>JGI24702J35022_10002108_pt1 | contig 12279 bp, 10 predicted proteins | sample TergutTh196P4_FD_35022 | JGI IMG/M metagenome (IMG submission 35022)
CGCTCTCAATTTTTAGAGAAAAAACAAAGGAGTGAACAAAATGGCAGGCGACTGGAAAGATATAGTGTCCGCAGAGAAGAAAGAGGAGCGCAGAATGATACGGGAGTTCCCCTGCGGGGTGTCAGTTCACAGACAAAACAGATCTCTGATAGTGACACCTCCGTCAAAGGACTGGAGGGCACTGTCCACAGGCAACTTCAACGGAGGGTTCATGTCCTCTCCGTCAGCGATATTCAATACCACAAGCATCGGCGGGAGTGCGGAGTACAGCAACATGGGGAAGCCGATAGAATTCCACAATATGCGCACGGAGGAATATGCAAGATTTCTCGACTTGGACCCATCTTCTACGTTAGGCTTGGGAACCGCAGCACACATGGATAATGCGGCGATCGGCTCAACGGAAGTAGGCGGGATAGAGGTATCGATGGCGATAACAGGCGGGATCCGCGGTAATGGGGGCCGTGCAGGAGACCCCGCGAGCCACGATGAGATGGAAAGAGCACTTAACAAGAGCGGCACCATCGTGATAATCCTGGCGATAGATGCCGACCTCCCTGACAGCGCATTGTTGGGGGCGATGATGACAGCCACCGAAGCTAAGAGCAGAACATTATTGAAACTGATGGGAAAGAGTCTGTATTCTAATGGGATAGCAACAGGATCGGGCACAGACCAGGTCACAGTGTTATGCAACAAAGGAAGCAGGAACAAAGTCGCAGAATATAGCAACGGTTCCAAGCTGGCAAAGGCGATAAGAGAGTGCGTCGAGAAGACCCTCGCAAAAGCATTGGACGACCAGTCGATGATGAACCCAGAAGCAGAGTGCAACCCATACCTTATGATATCTAGGCACAAGATAACTGAGATCAACTGCCATAATGAAATGAGATATCCATTCAAAATGAAGACTCTGAAGGAAGGCCGCAGGAGACTTTCAGAAGATGCTTCAGCTGCTGCGATAGTGTCCGCGGTCTTACACATAATGGATGAAATGGAGTGGGGGCTGATACTTCCCGAGACCGGCACCGATGCCTGCAGAGGAATACTCAAAGCAACAATGGAGGGCCCCTCAATGGAAGACCCTGTTCTCAGGAAACGTTTCGAATTGACTGAAACGCCCGCAGAGATGCTGACCCTGGCAATGGCAATGATGCTTTTTGATAAAGCTGCAGAAGTAGATGCGGAGGGATCAATTTGAGCACCAGACAGGAAGTGTGCGGCGGATTCATAGTGTGCACAGATGCATCCAGCATAGTCATAAGTCACCCTGCGGGAAGATGGTCTGTACTGTCCTCTTCAGAAGGAGGGTATTCGGAAACACCTGACCAGCTGACCTTGACGAATGAAACACCACTAATTGGCAAATTCACGATCAAAACATCCCCTGATGTAAAGACGGCCTCATTGGTCTCAAAATCTCATCGCATGACGTCGGTATCTGCGCTGGTCATAGCTGATCCTAATCCTTCTGTAAACGGAGATAAGGCCGGAGGACATAGGATATCGGTAGTGCTAATGGTAGATGCAGATCTTCCAACTGGTACGATGGCGAGGGCGGCCATAACATCCACGGAAGCAGTGACATGTGCATTCCAGCAATTAATGATCGGACGCTCTGATAGAAAAGAGATCTCCTCGGGAAGCGATTCCATTTGTATCTCTGTTCTAAGTAACATAGGGTGCGGCAGAAGGCTGTACGGTGCAGGAAAGCACTCCAAACTCGGGGAGCTGATTGGGAATACCGTGATCGAAGCCACTATATCTTCAATGGGAAAGAACGGTGTGACCCAGGATTCTCAGGCAGACGTCTTCAAACGGCTGGAGAGATTCGGAGTCACAAAAAGATCCTGCAGAGAGTATCTGACCACTGTGGGTCTGGTGCCGGGAGATGGTTTTGATGCAGCACTTGACGCAATATCAGGCGACAGGATTATGCTTTCGTATGTTTCGGCGGTCCTTCAGATAGCCGATGAGATTTCATGGAAGCTGATACCAAAAGCTGAAGGATATAAAATAGGCCGAAAAATAATATGTGCCGCAATATCAGAAGACGCATCAAAGAGCAATGATCTTGTCGCAGATATAGTGTCTGCGATTGCCATGAGGGCTTTGGGAGACATATGATCGTCTGAATCAAGGACCTCACTAAACGTTTTCAATTACTTTCTCTTCCATCCTGTATACTCTGGTATGGGCATTCCCGCAGATCTGAGGACATCAATACAACGCGGTTCTCCCTTTGCCGCACCAGAATTGAAAAGCTCAAAAGCCTCATCATCATTTCCTTCGGATCGGAGTATGTCTCCCAACACATACATGGCCTTTGAATATCCTTTATCGGCCGCAGTTCTCAGAAGTTCCGTTGCTCCCTCTTTGTCTGCGGCTGTGCCTGTTCCTTCAAGGTACATCAGCGCAAGGTTGTACATCCCGCGCGGAGAACCATTCTCTGCAGCTTTCCCATACCAGTAGAGCGCTTTAGAGACGTCTTTCTCAGTTCCCTGACCGTTCATATATAGCTGGGCGAGGTTGGCCTGCGCTCTGAAGTACCCTGCTTCGGCCGACATGATATTCCACTTCAATGCCTCCTCATAATCCTGATGAGTTCCCTTACCGCCCCTGTAAAGTATCGCCAGATTGCATTGGGCTTTGATGTTCCCTCTTTCCGCTGCCATCCTATACCATCTGACGCCTTCTTCTTTGTTCACCGGAACGCCGATACCGACCGCATTCACATAGCCCATGTTCCTCATACCTGAATCGTTTCCGTTCTCAGCGGCCGTGCGGAAAAGCAATACTGCCTCCTCATTCGGCCCTTCACGGTCGATAAGCATCACTCCAAGATTGACCATTGCCATTGTATTGCCATGCCTGACGGATTCTCTGTAAAATTTTTCTGCTTCGGTTTCGCTCGTTGAGATCAAAGCAAGATTGAAAGGATCGGATGGACCGATGTCTTCAATAGGGTCGTTGAATCTGTCAAGCATGTCAACACCTGTTATCGGTGACCATGGTTGCCGTTTTCTCGGCGGCATCGCGGCAGTTGCTCTCCATAACGGAAGGGTCGGGATCCATCTTAGAGAGTAGTTCTTCGATCCTCCTCCCGGTAAGGTCCATCACCCCTTTGACAATGTTCAGGGCGGTGCTCTCCTCCCCTAATGCCCTTACGGGATATGCTATAACGTTAGATGATCCTGCGCACTTCTTTGCTTTGGTCGTGATATATTCAGGATCCCTCGGCCCAGCGCTGATGTCATAGTGTTTTCCAGCCATGCTGTATTCCGGGCTCTTAACGGGTTACTGTGTAATATAGATTGGCACATACATCCAATGTCAGATCGGTTCAGAGAAACAAATGGGTACTCGATTCAGCATATCGGACGGCAAACGAGAACAGTCTTGATCTTTGACGAGAAGGCCAACCGTCCACAGTACAACTAAATGGATGATCGTGGGTCTAGCTGACCCTCAGGTTTATACATAAGTTCGCGATTTATGTATGTTGGACATATATTCCAATAGGTGATTAATTGGAGGAAGTGATATCGGTTGAGGGATTGTCGAAGACATTCGGTAAGAAGGTTGCTGTAGACAATATTGACTTAAAAATAATGAAAGGAGAGGTGTTCGGTTTCCTTGGGCCCAACGGTGCCGGGAAGACCACTGCCATAAGGCTTATAACCACTCTTTTGAACAAGGACTCCGGAACGGTGATCATAAACGGATATGACATCGATAAAGAAACGATCAAAGCAAAAACGAGTATCGGGGTGATACAGCAGCACATCAGTCTCGACAACGACCTGACGGTCATCGAGAACATGATATGCCATGCCAAGTACCACAAGATCCCAAAAAAGGTCGGGATGAAGAGAATAAATGAACTGATCGAATATCTGGGGATAGGAGAGTACCGTGACTATAAAACAACAAAGCTGTCAGGAGGCTGGAAGAAAAGGGTCTGCATCGCATGCGCGCTCATCCACAACCCCCCAGTATTGTTCCTGGACGAGCCGACGGTAGGACTGGACATCGCCGGAAGAAGGCTCATCTGGGACATAATAAAGAAACTGCACAGCGACGGAACCACCATTTTCCTTACTACACATTACATAGAAGAGGCGGAAGCGCTCTGCAACAGGGTCGCATTCATTAACAATGGGAAGATCATTGAGACAGATACGCCCAAGAACCTTTGCGTCAAAGTCGGATCCACGGCAGTTGAAGCCTTTGACGGGGAAAGGACAGATTATTCTTATTTCGACGACAGAGAAGAGGCCAACCAATATGCAAGCAAGCTTGGCTACGGATATACGGTTGTGATCAGGAACACAAACCTCGAGGACTGTTTCGTCAAGATAACCGGTGACTCCGTTGGTGATCAGAAATGATCGACAATGTACGAGAAATAAGCAACGTGGCATGGGCCGACATACGCTTCATGAGGCACACGTGGGTGAATGTCTTCCTTATGAGCATGATGACCCCTTTCCTTTATCTTCTGGCCTTTGGCTACGGGGTTGGAACATTCGTTAATGACATTGAGACCGACTATGGCATCATGTCATACATTACTTTCATTATACCCGGTATAATTGCTTTGACAGCGCTGTCCGCGCCGTTCTCCTCAGTATCCGGAAGGATGAATGTTCAAAGATTATACTACCGAAGCTTCGATGAGATGATGTTGTGCCCCCTCAGATTCTCTTCTATCGCCATCGGAAAGGCAATGATGGGAATAATACGCGGTCTTTTGAGCTGTTCAATTATCTTTATCCTAGGCTTCGTGTTCACGCACCTAACAGGCACTACCGGTATGCAGTTAGAGTTCAGTTTTCATTTNGTGATCGTCCTGTTGGTGTCTTGTTTCACATTCTCCATGTTGGGTGAGACCGCCGCGTTCTTGGCAAAATCGCATGCGAGTATGGCAACATTCAGTACATTGGTGATCCTCCCCATGACATTCCTGTGCGGTACGTTCTTTGTGATATCGATGATGCCCGGATGGTTCCAGGCTATTTTGTATGTGCTTCCGCTGACGTACTCAAGCACCCTTATGAGGGAATCCCTGATCCGGGTTGACGGAGTAGTGCCTTTCGATACGATGTCTTGGGTGTTCCTGATAATATTGATCGCAATGGGGTTGGCGTTGCTTCTGCTTAACATATATCTGATGANGTCCAGGAGGATCTGAGGACATCACGGTCAAACTTTATTCAATAAACAAAAAAGGGAGGGTTCGCCCTCCCGGGCTCTTTTTTCTCAATCTTCTGTTCTCATAGCGACCCGGCCTTTTTTCCATCGCTTATTCCGGCTGGTTGCGCTGTGCAGCAATGCCGGGAACACAGAGAGGTATGCTCTCCACATTTCACTTGATCGAATTATGCGCCAGAGGTCATCCTTTAAGCGAGCCCAACTCTTCCATTTTTCCTTCCGCATCCAAATAGAGTTCCCTCAGCTTTTCTTTTACATCTTCGGGAGCATCCCAGAGATCGCGATCTATTGCCTCAAGCATGTCTTCGATCATTTCCTTCATAGCGTATGGGTTGTTCTCCTCGATCCATTGCCTGTTCTCCTTNTCGAAGATGTACTTTTCGGTCACGGCCTGGAACATCCAATCTTCTATGTTATCGGACGTTGAGCTCCACCCGAGTATGTATTCAGTAAGCTTGGATACTTCCATAGCTCCCTTATACCCATGTGGCTTCAACCCTTCAAACCATTTAGGATTGAGGACACGGCTCCTCATAACATAGGCGGTCTCCTCTTCGAGAGTACGGGTTTTCAGACGATCCACATCGGAGCTGTCCCCCATTACTGAGTACGGCTTATGGCCTCCGAACGTCCTTACGGCTGCATTCATGCCTCCCAGCGAGTCATAGTCGTCGTCNATGTCCAGCATNTCGAACTCCCTGTCATTATGATTCTTCACGGTTACGTTAAGTTCTCCGATACGTTTCTTGAACGCGGCTGTGACCTTCTGTCCCTTCCACTTTCCGCCGTAAGCGTACGCGCCCCATGTGGCATACGTCTCAGCGATTTGATCGAGTTTCCCACTTGGAGGATGCTATCAGAACAGAGACCCCGTTGCCGTGCTGTCCGGGAGGATCGCCGAATATCCTTATTCTCGCCATGTCCGAAGCTTCTTCGTCGGACAACCCGTCGCGGATGTATTTTTTGATATCTTCGTTAAGATGCTTCTTGTAGTAGTTCTCTTCATCGGACTCGTCCAGAGCGGCAACCATATTCGTGGCGTCCGTTATCATGTCAGACAGGTTTGGGAAAGAGTCCCTGAAAAGTCCGGATATGCGGCACAGTACGTCGATCCTCGGCCTTCCCAGCTCTTCCAGCGGTATGACCTCAAGGCCGAGGACCTTGCCTCCGACGGCACCCCACTTCGGCTTTATTCCCATTAAGTACAGAATGTATGCGACGTCATCGCCGTATGTCTTCATCGTATCGGTAGCCCACACGACTATCCCCACATTCTCCGGGTAATTGCCGTTGTCCTCCACATAACGGTTGACCATATCTTCGGCCATCTGCTTTCCAACGCGCCAGCTTGCCTCGGAAGGTATGGCATCCGGGTCGATCGAATAGAAATTGGTACCGGTCGGTAAAAGGTGGGCGTTGCCTCTCGTTGGGGCACCTGAAGGTCCCGGAGGGACATATTGTCCAGATATACCTATGACGAAGTTGTCTGTCTCGTCGGTCATCCTGTTTATGCTCGGATAGATGTGTTCGCAAACGTAAGAGATCGATTCTTTCATCTCCTTCGTAAGTATTCCGAACATTTCGGACGCAATTGAGAAACATCCTTCTATATCGAAACCAACCCCGTACATACGGTCAAGGAGCGTGTTGAAGTCTTTGTCCACATCATCGACCAAGGCCCCGTTGAGGCATCCTTTTTCCGTGTTGAAAACTGAGGGTTTATCAAGAAGCTCGTCCAAATTCAGGCCTTTTAACTCGGCCACGGAGACGCGTAACGACGGTATGTTCCCGTTCCTCAAACGGCAGAGACTGTACACCATCTCTATCATCCGCTCGCCTTCAGGAACGTCGCCTAATATGTGCAGACCGTCCTTTATCATCGCATCTTTGAGGTCTGATACGTAGTCGTAGATCAAGTCCATCTTCTCTGCCACATCCTCTCTGGAGCAGTCTCTGTCCAGGCCTAGTTCTTTGAACATGTCCATGGTGCGTACGAGTTCGAATATCTTCTCCCCAAGGGGTATGTATTTCTCGGTCTGTTCAGTGGCCTTGAAATAAAGATACTGCTGGAGGCTGCCGTCCAGGTCCATCAGCTCATCATAACTGCCTGCGCGCGTCATAGAAGGACACATATAGCTTATGAGAACGGAGTTGGTCCTCCTTTTACACTGTATCCCCTCTCCGGGATCGTCAATGATGTATGGGTAGACGTTAGGCATGGTGTCCAGGATCACATCTGGATAGCAGTCCCTGGAAAGACCGTTGCCTTTCCCGGGAAGCCATTCTAACGTGCCGTGCGTCCCCATGTGGACAACACAGTCCGCTTTGAAGATGTCACGTATCCACCTGTAATATGCAAGGTATTGGTGGGGCATTACGACGCGCGGATCGTGATAGAGTGTCTCAGCCTGTTCGTGCTGCCCCCTGTTTGGCTGTATGCCTATGAACACGTTACCGTTCGTGACGCCGGGGATTATGAACTGACCANCGTGAACGGATATCTCTCCGGGCGGGTCTCCCCAGCTTCTGACGATACCTTCCCTTGCTTTAGAGGAGAGGGAATTGAACCATTTCATGTATCGGTCAAGTCCGAGAAGATCGGCCGCGCGCTGCTCTATCTCATCTTCGGGCACCCATTCGAGATCGCTTGTAACGCCGGCGAGTACTTCATTGACTATCTCGTTGCCGTTCTCCGGGATATGGTCTATGACGTAACCCTTCTCTTTCATAGATATCAAGCAATTCTTTATGCTCTCGAAGGTGTCAAGGCCTGCTGCTCCGCCCACACGGTCGTTGGTGGGAGGGTACATGTTCAGNAGTATGACCGTCTTCCTCTCCCNNGGAGGNGTGCGGCGAAGTTTTGCCCACGCGATCGCAAGAGTGGATATTCTCTCTATCCTGTTCGGGACCGAGACCGTTTGATAGCTGCCGTCCTCTTCTCTGATCGTGAANCTAAGAGGGACGGTTATTATCTGGCCGTCGAACTCCGGCCATATGACGTTGACCCCGATCTCCACTGAGGTCAAACCTATTATGTCCTCATCCCATTTGTCCGGGGGCCTCATCACGGTTATGCCCTGAAGGACAGGTACGTCCAGGTCTCTGAAGAAATTGTATGCTTCTATGTCGCTGCTTTGACCGCCGAAGGAGATCTGCGAGAACCCCACGCACATTATGACGGANTCCACAATAGGTTTTCCNTCCAGGAACAGATATTTCTCTATTGTCTTCCTGACCCCCAGACTTCCGGTTATCGGGCTGGAGGAGGACTCNAAAAATANNGGTATGACATTCACATCTCTCTTTTTAAGATCCAATACCAGGTCTTCGATCGCCCCGATACGTTCTTTGATAACNCCGGAATGATGGAACATGACGCCGATGGTCGGTTTTGAGGGGTCCAGGCNCCTAAGGTATTCNTCAAGGTCCGGCTGCTTTGAAAGCCAGGGAAGGAACAGGCCGTCGGTGCGGTTGAAAACAGGTTCCGGAACTACGATCTCGGAGATGCCNCCTATCTCTTTACATAGCCAGAGTCCAAAAGATGTGTGGTTGTTCGCCCCACCTATTAGGAACAAAGTAACGGCTNTTTTGTATTCTTCATCAGAATGCTTAAACAAATGCCTATTCTCGATGTTCGACTCAGGAAGGCCGCCCCAATATAACAGGTCAATATCCTTTTTGTCCGTGACTTCCTTCATACGAGAATATTTTTTGAACATGGATTCGTCCCCATGCAGCCGCACAAGTACGATATCCGCTTTCCTTACCGCTGTTAAGAAATCCATGAATGCGTGTTCGTCCGCATCAAGGTCATTGGAGTCGGCGCAATACATCTCGATCTGCACGGGGATATCGTTCAGTTCAGAACATACTCTTCCCAAAAATACACTGTCTTGGTTCGCCACGCTCAGGTTGACGACATTGATCGTCTTCTTAGGATCACTGGGTTTATTTTTGAATATTGCTGGCATAAAAATCACACTTCTCTCATAACCATTCTGACAGAACTCTCAATATATTCTGCATTCAGATCTTCCAGGCACAGGTATGTGCCGTTCAGCGCTCTGCATAATTCCAAGGCAAGACCGAACCTCAGTCTGCCTACTTCCGTATCTATGACAATGAATCTTATTTTGGATTCAGAAAGCGATGCGGCGGTCATGAGCATTTCCTCCACGGCCCTCATGCCTGGAGTATANGATACGTTGCATCTGCCGTCTGACAAAATAACCATGACCGGGCTGGTGTTCTTCGCGATCCTGTCCTTCAGGATATCGTAACCTTTCAGCAGTCCGTGTATCAGGGGTGTCTTCCCCCCTGTGGGTATCTCGGCCAATATGTTGTAAGCTTTCAATGTGCTTTTTGTGAGAGGNAGCATTTCTTCCGCTTTATCTATTCTGAATACCGCCATGCCGATCTCGTCACGTTTTTGGTAAGCATCCTTCAGCATTGACAATATGGCGCCTTTCACAGCCACCATGCGCTTCTGCGCACCGATAGAACCGCTCCCGTCGACAAGGAACAGAACGCTGTTCCCCTGTTTCTTTTCTCTTATCTTCTCCCGGAGGTCATCCACTTTGAGCACGATGGCCATATCCTCGTGGTCGCGGAGTATCTGGTAAGGCGCAGCCGCCCTTATGCTGGCACATAAGGCGATGTCGTTGACCCTGCCTTTTGGTATCCTGTATCCTATACACCTTCCTGATTTGTCAGTGGATTTGGATTGACTGTGGCGGCCCGACTTCCCTGTATCTTGGATCTTATCGGCATTAGGCATANAGTCGATGACCCTGAATGTGTCCCCTATGGAGAAGACCTCNTCTTGGAAGTCTTCATCNGACTGAGGAGGTGGCGGCGGTGGCGGCTCCTGGTCATCCTCCGGGGGATCCTCTCGCTCATCCTCTTCTTCCTGATCCTCTTCTTCCTGTTCTTCCGGCTCCGGAGGCTCGGGGGGTTCCGGCGGAGGCTGGTCTTGATCACGGTCATTCCTCCGGTGTTCCAGACATATGGCCGCAGCATCCTTCAGATCGTCNAGGTTCGTCATGTCCCGGTTGTCCAATGCCGCTATCGCGCAGGCCGCGTTCATTACGGAAATATCTCCTCTGTGCCCAGCTACGTTCAGCTCATTGCATACCTCGGATATTGCATTGCAGTATCCGGAGGGAACCCTTGTGAATCTTGCCCTGTCGTGGGCTTTATCGATGCTCGCTGAGATCTCAGCATCCATTTCNGAATAGGATTCTATGAATGCCTTTGGGTCAGCCTCATAAGCAAGTCTCCGTTTTATGATCTCTTCTCTCAGTGCTTCCTCTTCAATGTTAGAGGTGAAAACGCACACATCAAAGCGGTCCAAAAGATGTTCCGAAAGCCCGCCCTCCTCGGGGTCCATGGTAGCTACAAGCAAGAGCTCGCAGCTGTGAGTCTCGGATATGCCCTCTCTTTCAACCGTATTGTAACGGGTGCCTGCTGCATTCAATATTTGATAAAGCAGATATTCCGGTATGAGGTTGATATTCTCNACAAGCAGAATGTTGTTGTCGGAGCGGAGCAGGATGCTGTCAGACAGGACCTTCTTCCCATCTTTCATGGTCCTCTCAATGTCCATGCCGCCGAATATCTGGTCCTCAGTGGCATTAAGAGGAAGCGTTATTATGNTCCTGTCCCCGGCAATCGAGGACATGGACCTTGCCATGACAGATTTTCCGGATCCTTTTGGACCGCAGATGAGCATCGAAGTTATATCGGGGGACGTAAGGGAACACGTGATAGCCTTCTTTACATTGTCATTGCCGACTATGGCAGAGAACGGGAAATCCGGCCTTAATTTGTTCCGAACGCTGTCTGAAGCCATGAGTCCAGTTCCTCCGTGTTCAAAGTGGATTCCTGGAAAGGATTTCTCCTCATACGATGCGGCATCACAAGTTTGGATACGTGCACAACATCTGACGGTGTGACAGCGGTCCGTTTGTTCATGGCAGCATACGCAATAGCGGCTTTGATCAGGGTTAGATCGGCACGGTGACCNTCGACCCCAAGATGCAGAGGTATCTTGACCGCAGCCCGGATAACATCAGCCCCGGGCTCTATTCCCATTACAAGAGAGCGGGCTTCGGTTATGATATCTCTCAGCTTCTGCTGTTCTTTGAAATAATCCTCTCTGAAGCCTTCGGGATCCTTCTCGAACTCCATGCGTCTTTGTATNATNTCCATCCTGCGGGTCTCATCATGTTCGGACCCGACATCCACCAAAAGGCCGAACCTATCCAAAAGCTGCGGCCTGAGATCTCCTTCCTCGGGGTTCATAGTCCCGACCAAAATGAATTTGGACGGGTGCGAGTATGAAATACCCTCTCTTTCGATGTAATTTACTCCCATGGCGGCCGCGTCGAGAAGCAGGTCGACGATATGGTCGTCAAGCAGATTGATTTCGTCCACATAAAGTATGTTTCCATTTGCTTTTGCAAGGACTCCGGGTTCGAACTTCTTTTTCCCCGTCTTTATTGCATGCTCTATGTCCAATGTACCCGCCACACGGTCCTCGGTCGAACTCAGCGGAAGNTCGACGACNCTCATTGGAGACATTGATCCTGTCAGATCCCCCCTTTCCTTTTTCTCCTGACAGTCGGGACATAGGCTGTTCGCGTCGTCGAAATCGCATCCGCACGCACATCCCGTAACTATATGTCTCTCCGGGAGGAGATCGGCCAAGGCCCTTACGGCTGTCGATTTCGCCGTTCCCTTTTCCCCGCGTATCAGAACGCCGCCTATCAAAGGATAGATGGTGTTCAGTATCAACGCTTCTTTCATATTTTCCTGGCCGACTATGGCTGTGAATGGGTACACTGCTCTTTTCTTCATTGGCTCACGGAGTACGCAATGCATAGTTGGCATATAAATCCAACTGTCTTCTTATTACAGTCTTTGATATCACGCGGTTCTTCTGCATTCGTTTTTGGGTGATATCCGATGATTAGTTGATGTGATCTCTATAAAGGGGCCCCATAAGTTCACGCACTGTCCGCACATGATCTGTCAGGCCCATTTTCATCACCAGAGTTACCTTTT
>JGI24702J35022_10002109_pt1 | contig 12277 bp, 9 predicted proteins | sample TergutTh196P4_FD_35022 | JGI IMG/M metagenome (IMG submission 35022)
GCGCTTGAAGCCGTATCCTCTTCTTCCACAATCTTAATATTGGGTAAAGTATTTAAGAATTCAGCGCATTGCATTAAGGCAATCGGATGAGAATTGACTTCAACAATTGTCTCCATCGTATCGTCCGGTAGAGCGGCTAAACTATGTGAAATATGCAACTTCTGTTCTCCCACCACAACCAGATCGCTTTCCCGGATCAGTTCGTAGTTTTGAAGTAAACTTCCGGCAATGGTATTTTCTATGGCCATAATACCTACAAAATTCGGATCTCTCTTTACAGTAGAAATTACATCTTTGAACCGGCTGCAGGGAAATATTTCGATTTCTTCCTTGTAATTGTCTTCAAAATACATACGGGCGGCTATATCATGATAAGCGCCTTTGATTCCTTGAATTGCTATTGTTTTCATTATTATTGTATATTAAAAAAAAATCCTGTCGTTACAGACAGGATTTTATATTCATCGTTTTTTATTTTCTACTTCCGTTTTATTATACAAAACCCTGTCTTACTTTTCATTAAAGTAAAAATAATAATAGGAATATGTAAAATAAAACCAATTCATACAATCATTTTGTAAAATGATGCTGCAAATGTACAACATTTTTTAATAATACAAACTATAATTAAAACTTTTTTTATTTTTATTTTGCATGATATATAATATATGGGTGCATTTCAAATTCTCGCTTTTATACTGCGCCGTCATTGCGAGCGGAGCGAAGCAATCCAGTTCACATTATTTCCGGATTGCTTCGGACTTCGTCCTCGCAATGACGAGATGCGACAATTTGAAATGCACCCATATATATTTTAAACTCAATTTTTGATTATAAAGTTCCGTTACGAAGACTCCCTTAATTCTCTGAAAAACCGTTTCATCAAGCCGGTAGCTTCTTCCGCCAAAACGCCGACTTGGACTTTGGTTTTCGGATGAAGTATACCGGGCGTCAATTGGGTAAAACCGCGTTTTTCGTCATCAGCGCCATAAACGATTCGACCGATTTGCGCCCATGCTAATGCTCCCGCACACATCGGACAAGGTTCGACTGTTATGTACAATGTGCAATCAATCAGATATTTACCTCCAAGAACAGAAGCAGCTGCCGTAATTGCTTGCATTTCGGCATGCGCCGTGACGTCGTTCAATGTTTCGGTCAGATTGTGCGAACGGGCGATAATTCTTCCTTCGCATACCATGACGGCTCCGATGGGAATTTCACCTTTATCGAAAGCCATTTCCGCTTCCGATAAAGCTTGTTTCATAAAATAAACATCGTTAAGAATCGCCGTCATTGCCGGATGAGTTTAATCTTTGACGATTCGTAGTATTCGAATGTCTTTTTCGGGGAAATCTCCGGGTCCGGTTGGGATGGATCCGATTGCATCAACGACTTCCATACCTTTGATTACTTCTCCGAATACCGTATAATTTTGATCTAAGAAAGGAGTTCCTCCGATTGTTTTATAAATTCCCCGTTGAAATTCCGAGAATTCGAGTTGGGATTGTTTTTCTATTTGATCTAATTCTCCATCAATAAAAGTACGGCCAAGTACAATATAGAATTGCGAAGAAGAAGAGCGTTTTTCAGGATTAGCCTGGTCTCCGACGCGTGCGGCCGCTAAAGCTCCTTTCTTGTGAAAGTATTCGGGAATAAATTCGGCAGGAACAGTATAGTTAAGCGCATTTCTAAGGCTATCTTCATTGAAAGTGGGTTTTGTTGCCGGATTTCCCGTTTGAATCATAAATCCGGCGATAATCCGGTGAAACAACACATTATCATAAAACCGATCTGCAACTAATTTTTCGAAATTCTCTTTGTGCAAGGGCGTTTGATCGTACAGCTTCACTTGAATATTGCCCAAATCGGTTTCAATCGTGTAGGTTTGTGCGTTCGATTGACATGAAATCGTCATAAATATAAAAAAATAAAAAATTAATAAAAAATTCACCTGTTTCATCTGTATTTACATTTTGATAGAACGGTTTTTAAAATCCTGTCATGGCGGGCTTGATCCGCCATCTCCTGAAAAATAATATATTAATTATCAGCGGATTGCGGGTATTCGCTACCTTACGCCCGCAATGACATAACATTTTTAAACAGCTCCATATTATTTTTTAAAATTGATAAGTTAATCCTAAACCAAATATTTCCTTGAATTGTATTTTTTGTAATTCTTTTTCATAATACCTAAGAGTAGTATTTAAGTTGGCAGTCAATAATTTATTGATTTTATAACTCAAAAGTAAATTCCAATTGATGTCAATATTTCCGAAATCTTTTGTGTAAGGAGTAAATAAATCCAAAGTAGAAATAAGATTCAGATCGGTCAAGAGCGTTTGACTTGTGTTAGCCAAAAGATAAGCTCCGGTCTCAAATTTTGTTTTCTTTCCCGGATCAACGCCAAAAGCGCCGTTATTGGAAAGCGAATCGTTCAAGACAAAAATGGCGCGTTCCGATGCGGGAGAAAGGAATACGGAATAATTTTTATTTGGTTTATAAGAAAAACCCAAAGCCAAGTCCAAGTAACCGGGAGCCATAAAAGTAGAAATATAATGATCTCTATCTGGATAATTATATCCTTTAGTAAATTGGGTATAAAAATTCAATAAAGCCGAAACAGACCATGTTTTGGAAATTTTACGGCCGGCGATAGAAGTCAGATTCATTTTATCGGCTGCTTTCATCCAATCGGAAACAGAAGAATAAACAAGTCCGTATTCCAATGATAAATTATTATCCCAAAATACTTTATCATTTAAATAATTCATTGAAGCATTCAAAACAAAATCACCGGAAACCGTATTGTTACCTCCGGCTACCCAGTTTTGGAGAGAGGTCTGTCCGAAAGCAAGGCTTGAGATTCCGGAGTGTTTCCAACCTTGGACAGTATCTTCTTTATTGTAATTCTTTAAATCACCGGCTACCTTTTGGGTACCCTGTGCTTGAACGTTTATCAAAATGCAGAATCCTGCAATTACTAAAAAAAACTTTTTCATTTGGTTAATATTTAATTAATTATACATTAAAGCGAAAATAGATGACGTCTCCGTCTTGTACGATATATTCTTTTCCTTCGACAAACATCTTGCCGGCTTCCTTACAAGCGCTTTCAGAACCATGTTGAACATAATCGGCATATTTTATGACTTCAGCACGAATAAATCCTTTTTCAAAATCGGTATGAATTATGCCGGCGCATTGCGGGGCTTTGCATCCTTTCAGGTAAGTCCAGGCACGTACTTCTTTAGGGCCGGCTGTGATGAAAGTTTCTAAGTTCAGTAATTGATACGCGGCCTTGATCAGCCGGTTGACGCCTGATTCTTTTAAACCGAGTTCATTAAGAAACATTTCACGTTCTTCGTATATTTCAAATTCGGCGATTTCCGATTCGATTTTGGCAGCGACAATTAACAACTCTGCCTTTTCTTCTTTAATCGCTTCCCTGACTGCATCTACATACGGATTGCCGGAAACAGCCGATGCCTCGTCTACATTACAAATATACAAAACCGGTTTGTTAGTTAGAAGAAACAAGTCATGAGCCGCCCGTTCGGTTTCTTTGTTGTCGAATTTCACCGTTCGTGCCGGTTTGCCTTGTTCGAGAGCCGTTTTAAAACGCAATAAAACATCGTATACAATCTTTGCCTGTTTGTCGCCGCCGGTCTGCGCCTGTTTTTGTACTCTGTTGATACGGGATTCTATTGTTTCAAGGTCTTTCAGTTGTAGTTCATAATCAACGATCTCCTTGTCGCGAACCGGATCAACCCTACCATCCACATGGGCTACGTTATCATCGTCGAAGCAGCGCAACACATGTAAGATTGCATCAGTTTCACGGATGTTTGCAAGGAATTTGTTACCTAATCCTTCGCCTCTACCGGCGCCTTTCACCAATCCGGCAATATCAACTATTTCGACGGTTGTCGGGACAATTTTTTGCGGACGTACCAATTCAGCCAATTTATTCAAACGTTCGTCGGGTACGGTAATAACGCCGACATTAGGTTCTATCGTGCAAAAAGGAAAGTTTGCCGCTTGCGCCTTTGCATTGGAAAGACAGTTAAAAAGCGTTGATTTACCTACATTTGGAAGTCCGACGATGCCGCATTGTAATGCCATTGGAAAATCTTATTTGTTCTATTCTTCTATCAATTGAAAACTATATCCTTGTTCAATTAGCCATTCTATGGATTTTGGCAACGATTCTTTCATGCGATCACCGGCTTTCAATGAGTCGTGAAAAACAATAATCGAACCGTTCCGGGTATATTTTTTCACTACTTCAAACACCTCATCGGCAGTCATCAAACAACTGTAATCACGTGTTACCACATCCCACATAATAACTTTGTATCGTTTTTTCAGTGCCATAAATTGTGGAAATCGCATGTGCCCATAGGGCGGACGAAAAAGGGTACTTTTTATTAGTTGACTTGCTTCTTGCACGTCTTTTAAATATGACCGGGTATCCGTCTTTAGTCCTTGTATATGATGAAATGTATGATTACCTATTTTATGACCCCGTTCTTGAATCATCTGAAAAATTTCAGGATGTTTTCGAACATTATCGCCTACGCAGAAAAAAGTAGCTTTAATATTGTACTTATCCAACAAATCTAATACCCAAGGCGTAAGCTCGGGTATCGGACCGTCGTCAAATGTTAGATAAACAACTTTTTTATCAATGTTAAATCTCCAATGCGAACCTCGGTACAGGCTGCGATATAGTTTGGGCGCTCTTTCTATTATCATAATTTACCGGTTTCTTCCTCCCCTTTGATTCGTTTGAGTGGAGTTTATAAATTTTTCAAATTGCTGCAGATAATTATTAAATTCACTTATATATATATCGGATGCTTCTTTATCAATTCGCTGATAATTATACAGTAAACTTTGCAAAATTTGTAACTCTCTATTGGCTTCCTCCAATATTCCCGCATATTGTTGCGTATTTAGTTTAGAAAACCACCTTAACGTTCTTAATGAATTGCCCACTAATATATCATAAATTTCCCGAGCTTTTTCTGTTTCTCCTAACTGATAATATCCTCTTGCAATTTCGTTTATCGAATAATAATCATAAGGTAAGTTGTATTCGGGAAGTACCTTTAAACCGTAATCAAATACTTCTTTCGCTTTTTCAGGTTTCCCTTCATCAATTAAATACTGGCCTAACTTTCCGAACATCATCCGGAACACTACAGCTAAGCGCCTGGTTGTTTCGTCTAAATAGATACCCGGTTGTTCCAGATTGGCCCATCGGTATTTATGCATCAGGTTTTCATATAAGATATCCGTATCAACATCCAACCTGCTTGAATCAGGTTCTGTTGCACCGACATCAAAATCACTGTCTATTCCCGTATGATAGGGTACTAACCGATACGCTATTCCGTCTTGACGGAAAAAAGAATCCAAACGCAGGTATTGATCCGGACTTACAGTAACTGCAAAATAGAATGGACGAGACCAATCTCTGTTATTATTTAACATATCTAAAATCATCAGTTCTTGCTTTGTTAAGAATTCTTTTGCCGGTTCAACGATTTTTTTTTCGGAATTCATTTTTAGGCCTAAGTTAATAAATAAATTTTTCAGTATCCGGTGATAATTTTCAGGTCGAACAATTCCCGATTGAACGACTGCTGCCGAATCAACCGGAAGATAAAGCAAATCGGTGCGAATATTATCTGCTTCTATACCGTATTCCGGTATTCGTTTGGTACGGATATCATCCGATTTAATCCAAACCAATGCACGTTCGACTTCCATCGGCTCTTCAGTTTGTTTGGCAATATATGTAACCTCGTGAGTTCCTTGAATATAATCCGGTTTTTTCCAAGAAATGGGTAATGGAGGGGATTCGTATGCTTGTCTTTTCATTTGATCAATATACCAATCGGTTTGCAGATAGCTCAGATTACAGACCCTGACATCTGTTCGGTATCCTTCGACTTCCTGATTATACCAAAGCGGGAAAGTATCGTTGTCGCCCATTGTAAAAATAACTGCATTGGGTTCGCAAGTAGTTAAATAATTATATCCGAAATCCCGGCATACATACCGGTTGGAGCGGTTGTGATCGTCCCATGTCTGGGATACCATTTGAATTGGTATTGATAAACACAGAACCGAGCCGGCAATAGCAGCCGGAAGATCCGGTATTTTCGCATATTTTTTTAAGGCTTGGATAATTGCAGCTACTCCCAATCCTATCCAGATAGCAAAAGCATAGAATGATCCCGCGTATGCGTAATCCCGTTCACGCGGTTCGATAGGCTTTTGATTCAAATAAATCACGATTGCTAATCCGGTCATGAAGAACAAGAAAAAAGTAATCCAAAATCCTTGAACTCCCTTTTTCCCCGAATAAGTTTGAAAGAAAACACCCAAAATTCCCAATAGCAAGGGCAACATATAAAACCGGTTGTATCCCTTATTTTTGACGATGTTATCCGGCAAACCGTCTTGCGGTCCGAGACGGAATGCATCAAAGAACTTGATCCCGGTAATCCAGTTCCCATTTAAAATTCCGCCATGGCCTTGAATATCGTTCTGACGACCTGAAAAATTCCACATAAAATATCGCCAATACATAAAATTAACCTGATAGTTGAAAAAGAAACGAAGATTTTCGATAAATGTCGGTTTAACAACCACTTTAGTTGTTCCTTGTGGAGTTACTATTTGTACTCGTTTTCCTTTGATATTCGCCCAGTTTTTATATCCTTCAACAGACTTTGCATCAAACATTCGAGGAAAGAAAGTATTTAATTCATCCATATAAACCAATTTCTCCTTGCGTGTTGCGACAAAATAACGATCTTTTTCAGAAGGATCGTGTTTAGCAATCTGCGCCCACACAGGGCCTTCATCTTTAATTGCCCTCATTCTAACTCCCCCTTTGCTTTCATATTTGTATTCGGAAACATAGGTTTGCCCATAAATTAAGGGGGTTTCACCGTACTGTTCTCTACCCAGATAGGTTCTCAATGTGAAAATATCTTCCGGTGAATTCTGATCCATAGGCGGATTCGACGTCGAACGAATCATAATCAGCGCAAAAGACGAATATCCGATAATGATTACTAATAATCCTAATAATATGGAATTTAAAGCAACTGGGTTGACTTTTTTATATGTGAATAAAACTGTGGCGAAAATCGCTAAAAGTAGAATTCCAAAAAAGGGTTGATTTCCGAGGAAGGGAATTCCCAATAATCCGACTGCTAAAACAAAAGCGATTTTCGTCCGTATAACGTGGTATTTTTCTCTCATGGTTTCCCAAATACCCCAGATAAGAACGGCAAAAAGTAAAAGCATGTAAAAGGCGACCCCGCTATTATAGGAAAATTTGAATATATTGACAAACAGTAATTCAAACCATCCGGCTACTTTCATTAAGCCTTGAATTATTCCAAAAAGAATGATAGCTAATATTAAAAAAGAAGTAAATAATGCAATTAGTGAACCTTTAAGATTTGGATTAGGATATTTTTTAAAATAATAAACCAATACGATAGCGGGAATACAGAGTAAATTCAACAAATGAACGGCAATAGAAAGTCCCATCACATAAGCGATTAAAATCAACCAACGATCGGCGCCAGGCTCATTGGCCACATCTTCCCATTTTAATATCAACCAAAAGACAAGAGCGGTCATAAAAGAAGAAAAAGCGTATACTTCACCTTCTACTGCCGAGAACCAGAAAGTATCGGAAAAAGTATAAGCTAAAGCGCCAACGGCTCCACAGCCTAAAATGCTGATTATTTGAGTTAATGAGATAGAATTGTCTGTTTCTTCACTTTTTTTGACAAGAATTTTCTTTGCTAAATGAGTGATTGTCCAAAACAGGAATAGAATTGTTAATGCGCTGCAAATGGCTGACATGCTGTTTACCATCGCCGCTTTTTGAGAAACATCGGACGTTAACTGCGTGAATAGATTGGCAACCATCATGAAAATAGGATTACCGGGCGGATGCCCCACTTCTAATTTATATCCAGTAACAATAAATTCACCACAATCCCAGAAACTTGCAGTCGGTTCGATAGTTAATAGATAAACCACGGCTGCAATAATAAAAACGACCCATCCGAAGATATTGTTAAATAATTTGTAGGTCTTCATACAATTCTATTTTTAATAGTTTTCTTTCAAAAAAAGTATTATCGCGCAAAGATAGAAAAGATAATTAAATAAATCTTACTTTTATAGATAAACAAGTGTCATATTAGTCTTTTTTTACATATTTATAAATAAATTAAAAAAAGTCTTTATATTTTTGGCTTTCATCAATTATAATATTACCTTTGCCAAAAATTTAGGAGGAGGGGGGCATTTGTCCCTCTTTTTTTCTTACTTATGATTGATAAATGGAAAGTAGAGGAAATCGTAGAGGATTTTTTAAAATCTTCGGAAAATTATCCGGTAGCTATTGAAATAAAACCGGATAATACGATTGTAATTGAAATTGATAATGATCAAGCCGTTTCGATTGATGATTGCGTTGCTTTGTCGTCTTATATTGAATCGAAATTGGATCGTGAGATAGAAGATTATGCTTTAGAGGTAGGTTCTTCCGGCGTCGGTCAAGCGTTTAAAGTCCTTCGTCAATACCGGAAGAATATCGGAAACGAAATTGAAGTATTGCAAAATACGGGCATTAAATATACAGGTATTTTAAAGACCGTTGATGAGAATGCGATTGTACTGACCGTAGGTAAACAAATCAAACCGGAAGGTGCAAAAAGAAAAGTGACGATCGAGGAAGATTTGACTCTTCTTTTCGATGAGATAAAATATGCAAAATATAAGTTTTAGTGATAAGTTTTAAGTAAAAAGGATATGGCGAGGAGACAAGAAGTAAACATGATTGATACTTTTGCCGAATTTAAAGAAAACAAAAATATTGATCGAACCACTTTAATCAGTATTCTTGAAGAAGCATTCCGTAATGTTATCAGCAAAATGTTCGGTTCCGACGAGAATTACGATATTATTATCAATCCCGATAAAGGCGATTTCGAAATCTGGAGGAACCGCAAAGTGGTTCTTGATGACGAATTGGTTGATTCCAATTTAGAAATAACCCTGTCGGAAGCACAAAAAATTGATGAAGATTATGAAGTTGGGGAAGAAATTACGAATGAAGTTAATTTTGCCGGATTCGGTCGCAGAGCCGTTTTGAATCTTCGCCAAGCTTTGGCTTCCAAAATATTGGAATTACAAAAAGACAGTATTTACACAAAATACAAAGACCGTGTAGGTCAGATTGTTTCAGCTGAGGTTTATCAGATTTGGAAAAAGGAAATTCTATTATTAGACGAAGACGAAAACGAATTAATTCTTCCGAAGAGCGAACAAATTCCCGGCGATTTTTTCCGCAAAAATGAAACATGCCGGTCGGTAGTAGTAAAAGTGGAAAATCAAAACAACAATCCGAGAATCATCTTATCCCGCACTTCCAACTTATTCATGCAACGCTTATTCGAATTGGAAGTTCCCGAAATTCACGATGGATTGATTACCATCAAACGGATTGCCCGAATTCCGGGCGAACGGGCCAAAGTAGCCGTTGAATCCTACGACGACCGGATTGACCCCGTAGGCGCTTGTGTAGGAATGAAAGGCGCCCGTATTCACGGAATTGTGCGTGAATTATGTAATGAAAATATTGATGTCGTTAATTTCACAACCAATACAACCTTGTTTATTCAGCGGGCTTTAAGTCCGGCAAAAGTATCTTCGATAAAAATTCATGAAGCAGATAAAAAAGCGGAAGTCTATCTTCGTCCGGAAGAAGTTTCATTAGCCATTGGGAAAAGCGGATTAAACATTAAATTAGCAAGTATGCTGACCGAATATACGATTGATGTCTTCCGCGATGTAGATATTGATGGCGAAGATATCTATTTAGATGAATTCGCTGACGAAATAGAAGTATGGGTAATTGAAGCTTTGAAAAATATCGGTTGTTATACCGCAAAGAATGTTTTGGCAATGGATAGAAACGAAGTAATAGAAAAAGCCGATTTGGAAGAAAACACAGTAGATGAAATCTTCCGTATTTTGAGCGCTGAATTTGAAGAATAATAATAAAATATGCCTATCAGATTAAATAAAGTAACAAGAGATTTAAATGTAGGATTATTAACTGTTGTTGAATTTCTGCACAAAAAAGGCTTTGACGTAAAGGAAGACCCTAATACGAAAATTAGCGATGAGGCGTATGAATTCCTTGTTAAAGAGTTTAAAAAAGATAAAAATATCAAAGAAGAATCCGACAAAATGAGCCAAGAGCGTCACCACAAGGAGAGAAAAGAAACGGTGGCGATAGAAGGATACGAGCAACCTAAAAAAGTGGAAGAAATCAAAACCGAAGTGCCGGAAGATTACCGGCCGAAATTTGTTATTATTAATAAAATTGATTTGGACACCGTCGGTAAAAGCAAAGCCGAACTGTCGAAAGAAAAAGATAAACCAAAAATTATTGAAAAAGAAGAAATTATACCTCAATTAGCAAATGAAACCGGTGAAGAAGAAACCGTTGAAATTGAAATTGAAATTGAAGATGAAGTCGAAATAGAACCATCCATTCCGGAAACGGTATTTGAAGAAGAAGAAATTTTCGATGAAAATCCGGATATGGAAGAAATTGATTCGGAAGATGAATCGGAAATTACAGAGGAAGAAGAACCGGAAATAACGGAAGAAGAAGAAATAGAATTACCTCTATTACCTCTTATTGACGATGAATCGGAAGAAGATATTGATGATGAAGAAGTATTCCGCTTAAGTAAACCTGTCATAGAACCTGCGATTAAGGTTACGGGAAAAATTGACTTAACGGCAATTAACCAAACCACCCGGCCTAAAAAGAAAAGTAAAGAAGAAAGAAGAAGAGAAAGGGCCGAAAAAGAAAAAAAGACAGTTTTAGCTGCTAAACCCAAGAAGCCTGTAACCGAAGAAGTGAAACCGGAAAAAAGAGAAAAGCCGGTCTTAGTAAAAAAATCGGAATTGGAAGAAGCAAAGAAAAAGAAGCGCAACCGGATCAAGCGTGAAAAAATTGACATTGAAAAAGGTCTTTCTTCTTTCACAAAACAAGACAGCACGCGACTCAGGCTTCGAAAACCGGTAAAAAGCGAAGTCAGCGAAGAAGATGTTCAAAAACAAATCAAAGAAACTTTGGCTCGTTTAACGAATAAAGGACTAAAAAAAGGCGCAAAATACCGGCGGGAAAAACGGGATGCATTTTCTCAGCGCCAAAGCGAGCAATCTCAATTAGAAGCGCAAGAAAGCCGGATAATTAAAATCACTGAGTTTGTTACGGCCAATGATTTGGCAAACATGATGAGCGTTCCGGTCGTCAGGATTATTTCTACTTGCATGAGCATCGGCATCATGGTTTCCATTAATCAGCGTTTGGACGCAGAAACCATCAATATTGTTGCCGAAGAGTTCGGATTCAAAACCGAATATGTAAGCGCCGAAGTGGTAGAAGCAATAACGGAAGAAGAAGATAATGCGATGGATTTAGTACCGCGTCCCCCGATCATTACGGTTATGGGACATGTTGATCACGGTAAAACTTCTTTATTGGATAATATCCGTAAAACCAACGTAATTGCCGGCGAAGCCGGAGGTATTACCCAACACATCGGAGCGTATAATGTCGAATTATCCGACGGGCGTAAAATTACTTTTCTCGACACGCCCGGTCATGAAGCATTCACGGCCATGCGCGCCCGCGGGGCAAGTGTAACAGATATCGCTATCATTATCGTAGCGGCCGACGACAACGTGATGCCGCAAACCATTGAAGCTATCAATCACGCTTCAGCCGCAGGCGTCCCGATAGTATTTGCTATCAACAAAATAGACAGACCCGGAGCTAATCCCGAAAAAATTAAAGAAACGCTTGCCAATATGAACTACTTGGTTGAAGATTGGGGTGGAAAATTCCAGTCGCAAGATATTTCGGCAAAACAAGGCATCGGCGTTCAGGAATTATTGGAAAAAGTTTTATTAGAAGCTGAATTGTTGGAATTAAAAGCAAATCCGAAACGGAAAGCCATTGGTTCGGTAATCGAATCTTCTTTAGATAAAGGACGCGGATATGTTGTTACTATGTTGGTACAAAACGGCACGCTTAAAATGGGAGATATGGTATTGGCAGGAACTCATTTCGGACGTGTCAAAGCGATGTTTAACGAGCGAAACCAGAAAATAACCGAAGCCGGCCCGGCCGAGCCGGTATTGATTC
>JGI24702J35022_10002110_pt1 | contig 12275 bp, 7 predicted proteins | sample TergutTh196P4_FD_35022 | JGI IMG/M metagenome (IMG submission 35022)
TAGATAAGACCGGCAACACCGGCACAAAAACCACAGAAAACAAAACTTAAAAGTTTTACTGCCTTCTCATTGATTCCCGCATACCAGCTTGCACTTGCATTGCCTCCTACCGACTCTATAAACAAACCAAGCGAGGTTTTACGTGTAAAAATCTGGGCCAGGATGAATACAAAAATCGCGATAAAAATCGCAAAGGGCAAACCAAGCAGCCAGCCGCCTCCAATAAAGAAAAAAGGCCTGTAATAGATGGTAATTATCTGGCCTGCGGTGATTAACTGGGCAATTCCCCTCCCGGCTACCATCAATACAAGGGTGGCGACAATTGGGACAATCCGGCCGTAGGCCACCAATATTCCGTTCCAGAGGCCAAACAGCATTGCCAAACCCAAACCTGCCATTATGGCCAGCGCCATTGGAGTTTGAGACGCATAGCTTTGAACGCCGTCAACGATAATCAAGGTGCCGCCAATCAGCCTGGAAACGATAGCTCCTGTTATCGCCATAACAGCTCCAACAGAAAGATCCACTCCGCCGGTAGAGGCAATAACCAAAGTCATTCCCATTGAAAGAAGCATTAGCGGAGCGCCCCGGTTAATTATGTCAACAAGGGTTCCAAACAGGTGCCCTTCCCGAATGGTTATTACAAAAAAGTTTTTGGTAAAAAACAGATTAAACAACAACAGAAGACCAAGTACAACCAGGGCACTGGCTACTTTATTCTTCATTAGATCCTGTAAATTAATCTTTATTTTCGCCATATTCTCAGCTCCCTGACGCCGCTTTTTCTTCAGCGGCAATGGTATTCAGAATTTTCCGCTCGTCCAAATCTTCCCCGCTCATTTCAGTTATTTTTTTTCTTTCGCGCATTACAACAACACGATCCGAACAGCGAACAACTTCATCCAGTTCCGACGAAATAAACACCACCGACATTCCCCTGTCGCAAAGCGTCATCGCCATATTCATAATTTCCGCTTTCGCGCGCACATCTATACCTCGGGTAGGCTCATCCAGGATCAAAAGATCCGGATTGGTTACAAGCCAGCGGGCAAGAATTACCTTTTGCTGGTTGCCTCCCGAGAGGTGGCTCGCAGGAACATCCTGAATCAGCACATTTCCGATGCTTAGGGTTTTTATCAATTCTTCAGCAATTTCCCTTTGCTTTTTTAGCGGCATGAATTTTAAAAAACCTTCTTTTGCCTGCATGGCAAGAATAATATTTTCGCGTACCGTAAGATCCTGAACAATACCGTTCTTCTTGCGATCTTCAGGGCAAAATGCTATTAACTTGTTAATTGCGTCCCGTGGTTTTTTAAACTGGGCCTTTTGGTTATTCACAAGGATTTCTCCCGAATCAGCTTCGTCAATGCCAAAAAGCAGGTTTGCGGATTCCGTCCTGCCGGAACCCAAAAGGCCCGCAAATCCGAGAATTTCTCCTTTGTGCATTACCAGGTTAAATGGCTGTACGGTCCGCCTTTTCCCAAGGTTTCTCGCCTCCATGATCACTTCACTGGTTCCCTTGGCTTTTTGGCTGTGATCCCTATTTTCCAGGGCTGCAAATTCCTTACCCACCATTTTGGTAATTAACTCAACTTTGGGAAGTTCAGAGAGCATGTATTCCCCTATCCGTTTCCCGTTGCGCAGGACGGTTACCTTATCACATAACTCATAAACCTGATCCAGAAAGTGCGAAATAAATATTACCGAAAGCCCTTCATCCCTTAACTTGCGTATAACATAAAACAGCTGATCTACCTCAGGACGGTCAAGACTGGAAGTTGGTTCATCAAGGATCAGTATACTGGAATCCATGTCAACCGCCCTGGCAATTGCAACCATCTGCTTGATGGCTACGGTAAAGTCACTTAAAGCTTTGGTTACATCAACCGTAATGTTAAGGCGTGAGAGGGCCTTAACAGCGCCGGTGTTGATGTACTTCCAGTTTATTTTCCCAAAGGTGGTTTTTTGCCGGCCTGCATATATGTTCTCTGCTACTGTTAAATTGTCGCAGAGGTTAATTTCCTGATAAACAGAATTAACGCCAAAACGGCGTGCTTCAATTGGATTGGCTGGCTCAAAGGGCGAGCCATTTAAAGAAATATTGCCTGAATCCTTGCGGTATACTCCGGTTAATATCTTTATAAGAGTTGATTTTCCTGCGCCATTCTGGCCCATAATCGAATGTATTTCACCGCGCTTGAGTGTAAAATCCACATTTTCCAGCGCCTGAACTCCCGGAAAACTGATATTAATTCCGGTCATAGACAGGATTGTATCGTTGCTCATTTAGACTCCTTCCAATAATACAACCACGAACCAAATAAACCCACACGAGTAAACGTGCTGCTTATCTGGTCCGTGGTTTTCATTTTATTGCCCTCTTAAAGGATTACAATAACTCTAGTAAGATCTTGTCGGGAAGGCAGCGGCAGCATTGCTCTGATCAAACACAGATTCCTCTGAAACAACCCACTTGGGAACCGATTGACCTGTAAGGATCTTAACGGCTGTTTCTATGGTCTGCCTGCCGAGCAAGGGGTTGCATTCAATGGAAGCGTTCAGTTTGCCTTCCATCATTGCTTCAAAAGCGCCTTTAACTGCGTCAATGGAAACAATAATTATATCGGTGCCGGGCTTCCTGCCGTACTCCTCAATGGCCTGGATAGCTCCGATGGCCATATCATCGTTGTGGGCAAAGAGAGCGTCAATGATGTCTCCGTCGGATTTCAGGAAAGCTTCCATGACCTGTTTGCCTTCTGCCCTGGTAAAGTTGCCTGTCTGGGTCCTTATTACCTTGTAATTGGGATAATTGGCAAGTATTTCCATGAATCCGATCTGACGGCCGGTGGCTGGTCCTGAACCTACAGTACCCTGCAGCTCAACAACATTGAGCGGGTTTTTGCTTCCGCGGCCAATCTGGTCCATGTATTTTACCAGCCATTCAGCCGAGCGCCTTCCTTCAAGCTGCATATCCGATCCGATAAAGCAGGTGAACAAATCGCTTTCCATACCTTCGGCAATTGTGCGGTCAATGCACATTACCGGTATCTTTGCGGCTTTGGCTTCCGAAAGTACAGCCGCCCAGCCAGTTTCCACTACCGGTGTAAAGGCGATAATGTCAACTTTCTGCCTGATAAAGGTGCGGATTGCCTGAAGCTGGTTTTCCTGCTTCTGCATGGCATCCGAGAAGCGGAGATCAACGTTGTATTCAGTTGCCGCAGCAAGGATATCGAGGGTATTGGCATTTCTCCACTCGGATTCTGCGCCGATCTGGGAATAACCCATTACCATCTTCCTGTTCATCCCCCTGGTAACACCGCCGTCGCCGCCGCCGGACTTGTCACCGCCGCCACCGGCAAAAGCTGCCATAGCAACAGTCAGTACCAACAGAACCGCTAAAATCTTTTTCATACATACCTCCATGAAAAATAGTGCCCTAATGTTACATCGCTCTTTTTCTCATGTACATAATTTTTTTTATTAACATTAATTCAAATTCTTAAGCTCCTTTTTCTCCTTTTTTACCAAAATGGTAAAGATATAGATTTTTACGAATTTTGGTTGGATTTTTCATGATTTTGTTCTTTTTGCCTGAACTCTTTGGGTGAAAAACCGGTATTTTTCTTAAATATATAACTAAAATAATGAGGATCGTTAAAACCTGTTTCATTGGCAATGTCTACACTTTTCATATTGCTGGTCTTAAGAAGCAGTTTTGCCCTTTCAATACGTACTTTAGTGAGGTATTCGATGAAATTTTCCCCGGTTTCCTGCACAAAAACAGTGCTTAGGTGATTGGGACTGATGCCTACATGATCCGCTGTAGAATACAGGGATATATTGGTGGAAGAAAAATTGCTGTTGATAAATTCCCGGGCTTTAACAATAACCGATTGGTAGCGGCCCGCCGTATGTGAGTCCCTATATTCAAATAACACGGAAAGAAGGGACTTGACAGCTTTTTCAAACCTGTCGGGAGAACCGATAGCTTTCTGAATATTTTCGTGATTAAGGCTGAAAGGAACAATCTCCTTTATGTCCCCGCCGATTGATTCCAGTATCTTGGATGCCGCAACAATAATTTCCCCAAAAAGGAAATATATAAACATCGGGTTCTCGCCCCAGGTATTTCCCATCATTGCAATATATTCCTGCACAATGGCATCAATGTCTTTCTTTGATGCGTACTTTAGCTTTGTAAAAAATACATCCCCATTGATGCTTAAAAGCTTCGCCGGGTCAAAAATCCCGTCTTCTGCCGGGAGCATGCTGCTGTCGGCTATTTGTGAAAGGCCGGCCTGAAGCATATAGTTAAGGATTTTGAGCGCCGTGGAATAGGATCTGGTGGTCTCGCCAAGACGCCCGGCAGAGACACCTATACCCACCGCAACCGTACAATCGGTACCGCGTTCAATATCATGCTTAATGGAGTTGGTAATGTTAAATATGGTTTCGTCAGTTTGATTACCGGAATCGGAACCATGCACTTCCCTTATCAAAAGCACATAACGCTTTTCATTTTCGGAAAACCAGATATTGTCACTGTAATTTCCCATTATCGAATCGATTATCTTTCTGGCTGAGTTAAGCTGTTCTTCTTTTTTGGCCGGGCAGATAATGCCTATGATCGCGGCTGTATAGGAACGCCCCAGAAGATCAATGCCAAATTCCCTTCCCTTTTCTATTGCCGCAGCCGGATCAATTTTTTCGTTTACAAAATCATAAAGCCACTTGTCACGTAAAATATCCGTGGACGACTGTATTTTGGCTTTTAGATTTTCTATACTTAAAATTTCATTTTTCTCTTCATCTATTTTACCGGCAAGTTTATCCATGGTCCTGAGCATTTCCTGGGCAGAAACGGGCTTAAGGAGATATTCATCTACTCCTGCGGAAATTGCTTCCCTTGCATATTCAAATTCATCATGGCCGGAAAGGATTATTATCTTAATCCAGGATAGAGACTTTTTGATGATACGCGATAGGGCAAGACCATCCATAAAAGGCATGCGTATATCTGTAATAAGTATGTCCGGCTTTAGTTCCTGAATCATCGACAGGGCCAATTCTCCGTCAGGCGCTTCTCCGATCAGCGTATAGGGAGTTTTTTCCCAGGGAATGCTGTTGCGTATTCCCTCGCGGACTACAATTTCATCTTCAACAAGAAAGACCTTATACATTATCTGCCGCCGGACACCAGAGTTGATTCCTGAACCGCGATCCCTTTGTCCGATTGTTCGACAAAGCCGAAGTTCCCTTCGGGTATCCGTATTGTTACCTTTGTTCCTTCATTGTAAACACTGTTAATCTCAAGCAGATCTGTCCGGTTATAATAGAGTTCAAGACGTTTATTGACATTGTAGAGACCGTAGGACTGGGCTCCCTGGGGAAAAAAATCATTATCCTGCTGATTTCGTATTGCTTCCAGCTGTTCTGTAGTCATGCCGATCCCGTTGTCTTCAACACTGAACTGGAGCCAAAGCTCATCCTGATTTGTTTTGTCCCGGTCAGTCCAGCCCCGAACCGTAATAAGTCCCTTGCCGCGTTTGTTTTTTATGCCATGGTATAAAGCGTTTTCTACCAAAGGCTGGAGAAGCAGCTTAAGAATGGTTTTACGTTCCATTATATCTTCATAATCTATTGAATAATCAAGGATATCCCGGTAACGGATCTTTTGAATTGTAAGATAGCTCTCCACATGCTTGAATTCGTCCTTTACCAATACCCATTCATTTCCCCGGTTAAGAGATATTCTGAAAAAGTCCGAAAAAGCCCTTGTTATTGAGATAACCTGTTCATTTCTGTTTCCTTCGGCAAGCCAGACAATGGAGTCCAGGGTATTATAAAGGAAGTGCGGAGTTATCTGTGCCTGAAGCGCTTTCATTTCCGACTTCTGCAGATTTCTTTGCTCTCTGGTATTCTCGTCAATCAGGGTTTTTATTTTTCCCGCCATGGTGTTGAGATCAAGGGCCAGAGTTTCAAGTTCCAGCAAATTGGGAATTTCGGCGCGGGCATCAAGGTTTCCCTCGGCAATTGATCCTGAAAGGGCAGCCAGAGCCCCTATGGATTCGTCCACGCTTTTTGCAACGGAAGACTGTACAAAAACAGAGAAAAGAAGGGCAAAGACAATTATCGCGATTTCCGAAATGCCCGTAACAAGAGCTCTTGTCTTAATGCGCTGGCTTTGAAGGGCGGAAGATTCTATTTCCAGGACAATAAAATCCTGCAGTATGTCGGATACCAGCGCAGAAACTCCGCGTATTTCATCCAGCATTCTTTCGTTTTCAATTACAGGATACCGCTGTTCCATCTGCAGACCCAGACGATCCACATAGCGTGTCAGAGTATTCATGGCCCGATCCGCCACCTCCAGCAGCTGCCGGTTTTGATTTTCATCAGTGGTACTCATGATGTCGATGATCCGGTTCCGTATATTGTTTATGATCTGATACTGGCCGCCTGAATCAAAGGCCTTGTTTCCCGCTACAATATCCCACAATTCATTTGCAATGTCCGTTTTGACTATCTGGTTTAGCCTGTTGGTTTTTTCAACATTGGTGATCAGCCTGTCATAGCTAAACGTATTCAGCAATGTCAGAATAATGCTCACAATCAATGGAATTAAAAGCAGAAGAATAATTACAATATGCGAAGTCTTAATGGTTTTAATTATGCTGAAACTGATAAAGAAAGATCTGATTCTGTCCGGTACTTTCTTTCGCAGCGGCATCTCAATATCCCCTTGGCGGGAGTTTTGAAAGATCGTCGCCTTCAATAAATACTTCTTCATGCATATAGGTGATCTCCGGAATAAATCCGCCTTTTGACAGATGCCTGGCCAGCTTTATTATATCCGGCCCCTGCTTGGGGTTACATTCAACCACACAATTTACCTCTCCGCGAATTAGCGCATCAATTGCAGCCTGCTCTGCATCAATGGTTACAATTACAATATCCACACCCGGCTTTATTCCTCTCTCTTTCATGGCTTCAATGGCGCCCAGAGTCATGCCATCGTTATGGGAATAGAGCACATCAAAATCCTCATACATGTCCAGAATGGAACACATCAATTCATAACCTTTGGATCTTAAAAAATCACCGGATTCACTGTAAATTATTTCGAATACAGGATTTTCNGAGACATCGTGATGTGCATTGATTACCTCGCGAAAACCCTGGGCGCGTTTAATCGCCACCGAAGATCCCTCGGTTCCGCTTATTTCCACGATCCGCACGGGGTTATCCCTGAGGCCCTTGCCGGTATTATCACCCGAAAATTTTTTTATCAGGTATTCAGCGGAGCTCTGTCCTTCCTTTTCGGAATTTGTTCCTATATAGCCTGCATACAGGTTATTGTCATTTATGGTTATCTCCCTGTCGCATACCAGGACTGGAATCCCCGCTTCCCGGGCTTCTTCCAGAACATGTTCCCAGCCGTCGGAAACAATGGGATTAAATGCTATCACATCAACCTGATATGCAATGAAGGAACGAATTGCCTTTATCTGATTTTCCTGTTTCTGTTCGGCGTTAAAAAAAAGCAATTGTATTCCCTCACCGGCAGCCGCTTCCTGTATTGAACTGGTATTGCAGATTCGCCAGGCACTTTCAGCTCCGATTTGGGAAAAGCCGAGGATAAAACTCCCCGTTTTCGAATTATTCTTTCCCTCCTGTTTTCGGCAGCCCGGCAAAAAGAGGCAGTGCGCAGCAAGGGAAAGGAGGAATAAACGGGAAATTAGTTTCATTTATATAATATATCATATTTTTTGGTTATTGACAGCATTTTAACTCACATTATAGCTGACAGCATCCTGTTGTATCCGGTAATATTTAAATGTAATAAAAACCCCAATAACCAAAATACAGAGATTAAGGACAAAGGGCAAAGTCCGCGAAATGCCGGATAGCATCCCTCCTATCCAGCCGAACGGAGCTGTAATGGCCATGATGACCATATTGAGAATAGCCAGTACTCTGGCCCTTTCCGCAGGGTCAATATTCAGGGCTACAAGGGTCCTGGCAAGCATTGTAAGGTAACCGAAACCAAAGGCATCAAAGACAAGAGAAATACAAAGGACAACATATTTTGCAGGGCTTTCCATGGGAGTGAGAATAAGTATGGACTGTCCGGCAATATAACACCCAAATCCCATAAGCAGGGGAATTTTAAGGTGCTCTCCGGTAAGATTAGGCGCAATGAAAAAAAGGAAAACAACAGCAATTGCAGATTTCAGAATGGGGAAAAAGGGCAGAAGATGATCCGGAACCAGGAGTTTTTTGCTTACAATCACCTGCCAGAAGGTATTATTGATCATTGCGACAATTCCTGCCAGAGCGGTAATTAAAAGGGCAAAGATAGTTCCCCGGGATTTATGCATGATTTTAAGGACGCCCCTATATTCCATGGAAAGGGAAAAGATACCCTTTCCCCGGCATTCCTCAATGCGGATCAATCCTATTTTTGTCTCCCGGGAAAAAACATAAAGCAGAATTATTTTTATGGTCATTATTACAAAGGCATTTATGTAGAGTATACGAATGGCAGGCACCAGGGTTAACCTTGAAAATAATATGGCAGAGATGGGTGCAAAAAGTACGGAGAGCTGACTGCAAACTACCACAAGGGAACTAATCCCCGCAATCTGGTTTTTATCCGCATCCTCAATCAAAAGACAGTCAAAAGAATTGGCGGTTATCTGCATCATTCCGTTGAACAGGGCTGCGATGAAAAAAAGCCAAAAACCACCGGCGAACCACCAGAGTATGCAGGGTATATTCCATGCAATAAAATCAAGAAATGCCGTGGCCTTCCGCCTGCCCATCTTGTCTGTAATGGGACCGCTGAAAAAGGCCCAGACTACCTGTGAAAGCAAATAAACTGTGGCAATAAGACCTACCTGGGAATCTTTGAGGCCCAGGGCAAGCATATAAATCGACGCATAGGGGATACAGAGATTCATGGAAAGACCCCAAAGCGGCTCTGTATAGACACAGGCCCGCTGATTCCCCTTTAGGCTTATAAGAGTTTTCAGAAGCGAATTATTCAAAAGAACCTGCCTGCATAACCAAGTCCTGCTTTTGCTGTTACAATACTATCCTGCCAGGGTTTTATGGGTTTCTTTGAGCTGTTCACGTATGGGAAGGCTCTGCGGACATTTCTTCTCGCATTCGCCGCATTCCGTACAGGCCGACGCATTTGCAAAGTCCATCCACGGATTTTTTCCAATCTCCGTATAATTGTTTTTGGCAAAATCCGTTAGCTGATAAATCCTGTGATAGTTCATCATCTTGAAAATTTCGGGAATATTGAGCCCGTGGGGACAGGGCATACAGTAATTACAGCCAGTACAGTAAAGTCCAGCCAGACGCTCATTCTCTTTCATCATGGTTTTAATTTGATCAAGCTCGTCCGTGCTGAGGGGATTGGTATTGTCAGCCAGGAGGACATTCTCCTCCAGCATTTCCGGGCTGGACATGCCGGAAAGGGCGATGTTTATATTGCTGTTTGAAAACACAAAACGAAGGGCCAGCTCTGCAGAACTGGTAAACTTGCCGGGAAGCAGATCCAGGATCACCTTCGAGGGTGCGCCCAGACGGCCGCCGCCGACCGGACCCATAACTACTGTGCCAAGCCCCATCTCATGGGCCAGGGCTATGCCGTCTTCCTTTTCGCGATCCATCAGGTTGTACTGGCATAGAACGGATTCCAGAACTCCTTCCCCAATTTTAAGGAGCTCCAAGAGATTAGCTCCCTCCTTCTCCCTTGCTTCTCCGTCATGATAGGAAAAGGAAATGTGTTTGATAATACCCTGTTGTTTGAGCTTGATTGCCCTTTCCAAAGGACCATCCTTTGCTTTTACATCTTTGATAAAATCCGCCAGGGATATACCCCAAAAATGGTAAAAATCAATATAGGAGGTGTTCAGATTTTTGAGCGAAGTTTCCAGCCTCTTTTCGTAATCGTCCCCGGAATCGTTTTCGATCGGATTTTTTGTAGAAAGGTAGATCTTCTCCCGTCTGCCTCCCATTAGGGCCTTCCCAAGGAAAATTTCACTCATCCTGTCACAATAATCGGGGGCGGTATCAAAGTAGTTTACCCCCAACTCTATGGCCCTGTGGATTAGGGCAATACTTTTTTCTTCATCAAAAACTGTTTTTCCGTCTTTCCCGGAACAGGGAAGGCGCATACAGCCCATGCCCAGACGTGAAACCCTGGCGCCAGTTTTTCCAAAATCTACGTATTGCATATAACCTCCTAGCAAAAAAACCGGGGCACATCAAAGAACCGGTTATGATCCTCCAATGTGCCCGGGAATTTTTGGCGTATAACCTGATTCTACCTCATTTTTTTCCTGCCACAGGCTTTTTTATTGCCGGTTTCTTCTTCGCCGGCTTTTTTGCCGCAACTTTTTTTGCGGCAACTTTTTTTGCTGTAACATTTTTTGCGGCAACTTTTTTTGCTACAGGTTTTTTTGCCGCAGGTTGCTTGACAGGCGGTTTTTTTGCCGCGGCGTTTTTGGCGATTGGTTTCTTGATGGCGGCTTTCTTAATGGGCGCCTTCTTGACCACGGCTTTTTTATCGGCAGCTTTTTTAACCGGCGACTTTTTTGCCACAGCTTTTTTTACGGCAACTTTTTTTGCCGCTGGTTTTTTTGCCACTGGTTTTTTTACGACCGGCCTTTTTGCCACTGACTGCTTGGCAGGCGGTTTTTTTGCCGCAGCGTTTTTGGCAGCCGGCTGATTAACCGGTGCATTTTTTAATACCGCCTGGGCAGCAGCGAGTCGAGCCAGGGGAACACGGAAAGGAGAGCAGGAAACATAGGAAAGTCCGGTTCTATAGCAGAAATCTATGGTGGCAGGGTCGCCTCCATGTTCTCCGCAAATACCTACCATAAGATTGGTATTGACCGCCCTTCCCTGCTTTGTGGCATAATCTATAAGGAAGCCCACCCCATCTTCATCAATGGATTTAAAGGGATCAACCTCAAGCACATTTTTTTCCACGTAGGAAGGCAGGAACGTACCCACATCATCACGGCTGAAGGCAAAGGTCATCTGGGTAAGGTCATTGGTTCCAAAACTGAAGAAGTCGGCGTACTTGGCTATATGACCGGCCCGTATGGCAGCCCTAGGCACCTCTATCATGGTACCTATCTTCACATCAACCTTTACACCCGTTGTTTTAAAAACCTTTTTCAAAATGGCTTCCGCATTTGGCCTTATGAGTTTTAATTCACGTGCGGTAATTACAATCGGGATCATGATCTCCGGTTTTACAGGGATCTTTTCCTTTACGCATTCGGCAGCAGCCAGGGCAATCGCTTCTACCTGCATCTCATAAATCTCCGGATATGTAACTGCCAGGCGGCACCCGCGATGGCCAAGCATGGGATTCTGTTCGTGGAGTCTTTCTATCTTTGATCTAAGGGAATCCACAGGAACTTTGAGATGTTCTGCAAGCTCCAGCGTTTCTTCAGGTGTATGGGGAACAAATTCATGGAGAGGCGGATCCAGAAGCCTTATAACCACAGGTTTGCCTTCCATTTCCCTGAAGATGCCATAAAAATCTTTTTGCTGAAGCGGAAGTATCTTCTTAAGGGCTTCCTTGCGCTCAGCTTCGTTATTCGCCACAATCATGGCCTGGAAATGTATGAGCTTTGCCTTGTCAAAGAACATATGCTCAGTTCTGCACAAGCCAACCCCCTGGGCGCCGAACTGGAAAGCCCGCTTTGCATCCTCGGGTTGATCCGCGTTGGTCCATACCTGGAAACCTTTAAGATTCCCGCGTTTGGAAGCGGCGGTTATATCATCACACCACTTCAGGAAGACAGTCATATCCTTGTTGATTTTCGGACTTACAAGGGGCAGCTGCCCTTCATAAATTTCTCCCAGGGATCCGTCGATGGTGATCCAGTCACCCTCGTTAAATTTTTTATTGCCTATGGTCATGGACTTGCCCTGGATAATTACGTCTTTGGCGCCTGCGATGCAGGGCGTCCCCATTCCGCGCGCAACTACCGCCGCATGACTTGTCATTCCTCCGGTGGAAGTAATGATTCCCTGAGCCACTGCCATGCCGCCAATGTCTTCGGGACTGGTCTCATTCCTTACAAGGAGTACCTTCTCGCCCCGCATATGCCAGGATTCGGCTTCGTGGGCTGTGAATACAATTTTACCGCATGCGGCGCCCGGAGAAGCATTGAGACCCTTTGCAAGCGTCCTGGCGTTCTTCTGGGCTGCTTCGTCAATCATGGGATGCAGGAGCTGATCCA
>JGI24702J35022_10002111_pt1 | contig 12274 bp, 10 predicted proteins | sample TergutTh196P4_FD_35022 | JGI IMG/M metagenome (IMG submission 35022)
GAAATTTTAAAGAGATCGGTTTATAGTATAGCGCCTTTTCCTAGATTATAAACTTAAATTAAATGAAAAGGATAAGCATGTAGACGTTATAGAGGTATGTTGTAGGACGCGGGTTCGAGTCCCGCCGTCTCCAGAGGGAAAGATAGGTAAAGACAATTCTACTAGTGTCAGTTAATTTTTTTAGCAATGGGATGAAATTCGTCAGGCTGGGCAATGCTCTGGCAGTTTTCGTCAATGGGGTATACTAAAATGCATGTTATTAAATAGGGCAAAGAATGCAAAATGAAATTTCTGGCATAAAACAGGAACTTGATGCAATTACGAAAATAATCGCCGAAACTGTTCCAGTAGATAAGTAACAGAGAATTAAAGGAATTACAATAAAAATTAAAGAATAAAAAACAGCAAAAAAGTATAACAAGTGAATAATAATCATTTTTTATACCGATTATTTTAAACTACACAAATATAAAAATTAAAAAAATATTTTGGCGATGAGGTATTTTCAAAAATATATTATAGTACAAAAAGACTTGTATTTTTGTATAGTTTGTATAAAATTGATAATATATTTATTTAGCCTATTTTTTGCAAAGTACAAAAAAGATATGTTTATTTATTCGTTGTACATCAGTCTGTGGATAGTGGCTGTGCGATAGTGAAATATAGAAAAAATGACGACCAAAAGTTATAGAAGTTCTTTGTTGAAAAATTTTTTGTGTTTTTATGGGTAGAAACGCGAAAGAAATTATATATTTATAATATACAAATTAATAATATTATGTTCGATATTTTCAAGAAAGACATTAATGTTGGCGATAAGGTGAAACTTTATCTTACAACAGGGAAAGAACCCGAAGGCACAGTAGTTGAAATCGAGGGCAATTATGTATTGTTACAAAGCGATGACCACACTCAAAATCGCTTCTTTGATAAGTTGATTGGAGGATGGGATATTATTGCAAAAAAAGCAGATAGAGGGAACAAACAACTAAATTCTATTGTTGATAAATTAAAACCAATTACATTAGAATCTAAAAAGCCAAAAATTGTAGTTCAAAACACAGAAAACACAGAAGAAAAAAATGCTTTTAAGAAAATAGAAAAAGAAATTAACAAATTAATTCAAAATTCAGAATTTGAACTTGCCATTAATAAAATTGACGAAGAATTAAAAAGTAGCCAATTATTTAAAAAATATAAAAGTAGTTTGCTTTTAAAGAAAGCACAAGCATTTTCTTCTTTAAATGATCCATCAAAATCAGAAATTGTATATAAAGAATTAATAACTTTCAACGAAAAAACAGGCTCGCTTCCAAATAACCTTAGTCATTTATATACAGAATTAGCACGCTTGCAAGCATTAAATCCAGAAAAACAAACTTTTGCACTTGAATCTGTAAAGAAAGCGCTGAAATATAATCCCAATAATAATTATGCAAATAATCTCTTAAATCAATTTCAGGGGAAAAGTGTAATTCCAAAAGTTGAGCAAATTGCAGATGACGAAAATAATCTTTTGGTAGATGCAGATGATGATTCAACTGTTATCAGTAAAATGATAGACATTGATATTCGAGAGCATAAGTTCACGAATCCAGATATTTTGAAAAATGGAGGAAAGCCAACGGCATTTATTGCTAAACAGATATTTGAAACTGCAAAAAAAACAAGAGATATAGATTTATCAGAAAGGTACCCAATATATCTTGAAGCAGCAAAAGCATATAGTGAATTAAATGTGGGTAGTTACGATTTGCAAGAATATCTGGCAACAGTAGCTTATTATGCAAGATTAAAAGGGGATTATCTCTACATGAACTTTAGAAAAAATGTGTTAAGTAGTAATGTAGATTTATTAGAATTAACAAGATTGAAAGATAGTGCACATAGTTATTACATTGAATCACTAAATCAATTATCAAATGTCAACTCTAATTTGTTGCTATCAATATTGGCTAATTATTTAAAAATCAATGTTGCTTATTATTATATTTGTAAGAAATCAAAGTTTGGATATGATACACTCTTTAAATCAGATTTTAAAAATGTTTTTTTTGAATGTGTTAGAAGCAAGTATGCAGAATTAGAGAGAATTGCATATGAAGCAGTTGTGAGTATTGGTGCTGCAAGTCCTCAAGCGTGGAATGAATTATCAACAATGCAAGGTGGAACAGGTGGATTATACAAAGAATTTTACAATGAGTCAAAAAGAATAAGAATTTATGATTTGATTAATAAAATTGAAGGTGATGATTCTATTGACACGAAATTGAAGCCCAAATATTTTCTTGAAACGAGTTTTAAACGAAGAAAAAGAAAATCAATTGACTTTGAGAATACAGTATTATCTATGGTTGACATTGAATTTGAACCACATAATATTAGCATTTTAATTGCAAAGTGGGAAAAACTTGAAAAGTATTGGAAATTACTTTCTACAACTGACTTTGAAACAAAAGAAAAAATTAATGAGATTTTATTAATACTAAAACCATATTTAAACCGCAATCAAACAGAGAGAACGAATCTATTAATTCAATCACAAAGAATAATTGATACACAAATTAAATTTATTAATACCAATACCACCTACTATGGTAGAACATTTTTTTTCCCTTTATTGAACAAGTGGAAACGAGAAATAGATAACCTTTTGGTCGAAAAAATTGCACAATCTTACCCAATATTAGATATAATTATTGACCCGCCCTATTTTGTAAATAAGGACGGTGAAAAGATAGTAAATGTAATTATAAAAAATAATGGAGAAACTACTGCCGAAGGTTATGAGCTTTTTATTTCTACTGAATCCACAAAATATGAAGATATAAAACAAGAGCAAATAGTTATTGGAAATGCCGAAATTTCGGCAGATAGTAGGGTGGATACGAGTTTTAGTTTTTCATTAGACTTGTTAGAAGATTCAAATGCTGTTGAGATTGACATGCATATTACTGCCATTTATCAGGGGAAAAAAATTGAGCCAAGAAATTTTCAATTTACAATAGAAGAAGAGACTAAATCATTCTTATTGTATGATGATATATTATGGAAAGATGACAAGATTCCGGAAGAACAATTATTCAAAGGACGAGAACAAATAATAGCAGATTTAGCACGGCATTATATCTCTATTGAAAGAAGTAAGGCATATATTTTATATGGTCTTACAAGAACAGGAAAAAGTTCCATCCTCAAATATTTGAAAGAAAATATTGAAGGTAATACATTCAGCATGAAAGGGGAAAAAATGACATTTCTCACTTTCAGTTGGGATTTGTCAACAGCTGCAAGTTTTAACAAAGCGTCTGATTTTTGGGAATATATTTTATATCAGCAAGTATATGAAGAACTTAAAAAATATTCTACACGGTTTGATTTTTCCGACTTGAAATTCAGCCAATCGTCACGCGCTAAAGATTTTCAGATAATGTTGAAATATTTAAACTCGAAAAACATATATCCTTTGTTTTTGGTAGATGAATTTTCATTCATTAAAACTTTAATAAATGAAAATATAGTTAATGCTGCTTTTTTACATACTTTACGTCAATATTCGTTGAATGAATTGGCAAGTTTCATATTTGCAGGAACTTATGATATAAAATCATTGATAAAAGACCCTAAATATGGAATAACAGGGCAACTTGTTAATGCAATTGAAGAACAAATAAATGAAATTGATGATAAGTATGCTAAAGAATTGATTGAAGTTATGGGGGATAAGCTAAAATTCACTCCCGAAGCCATATCTCATATTCAATTTTTATCTGGTAATGTTCCATATTTTATTCAAATTATTTGCAAGTATTGTGGCTATTATGCAGTAGAAAATAAAAGACAATATATTGGTTATCCTGAATTAGAAAAAGTTGTTAAAATACTCACTGGACGAGATGAGGCAAGTACAAACTCACTTGTTAGGAACTTGTCTGAAAATATATTTCAGAATAATCAATATAGTCCGGCAGACAGTTCTGAAGTCAATGTTTTAATATCAAGTATTGTTTATTTTAACAAAGATAAAATAAATGACCCACGTGGGGTAGGCTTTGGCGAATTACAACGACTATGGGCAGACAAAGGAGTAAATGCTTTTAGACCAAAATTAGCGGATGCAATTAGTCTTTTGATAGATAAGAAAATTCTTATACAAGAAGAAGATGAAGGATTGCCTGTGTACAGATTTGCTGTTGATTTATTCCGTAGATGGTGGACAGTACACCACCCTGATATCAATTTAGAGATTACAACTATTCAATAAGAAAAATTATGACATCATTTGCACAAGTAGAAATAACAGACCCCAATAAACTATTTGGGCGAAAGGAGTTGATAGAAAAACTTCTTATACTCAGCAACAGGCATGATAATGTTGCCATAATTGGTACAAGGCGCTTTGGCAAAACTTGTTTATTGAAGTGTATTGAAACAGCATTGCGACAAGATAATAAATCAACTTCTTATCCAATATATTTTGATTTCAAGGGAGTTGGCTCTATTATTGAAGGAACTGACAATGTGTATAAGTATATGATTTCTGTTCTTGTCGAAGTACTCTATAAAGATAAATATATTACACAAGAAGAAACGATCAAGAATGTAAGAATTATTCCAAGCTATGATTGGACAGATATTTACGAACAGCTTTCCGATATTAGTTCTATAAAAACACAGGGGCTTTTTACAGAACTAATTACAATTTTTGCTGAAATGTTAGATAAGACCATACTTTTCCTAATAGACGAATATGAATATCTATTCAAATATTCATTTGATACTCCAGTTGGATTTATGACTATGAGGGCATTAAGTTCTCAAAAAGAAAAGCCTTTTGCATTTTGGATTGCTGGTGCTGTTAATTGGGATTATCTATGCACTGTTATAGGTTCGGGCGAACTAAATGTAATTAACCAAACGGTATCTCTCATTCCTATTGATAAAGATGCTTTTAGTAAAATGTGGGAATATGAAATTGTTGGCATTTCTGATTTAGAGTTAAAACAATTACTGCAATCCAGTTTTGAATTTGCTTATACTAATTCAGGTGGTGTACCGTATTATGGTAAACATATAGGCAGTTTCATTCTCGTAGAAAAGAAACTGCCTGATTATTCTATTTTAAAATCATATTTTCAAGAAATAGACAATGCCCTACATTTAGAAGAAAAGCAGATACTAAATGAAATTGCAAAACTTCCACAGAATATTAAGAACTCAAAACATATGATAGAACTCAGAAATAAAGGATTAGTAAAACAAAGCGATAATAGAAAAGATAGTTATGAGATAAATATCGGTTTTTATCGTGATTATTTAATTGCTTCTTTGAACGACGCTGACAGATTAAAACCAAAATTGTCAGAATCACAGGAACTTGTAGAGAAAATCACGAATTTGATAGAAACTATAAATAAGACTCTTGATAACAAAAAGAAACCTTATATCTTTGATTTGGTAAATGATAGTGCCTCGTTAGAAAATGATTTAAGAACTCTTTGTTTCGGCAAAGAAAAGTTTGCTGATTTTGCGAGTGCTTTATACAAGATATATTTTGAAAGAACAAAAGATAATGATAAGAAAGGGGAAAAATTACCTACAAAATTTAGATACAACGAGTTTTCTCAAATAATTGATATTTTACGTCATTCCTTTGGCGGAGGACATCTAGTTGATAAGTTTCAACAGCAAAAAGGAAAAATGACAAAGTCTGTAATGTTGGAAATTCTAACAGGAAACAAAAATGAGCCATATTCAGCAGAAGATTTCAATAAATTGCAGATAGAAATTTTAAAACGATTTGAAAAAGAATTAAATTCACTATTTATTTTTGTTAAAGGATTAAAATAAAACGTATGATGCTTTTCGAATAATTTAGCCAATATACTCTAACAAACGGACAAAGTCGTCTTCTTGCTGAATTTAGAAGTCTTCCTTTTTCCATAAGACTGATCGTAGAAAAAGCCTTATAACATAAGCCTGTATCTATAAAAGACCCGTACGCTATTCATGGTAGATTTCTTAATTAAAATAATAACATTGCAGCATTTTATCTCAAAAATCAATAAAAATTGAGATTATTTTTACAAATAGAAAATTAATCGCAATTCCTTGAGGTTATTTTAGATTTAATTGGCGGCTCTGTGACAAAGGAAATTCCCTACTTGGCAAACGTATTGCTGAAGAAGAATTGCAAGGAAAAGAACGTGCCGAATATGGTGCGGAAATGGTTCAAAAATTATCTTCAGAACTTATTCAAATTTATGGTAATGGTTTCACAAAAACTAATTTATATACTTTTATGGAGTTCTACAAAACCTTTCCAAAGATTTTCCACACACTGAGTGGAAAATCTTCTGATAAGAATTTAGACGCAGTGAGTCCAAAATCTACAAAGGGCAAATGGATATGTATATTCGTATAAAAAATTTTTTTATCTGTTATTTCAAAAAAAGCTTGTAATTTCCCGCAACCGCCGTAACAGTTACGGTTGTAACAATGTTGGTTGATTATGAAGTTTTATAATAGAACAAAAGAGATTGCTGAATTACAGCGAATTAAAGAACTTTCTTTTACCGAATATTCGCGAATGACTGTGATTACAGGCAGGCGGCGTATTGGCAAAACAAGTTTGATAATGAAGTCAGTTGAAAACGAGCCGACAGTTTATCTTTTTGTGGGTAGAAAAACCGAAGCAGCTTTGTGTTACGAATATATTCCACTGATTATTAATTCGTTGAATGTTTTTATGCCGAGCGAAATGCTGAGTTTTCGAAATATTTTCCAGTATCTAATGGAAATTGGTACGCAAAAGTCTTTCAATCTTGTCATTGACGAGTTTCAGGAATTTTCTAATATCAACGAAACTGTTTATAGCGATATGCAGAATATTTGGGACCAATACCGTCGCCGAACAAGAGTAAACTTGATTTTGAGCGGTTCTATTTATTCGTTGATGCACAAGATTTTTCAAAACTCAAAAGAGCCGCTTTTCGGTCGCGCTGACAATATTATAAAACTTTCACCGTTTGATACTGACACACTCAAAATAATTGCCGGCGATTACAACGCTGATTTTCAGAACGATGATTTATTGGCTTTGTATTGTTTTACCGGTGGTATCCCCAAATATTTGGAAATCATTTGTGATGGCTGTGAATTTAAAGTTGAGCGAATGATTGAATTTATGGTTCGTGAAAATTCGCCTTTTACGGATGAGGGTAAGAATCTTTTGATAGAGGAATTTGGAAAAAATTACGGCACATATTTTTCTATTTTAAGTGCTGTTTCGGGCGGTATTAACACACAACCTGATATTATGGCTGCGCTCGGCGATAAAAGTATTGGCGGTCAAATTAAGCGATTGATTGAAGATTACAATGTATTGAAACGCCTGCGTCCGATTGGCTCAAAAGATGGCACACAGAGAGTACGTTATGAAATAACCGATAATTTTCTGCAATTTTGGTTTAACTATTTTGACCGCTATCGTGCAATGATTGAGATTAAAAACTTCGTCGGTTTGCAGAATATTATCAAATCCGATTACACAACTTTCTCAGGTAAAATTTTGGAACGTTATTTTCGCACAAAATTAGCTGAAAGCGGTTTGTATCGTGAAATTGGCTCGTGGTGGGAAATAAAGGGCAATCTTAATGAAATTGATATTGTTGCACTCTCATTAGAGAAAAACAAAGCGTTGGCGATAGAAGTTAAAAGGCAAAAGGACCGTTACCGTCCGACTATATTTGCCGAAAAAGTTGAGCGGCTTAAGCAGATTGTTTTGCCGAATTATGAAATTGAAACTTATTGCTTGTCAATGGAAGATATGTAAAAAGTTTATTGTAGCAAGAATGATTAACAAGAACAATCTACACAATATAAGACATAAAATAAGCATTATTATTCCTGTTATATTTATGGTGCTTTTTCCTGTTCTTTTTATTGTTCTAATTAACGGGCAATATAAAAAAATTATAAGAACCCCTGAAAGTTATTATGAAAATACAGGAGTAGTTGATGATTTTGGTATGACAACCAAAATTTATCGCGGAGGAAAAGCTGCCTCAAAAACACCCGTATTCTTTGTGAAAATTAAAAACAGTCATATTATATTTTCATACTCCCAATCGCTATTTAACAGAAACTATGAAGAAATCATAAACAAACTAAAAAAGGGAGACAGCGTAAGAATTTATCACGAAGGTTTCGATAAACGACAAAATACCGTAAACATAATTCAATTAGAAAAAAACGATACGGTCATAATTAGTAAGACTTCATTTAACAACAAAGAAACCATATTGTTAATTTGGTTTTGTTTATGCTTACTTATATCTTTATTAATTATATATATGTTCGTTAAGTATGGACATTGGCGTCGGAAGATAAAATGAAATTAAGACCAATTGCTCTGCAAGAAGACAAAACAAATGAAATGTATGCTTCGGCTGACTGCCAGCAATTGATTAGTATGTATGAAGACTTTTATTCTAAAATTGGCTTCAACATTCCTTGGATTGGTTACTTTGTAGTTAGACAAAACCGAATTGTTGGCTCTTGCAGTTTCGTGGGACAACCCAAAGACGGAAAAGTTGAAATCGCATATTGGACATTCAAAGAGTTTGAAAAACAAGGCATTGCTTCTTTTGCTTGTAAAAGACTTATTTTTATTGCTTATAAGACAGACCCAAATTTGACAATTACCGCAAAAACAGCGCCAGAACATAATGCTTCTACAAAAATTTTGGAGAACAACAATTTTATATTTACTGAAATTGTGCAGGACGATGAAATTGGCGATGCTTGGCTTTGGACATATAAAAAACTAATCTGACAAAACAAAAGGTTTGATTATTAATAAGGATTTAAAGGAATTAAGACCTGTTGAATAATGTGTACTTGTTGAGCGTAGAGTGAAAGTTCGGTTGCTTTATGACTTGGGATACGCCTATAGCGAAGAAAGACAAATAAGTGGGAATAAATATTATGTTGAATATTGATTTGGAAAAAGTTGTTTCACGGCCTCAAATTCGTTATGAATTACCATTATCGAAAGTAATACAGGCGTTGAAGAAAAATGTTAAAGTTGAAACTTCTTGGGATATAGTAAAGAAGTTCCTGTTATCGTGTACAAATGCAAAAATTGAATACCCGAGCAGATTGATTTTGACAATCAACAAGCATAAAGAAAGAGATACGCAACAAATGGAAAGCGAAACAGTTAAACTTTTTGGCGTTCCCAAACAGCATTTTGACGGGTTGTATGACCGATTATCCTGGGAATTAGAGAAAGATAAATTGAATGTTGCGATTGACTTGATGATACAACTTCAACCTTACCCTTCTGCAATCAGACCATACATTTCTTTAAGAATTGATTATGAGTTTGAATTTGTAAATGTTAAAACAAAAGAAATTCTTGCACACCAAGAAGACAAATCCCATTTGGCTGTCTTCTTAGAAAAAAACAGCAATGTTATGCCCGAATTTTGGTTTCCATTTTCAACAGTTAATGATTTATCTGATTATTTGAATGTAATAGAAGAATTTTTGCCGTTTAAGAAATTAGATAAAAAAGCATTTCGTCTGATAGAGCCGAATAAGAATAAAACAAGAAACGTAATTAGAAAAATTAGTATATAATGATGAAACAAACAGGCTTTTTTTATAGAAATCAAAAAATCTTTGGGACTAAACGAATTTTAAAACTATGTGGAATAGTAAAAAACAGAAAAATGGATAAAAAAGAGAGAAATAATAAAATTAAAGTTCAATTAATTGACAATCTCAATGGGCAAACAATTGGAGTATCAGAAATGACAGCAGACCAATTGCCTGAAACATTTTCTATGCCAACAACTATGCACGTTCAAGGTGATGATTGGAGTGTTGAAGAAGCAGATTATTTTGGCGAAAAGGACTAAAACAATGTGCGTGCAACACGTGATTTGGCGCAGGACAAGTGGTGGAAGATTGTTTGTTTAATTTTACTATTATTGGACATTACTCTTATAAAAAATAGTTATGATGAAAAATTTTGCCTTTTACGAGAATTATATTCAAACACATTTCACAAAACAAGACTGTGGAATTGATTTGAAGCAAATAGGTAAAAAAACACAAGAAATTTATTTGTCTGCTGTTTCTATTGGGCAATCACATTTCTATTTTGAAGTTAGAAATCGTATAAAATCCATTGTTGATTTTCTCGAAAATTCGTATTCACAAAAACCGCCTCGTCAAATAACAAGACCATTGTGGTATAGAATAAATGTTAGCGACCAGGCAATAAACCATTATAATGGTATCGGTTATTTGAATATGGAAAGCGATTGGCTAAAATTTATTATTGATTATTTAGAAACAGATAGAGCAGACCAAGGCGGCGATACTATTTGTGTTTTATTTGATTTAGATTTTAATTGGGCAATTTGTTTTACATTTTCACAAAAAGAAAAAAGATTGATTATTGAAAAATTTCAAAAATAAATATAGCAATGAAAAAAACAGCAATCATTTTACTAATTCTATCCATTTCGGCAATCACTTACTTCTATTTTTGGGGTGGACACAAAAAATACGATTATCCGTTGAACACAATAGAAAAGATAAAATATTATGAGTCTGCGGATAAAAAATATGCCTACAATAACATAATGCTCACACCAACAGAATATCGCCGAACACCATTCACAAACACCCTCATAGCAAAAGCCATTTACAAAGGCGAAACTATTGGTATAAAAATTGAAAAAACAAGAAAAGGAACAGAAATAATCCTTAAAAGCATAGGCAAAGAAAGCGACAATTTTGTAAAAGCCATAGCCGAATTATACGATGAACCCGCAATCCAAAATACCGCTATGCGCCAAGAAATAAAAGGTTTGTATTGGAATGGTGAAGCAGGTTTTGTAAATTGGCATTGGTTGAACGATTATAATAAACTTGTGGTAGCTGCACTCAACGGTAGAGAAGCCAACATATATTTAGACATAACAATATCCGACAAACACATCATAACTATCGGCGATAAAAACAGAGGGCTTTCTAAAAAAAGATTTGTAGATGTGTTTAGAAATTATTAAAACGGCAAACAAATAGTGCAGCGAGACAATGGCGACAAACACGAAAATAAAAAGAATGACAATAAAAAAATCATAATAGAAAAATGATTAGGTACATAAGCGATGAACGATTTTGAAGAATATATCAAACAAGGCGAACCTGAAAAAAAAGAAAAAGTTTATGTCTGGCAAACAGCAATCGGCTTGCAAGATGTTGATGGACTAAAACCTTCGCCTTATCTTATCGAAACTGCCAAACAGAACATCGAAGGCAATATTACTATTGACGAGGTTAAGCTTCGCATTGACAGTTATTACAAATCACAGCCTGTCAAAGATGAAAACGACAGAACAGAAGAAGCGGATAAGGTTTCCGCTCGCATTGCAGAAATTTTGTCTGAAAAGACATTTACTTTTTCGCCTGCAGAATACATAACCATTCACAAGCGGCTTTTTGAAGGGATTTATCAGTTTGCCGGCAAAATTCGGGATTATAATATCACAAAAGCCGAATGGGTGCTAAACAGTGAGACGGTTTATTACGCGAGCGCCGAAAGCATTCAAGCAACGCTCAACTATGATTTTGAACAGGAAAAACAATTTAATTATCGGGGCATAAGTTTGTTGCAAACAGTTCAACATATGGCTGCGTTTGTATCGGGATTGTGGCAAATTCACGCATTCGGCGAAGGCAATACAAGAACTACGGCAGTTTTTATAATTAAATACTTGCAAACATTTGGTTTTAATGTTAATAACGATATGTTTGCCCAACACTCGTGGTACTTCCGAAACGCACTTGTTCGTGCTAATTACAATGATTTAAAAAACAATATCCACGCCACAAAAGAATATTTAGAGCGTTTTTTTAGGAACCTGTTGCTTGGAGAAAATAATATATTAAAAAACAGAGAATTGTCGGTTGATTTTGATAATAAAAACCCACTGTAATAAAAAAAGAAAATAAAATAGAAGAAATCAAAATTGAATAGATATGCTAAAACTATTGAACTTTATACAAGAGAATATTGATTGGGAGGAGCGCCTTTCAAATGATCCGTACCGTATTAAAATTAAACGGTCAGAAGGTTTTATTATATTTTCTTATGGGATAGAATCCGATTTTCGCATTGATGTTGTTAGAGAATGTAGAGGCATAATTTTAGACGAAACGGATAACTATAAACCTGTTTGTGTTCCTTTTT
>JGI24702J35022_10002112_pt1 | contig 12273 bp, 9 predicted proteins | sample TergutTh196P4_FD_35022 | JGI IMG/M metagenome (IMG submission 35022)
TTTGATTGTTTTGGAAAGGTATGGTACTATTTCACTCAGAAGCAGTAATGATTTCTACATTTCCGACAAGACAGGCTGCGGGCGCTAAGCTAATTATATAGCCGTATAAGAATAAGGGGACTTGTGTGAAACAAAAGCTCGTGGTATCTACGTTCATATTTCTATTATTATTACCTACTTTGTCTGTCTCTGCTTCTGCTAATTCTTCTTGGGTTTGGCTTACCCGCGACCCACGGCCAATGTTACCTTGGGCAATTGTTGGAACACTTGTTATTGAGATTTTTATAATCTGCTTTTTTAACAACATTCAGGTTAAAAATATGCTAACGCCTACGATATCTATCGTTTTGGGGAATCTGATATCATTTTTATTGCCATATACATTTATCGGGATAACACCAGTTGTCTTCGAGGAAAACTCCAATTTCTTTTCCCGTATTAATCAAACAGCAGAAAAGTTACCATTTTATATAATTNGCATAGGATTTTTAGTTTTGACATTGATTATTGAGCTTCCTATTGAATACTTTGGCACACGGCATTACGTAAAGAGCAAAAAGAGGCTTCTGGCTACTATTCTCGCTGCAAATGTTTTCACAACAGCAGCAGTTGCGATTATTGAACGTACAGTCTACAAGGGACACTGGTAACAAGCAGTTCTAGGGCGCAAGATGAATCGCGCACTGTGCAACAAGTGAGTAGTGTCGTAGTTAGTTGGGTGTCGGGATTGTCAATAACAAAGTGTTCATGTACAATCACTATAACGGAGGTACTTGAGTGGACGAGAAAACCGAAAATGCTCTTAATTCTGCACTGGCCTCGGCAAAAATGGAGGGATTTCAAATAACGCCAGCAGTTGAGGCTGACTGCATAAAGATAGTTAGTGGGGAACTCACAATTGCCGACTATATCAAGCGAGTAACTGAAGCTAACGCGCCTGTGAATAGGTAAGTGGAATATGTCATACAGTCTTGATCCTATTGCCGACAACTGTTATCCGGGAACAACGGTGCTTGTTAACAAACATAACATCCGGGATGAGGCGTTACTGAGCGAGATCGAAGCTACAGTAGTATCTGCGAAAACGGTGCTGTGGGAACAGAATCCCTTGGCGCATACTTTTGACTTCGATCACTATAAAGCAATCCATCGTTTCCTGTTTGAAGATTTATACGATTGGGCGGGAGAAGTCAGGACAGCAAATATATCAAAGAAAGGGACACGTTTCTGTCCGTTCGAGGATATCGAAACGCTTGCTGATTCGATTTTTGCCCGGTTGCATAGCCGGAAACTCTTTTGTAATCTTGAAATAGGCGAGTTTGTTTTTGAAATAGTCGATTTTTATTGCGTCACTAACGATTTGCACCCATTCCGCGAGGGAAATGGCCGAACACAGCGGATATTCATAACACAGCTTATTCGCAAAGCCAGATATAAATTTGATTTTGCTGATGTTGACGGCGACCTCTTGATGATTGCTACGATACAGTCTGCCAACGGCGTAACGGACTTGTTGACCGAATTATTTGTGAAAATGATAAAAAAATGAGTCGCTACGATGGACGAAGGACGAGAGCTGTATGCCTGCCCTCCTCATTGAAAACAGACCGTGATTTTCTCGCTGTCCGCTCGTAAATCCCGCCCCGTTTTCCTGTCGCTCAAAACCGCGCTGCCCACATGGCGGCAGCGCAGTTTTGAGCGACAGTCGGAGGACAGGCATAACACACTAGACTTTGCCTGCGGCAAAATCGTGTGCCCCGAAAGTTGGGTTGACCCAATCAGCAATAAACCGTTATGAGAATAATCAGGCTGAGGCTTCATATAAAACACTTATATCGTACGCCAATTATTTTGACGTTTCGCTTGATTATATCTATGGCAGAACGGACAAGCCGCAGGGAAAACTGTACGATTTCATGCCGAAAATTGAGGACAACGATGATATGCGGCTGTTTATAGAAATGTGTTTCGACCCTGAATCCCCCATGAGCGGAAAGCTGAAAGATACTCTATTGCAAATGATGAAGGGTGGCGGGGAAAAATGAATCTTGTATTTTACGGGCGGTATAGTGACAGCGGGCAGTCGGAACAGTCGATTGAGGGGCAACGTAAAGTCTGCTACGAATTTGCCGAGCGAAACGGGTACAAGATAATCTGCGAATATATAGATCGCGCGCTCACCGGAACTGAAGCGGATAATCGTCCTGAATTTCAGCGCATGATCGCCGATAGCGCAAAACGGCAATTCCAAGGCGTCCTCGTCTATCAGCTTGACCGTTTCGCCCGAAACAGATATGACAGTGCGACGTACAAGGCAAGGCTTAAAAAGAACGGCGTCAAGGTTCTATCCGCCCGTGAGAACATCTCCGATGACGCAAGCGGCGTCCTCATGGAAGCCGTATTAGAGGGCATGGCAGAATACTTTTCCGCTGAACTCTCTCAGAAAGTGAAACGCGGCATGGCTCTCACCGTTCAGAAAGCTGAGTTTACAGGAAGTGGCGTACCTCTCGGATATAAAATCGTTGACAAGAAATTTGCCATTGATGAAGAAACCGCGCCGATTGTGAAGCGCATTTTTGAAATGTACCTTGCTGGATATAGTATGGCTGAAATAATACGTTACCTCAACGAGAACGGTGTCAAAACAAGCATGGGCAATTCATATAACAAGGACTCAATTCGCCGCATACTTGTCAACCGCAAATATCTCGGTATTTATATTTACAACGATATCGAAATCCCCGGCGGAATCCCTCGCATAATTGACGATACCACTTTCGGGGAGGTTCAATCGCTTCTCGATAAAAACAAAAAGGCTCCGGCGCGGGCTAAAGCGGTTGAAGAAAACTACCTCTTAACGACAAAAATTTTCTGTGGGCATTGCAACTCAGCCATGACGGGGCTCAGCGGGACATCGCGGTCAGGGAAAATTCATCAATACTATGGTTGCGTCACTCAGCGCAAGCGCGGGGATTGCATCAAAAAATCTGTTCAGAAAACCTATATTGAAGATTTGGTGGTCAATAGCATCCTCTCTGTTTTGACCGACGAATACATCGACGACATTGCGCGGAAGATAGCTGACCTATCCGCAAAAGAGAGCAACACCGACACAATAAAGCGGCTTAACAAGCTGCTCAAAGAAAACGTGCAAGCCACGGCGAATCTCATCAAAGCGATTGAAACAGGCAAGGCTGTTGATGTCATCAGTGCACAGATCGAGAAGCGGCAGCAAGAGAAAGCAGACCTCGAAATTCAGCTTGCCAAAGAGAAGATGACACGCCCAGTTCTCACCTTTGAGGAAGTAAAATTCTTCTTTGAAAAGTTCAAAAACGGCGATGCAAACGACCATGCATACCGAACAGCCTTGATCGATACCTTTATCAGCAAGATATATCTCTACGACGGCGACGATGCCCGCGCTGAAATCTATTGCAACGCAAGCACTCAGACAATAAATGTCGCCATAGACAAACCCGAAAGTGGTTCGTCTATGGCGCAATTGGGACGCCAACAAGGCCGATGGCGCTTATCTGGATTTTGGGGAAAAACTGGAAGAAAGCATGAGGGTATGGATCAACAGTAAAAAGGTTGGCGGGGAGGTAAGCTCGAACCCGACGAAAGTCAGAAGATCAGTTGGCGTAGCTATCGACGGCGTGATACCTGAAGGGAAAGAACTTTTTACCGGCGGCGTCAGCTGGACTAAGCCCATAATTGATATCGGCCCATATCTGGTGAATGGCACAAATGAGATCGTGATTGATTACAGCTCGTCCATGGCTAATGTTCAACTTGCCAGAGGGATCATCACAGAGCAATTGCACTTTGTCAACACATACCACGGTGTCTCTAAGTGGGGGTTTAAACAGGTCTATCTTGACCTCGGCCCCAACCAAGCTGTACTCATACCTTATGTAGAAAAGGTGATGCGGGTATTTGCGGATATCCGTTCAGATGAAGCCTCTGCGGGCTTAGGCGCCCCTGCGTCCTACACCGTCTCCCTGAACAACGCAACAGGCGCCGGCGTCGTCACGCTTAGTTTTACAGCCAACAGCAGATACCTTGACCTAACCAGCGCAACCGCGCTGAACGGCTTCTCTATTCTGGATCCGCTTTCATGGGAATACGTGGGGGGCCAACTGTGGAAGGGAACCGTGGAATTGTATTACCCGGGCTTTGTCCAAAACAATGATCCACTGGACGTCCTGAGGATCAGCGGAGTGGCTCTCGATCTCCTCGGCGACACGACGGTCACGCTCACCGATATCTCGGTCTCAGGCGATATGAGTGGATACTCCGGCGTCTTGCCGAGTGTGATAACGACGGCTGAGGCGGTGACTTCCATCGTAACAAAGACGGTATTTTCAAAGTATGACCTGAACCATGACGGCAGGATCGATGAACTTGATCTGGCGATTGTTGTGTTCTACTATCTTGCGAATGACCTGGAGGCAGATTGGATAGCAGTTAAGTTCGACATAGCCTCGGCCAAGGACTGCGACGTTGCCCACAACGGCAGGATAGACTTGGCCGACATGATCGAAGTCATCGTGAACTACTGTGATTCATATTGATTTGTTACAACTGGGCGGACGGCAGTCATCGCGGGCTACCGCGATTCATGTTGATTTGTAACAAATCACTTAGCTGGGGCTGACAATTGAGCGCGTCATGCCCCAGCTAAATTGTGTCTCGTATAGTATTCTTCAGCTTAAGGAATGAAATTTTTACGAAGACGATATAAGCACAGATAGTTTCCGCAAACTAATATACGATAACCCCCTACCGCAAGCTGTTTTTCTCTGTAACAAAAACCCAAATCATATTTTTTTGCTATCACTGGCGCCCACTCGCTTTTTATTGCGGTTCCTGGGCTGGAAGTTGCTAATGGGTACTAATAAATTCGGCTGAGGTGATAATTTGCATTAATGAAGAACCACTAAACAATTAGTGTCATTAGTAATTACAAAATCGATCGCGGTTTTTTTGCGCATATAGTAACAACAGCGTCTTCATAATCAGAAATCGGCAACTCTAAAGCATAAATACAATCATCACCATCAACCGCAATAATGCCAAGAAGACTGAATAAATCCCGCAGCACTTCTCTTGCCGCCCTATCGCCAAGCTTTTTAGCTACGATATAGTAAATATCAGTTATACTACTTGAAGTAGTATAGGCTTCAAGCTGCCCATGGCAAGTTAACTCAAATATTCTTTTAGCAGCTTCATAATGAGGCGCGCGGGAGAGAAAGAAGTCTAAGATTATGTTAGTGTCAAGCAATACTCTCATATTTTCAAGATCCTTTCTGTCCGTTCTTTTTCAAGATCAACGTCATGCCCTGCCAGTACTCCATTTAGTTTGCTAAAGGCGCGTTTTTTTTCATCAGATGAGACCGTATTAGTGGCAGGTGATTCGATTTGTACGTCCAGGGCAAGATTAAACGGTATTTTCTGTTGACGTCCTACCATTTTCAAGTAGATGTTAATTCCGGTGGAAAAGGTCATTCCCAGTGCCCGAAAGACTTGTTCGGCTTTTTGCTTGTCTTCTTCGTCTATCCGTAAGGAGTAATTTACAGTTGCCATTTGAATGATACTCCTTTCATGACTGTATGCGCCGCAATTATACGTCATTTGCATTATTATTGCAACGATTTTTATCGCGCAAGGTTTTCGGAACTCAACTGGAACTCAACTGGCCTCAACTGGGAACTCAACTATGCAACTATCAACTTCTCACCCAGACGCGGAAGGACTAAAAGACAACGTATAGGTGACACAACTGGGTAATTACCGTTTCGAAAATGACCAAACCGTTTTCCACGTTGACATTGACCACGCAAACGTTGCCCTGTACGCTTTTGAGAAGGTAAACAGCCAACCACTGCATATCGTAGAAACCAACGCGGAATCAGCCTACACTATTTCTGGCAACCTGGTCTTACACACAACCGAGAGTGTTCCACTATCTTGCGAATGACCTGGAGGCGGATTGGGAAACGGTTAAGTTCGACATAGCCTCGGCCAAGGACTGCGACGTTGCCCAAAATGGCAGGGTAGACTTGGCCGACATGACCGAAGTCATCGCGAACTACTGCGATTCATACTGATTTGTAGCCAAAAGTGGAATAATCACTAAAACTGAAAAAGCAGCCTAAAACCAGCCTAAAACCAGCCTGTCCCTGCGGTAGCATTGCACCCGCAGGGACAGGCTAGACTGTATTAGAGCCGTAAAGCAGCCAGACTTCAGATGGAGATTGTAGTCCGCCTGTACAGCACAGACTGCCGCGGGTGGCTGGGCACGGCCGCGTACACCACCGATACGCTACGGGAAGAGATCCAAGCCTTGTATGAAGGCGGCTTCCGCGGCGTCGAGCTGTGCATGCAAAACGCCTCCAATGGCGCCCCGAATACGACCTATGCTTACGGCTCCCCGCATTGGGCATATATGTGGAGGCTGATGATGAACGAACTGTTGGATCTGGGTATGGGCTTATACCTGACGTCAGGCGCCAACTGGGCTACCTCCAACGTGCCCGGTTTGGATCCAGACAGCCAGCAGGCCATGGAGATCCTTGCGATGAGCAAACAGATTGTGAACCCGGGCCAAACCATCACCGCGCTGCAGAAGCTGGGCACAACGAGGGCAACGGATAAAGGAAGATTTATCGGCGCCTATGAGTATAAGTTTGACAGCCAGGAGCCAAGAAACGTTGCGGGCCGATACAATCATACCCGTACCGCCGTTGTTGATGATACGATGATCCCTCTGCCGGCCCCCACTCAGGGCGCCACCGTATACGATCAGAACGTCACTTGGACCGCGACGACTGACGGGCAGTACGTCGTCTTCTCATATTGGGCTCATGGCGCCTACCAGACCTCCAGCCCCGGCGCGGAAACCTGCTACGCCACCAACTACTTTGACGTGAGAGGAGTCGCTACGCTCAGGGAATTTTGGGGAGCCAATTACCTCAGCAACCCTGTGCTGAACCAAAAGATTATGGAAGGCGACGTGCAGCTCTTTATGGACTCCCTGGAGATCAATCCAAACGGCGGCATCACCTGGTGGGCCGAGGATATCTTCGAAGAATTCAAAGCCAGAAAAGGCTAAGGAACTGTTAAACAATAACTTGTAATACTTTTGGAGATATTGTGTAGTTCCATTCTCCTAAAAATTCATCGCGAGAAATGTTTATAGAGGCCAATTCTTCATCTGTCACTTTTTGACCCAACTCGTATGTATTGTCATCCTTCGCGCAAATGATCTTCAACCCTTTCTTTGTGGTAGTATTCGATATCAGGCTGATGATTACTTCAATTGAGATTAGAGGATGGCCTCTCCAGTTTTTACTGATGTAGCAAAACATCCTGTGCTCAATTTTGTTCCATTTTGATGTTCCTGGCGGCAAGTGAGAGACGTGAACGTCTAATCCTGTAATATCGGCAAAACCCTGCAATTGCTTCTTCCACAACCGATTTCTTGAACCGTTGCTCCCACCACCATCGCTGATAATGTACAGTTCGGTCGTGGTCGGATAGGTGTTTTTGCCGAGAGTCTGCCACCACCTGAGAATACTATATACGGCAAACTCGGCTGTGTCGTGGGATATGCCCAGATTTACAAAACCCTCATTGCTGCTTATGTCATAGAATCCGTAAGGTGCTACTTTCCCCAGCTCTTTGAGCGGGAAGTCATGGTCAAGGACCTGTGTTGGGCTTTTCTTCTTGCTATATTCCGCTCCGCAGTTCTTAAAATTCCCGACATTCTCCTTTTTCTTTGTGTCAACCGATATCACGGGTTTCCCCTGCTTGATCATCCGGCTACTCTTACTGTTGATAAAACGAAACTGACCGTCGCGATCTGGATGTGGCGAGCCAACCTGGAGATTTTTCTGATTGAGTTGTAAGCTATACTCCATCTCCTTCAGTAAGCCACCCACAGTGACGTAACTCACGTATATGCCCCTAAACTGTAGTGCTTCTTGAATGTTCCGTAGACTCTTTGTTGTCCATGTGAGTGTTTTCCCCGGATCTCCATACGTTTCGTCTTCCACTATAGCCTGTATCTTTTCTTTTATGTCGCTGTGTATGTCCAATACCGACTTTCGTCCCCCGCCGCCTTTTCGGGTTCGTCCAGACTCAACTTCGCTGGCTGCCTCTATGTCCTTCTTTCCTTGGATGATGGTCGTCTTTGATACTCCTGTCAGCTCATGAACCTCCTTTACTCCACCATATCCTAAGCCTTTTGCTTCTATCCCCAGAAACAGCCGTTTCTGCCTTTCGTCTAAATATGGTAATAATGTTTGTATCCGCGCGACCGTTACACTATCCAAAGTATTTTCAACTCCTTCTGCAATCTGTGAATAGTGTATCACATATTTTAAACTATTACAAGTTATTTATTAACAGTTCCTAAACTTTTCAAAAGACGTCATACATTTCTCTTGTTCAGTTCCAAATATTAATAAATATTTACAATATTTGCGCGAAATCAATATTTTTTTGCACGACATTGATAGCGTTGTAAAGTCACACAATTTATAATAAAAATGTGTCATTGGTTTGTAATGAATGTCAGATATAGATAACGACCAGCTTTGTTGTTGTGTCTATCTGTATTGGCACAAACCAAAGATCGCCATTAGGGAAGCCGTCCAATGAAAATGAAAGGGGTGGCGTTTAAAGAGCAATTCTAATCCCGGACACTCTCTGTTGGCATCTGCAATCTCATTCCAAAACAATAATAGAAAAATGGAGAAGAGAAATTATGAAAAGAGCAAGCAGGAGTACAGTTAAAAAAAGATTGGTATCCATGGCAATAGCCCTAAGCCTGATTTTGTCGATGGGCACAGGTTTTTCCTTCGCGGCGCCTGCAGCCCCCGGCGGATCGAACACCCTCTCGCCTTTCGGTCAATATCTTGAAAGCAAATACATAGACCCTGATAGGGTATATAGTTCAGATGTGCGCTGGTGGCTTGGCGAAGCGGCGTACACGGATGAAACGCTGATGGAAGAGGTTCAGGCTTTATATGACGCGGGTTTCCGGGGTGTGGAGCTATGTATGCAAAGCGATACCTCGGCCAATGACCAGCTTTACGCTTATGGCTCCGAGATGTGGAGCCATAAATGGAGATTGATGATGAACAAACTCCTCGATCTGGGTATGGGCGTGTACCTGACCTCCGGCACGCACTGGGCCACATCCAACGTGCCCGGTTTAGATCCGGACAGCCAGCAAACCAGTCAAGTCATCGCGATGGGTTCCCAGAAGGTGAACGCGGGACAGACAATAACCGCGCTGCCGAAGCCGGGTACCACAAGAGCTTCAAATGCAGGTAAATTCATCAGCGCCTATGCCTATAAGCTGGTCAGCGAAACGCCTAAAACCATCATAAGCCAAAGTACACAGAATTTTACATATACCGAAGTCGATTACGACTCAATGATCGACCTGTCTCAAAAAACAACATTCACAGAGGGCGCTACTATCTATGATCAGGCGATCAATTGGACCGCGCCCGACGATGGGGTATATGTCGTCTACGCTTTTTGGACCCATGGCAACTATGTGACAGCTTCCCCTGCGGCGCAGACTTGTTACGCAACCAACTATTTTGACGTCAGAGGCGTCGAAGCGCTGAGGACATTTTGGGAAGCCAATTACTTGAACGATCCCGAACTGAACAAGAAAATCCTCGCCGGGGATGTGCAGCTGTTCATGGATTCCCTGGAGATCAATCCTACCGGCGGTATAACCTGGTGGTCGGAGGATATCCGGCAGGTGTTCATTGACAGAAAAGGCTATGACATTCTGCCGTATTTGTTCTTGGTACAGAATTTACCCCAGGTGCAGGCAGTGTACAATCCATATTTCCCTCCTGCCCAAGGATACAACGGCCTCGCGAGTAATGACAATCTGCGCGAGAAAATCGTCAACGACTGGGTTGATATTATAACCCAGATGTACTGTGAAAACATGTTGGTCCCCCTGAAGGATTGGCTCAACTCTGTTGGCATCGAGACCCGCGCGCAGATTTCCTACGGCAGGTCCTTTGAGATCACCGAGCCTTCGATGTATGTGGACTATCCCGACGCCGAAAACTATAACCAATACAACAACATTGATATTATGAGGCTTCACACTGCGGGCTCAAAGCTGCAAAACAAGGTCACCGCAAGCGAGACAGGCGCGGAGCTGGCGCACAGCACAACGATCCAAACAATTCTCAACGATGGATATAGCATGTATGCTGCGGGTGTACAGCGCCAGATCTGGCATGTCTGGAGCTCGGGTTACGGCTACTATAACGACACCGGCTCCGGCACAAGCACCCCCGCAAGCAACTACGCATGGCCCGGATATAGCCCAACAGATCGCCTAAGGTTTGGTACTCGTACCCCGACTATCAGGGATTTTGACGAGTTCAATGCGCATTTAGGACGTATCCAACAGCTCCTCCAGACAGGTAAGTCCCGCACCGACATTGGCTTTATCCACAATAACTGGAACCAGGGATTGCGATACGGCGGCAGCGGGCATTCAAATCTTGGCGGTGGACGCGTAGCGGAAAAAATTAACGGCATGAACTATATGCTTGCCCACCAAGGGGTGTATTACCGGTCGACCGAGTTGCAGGACAACGGTTACACCTATGACTACTTCAGCCCAAAATTCCTGTATAACGATAACGTTTCTTTTAACGAAATAACAAAGACAATCGAGCCCGCCGGCTACAAAGCCCTTGTGCTTTACCAGGATTGGTTGGACGTCAAAGGCGCCGAACGGATTCTGGAGTGGGCCAAAAAAGGCCTCCCTGTCGCGATTATGGACGGCGCCGCAGTGCGTACAACCTTCAACGATGGCAATGACGCCAAGTTAGCTCAAATTATCACCGAGTTGAAAACATTGCCTAACGTAAAGTCGGCGGCTATCTATACTGATGACTCCGATTTTAATTACTTCCTGCCGTTGGCGGACGGGTACGAGGACGGCCTCTATAAAGCTCTGCAAGAGCTGGGAGTACGCCCCTACGCGGAGTTTATCGAGCCCAACCATCAACTTCTCACCCAGTCGCGTACGGATAGCAGCGGCAACCTTTATCTTTACGCTTTCAATTACTGCCCCAACGATTACCACCAATACAGCTACATAGAGAGTGTACAGACCGAGGATCACGGTACGAACATAAAGACCGAGATCAAAATGGATGGGATGTTTATCCCGTACAACATTGACGCCTGGTCCGGCAAGGTCACGGAATTGGGGAACTACCGCTACGAAAATGGTCAGACTGTATTTGCCATCGACCTCGATTACAACAACGTTGCCCTATTTGCCTTTGAAGCTGTGAGAGACGAGAGGCTTCACATCGTTGAGACCAACGCTGAAGCAGCCTACGCGTTGCCAGGCAGCCTGGTCATTCGCGCCACCGTGAGCGGCGCCTATAACACAGTATTGAGTAATGGCGCGTCCTATCAAAACAGCTTCTCAGTGCCCGCCCCCTATGACATAACCAATTGGGAACTTTCGGTTGAATCCTGGACAGCTAACCCCGTCGCTGGGGACCTGTGGCGGTTTGAAACAATCGGCAGCCTACACACAGCCAACCGTAAGACCTCTACCGTAAAGACCCCGATAAATGTCAAGCTGGACAAACTGACTACCTGGAACAATATCCCCGGTGTTGGACGGGAACATAGCGGATTGGGCCATTATTTTGCAACGTTCAACTGGGCGGCCGATAAGGCGGACGGAGCATACCTCGATTTCGGCGCCACAATTTCCGATACAATGAAGGTTTGGATCAATGGTCAAAAGGTAGGAGGGGATGCATGCGCCAATCCGACGAAGGTGAGAAGATCGGTAGGCGTGGCAATCGACGGCGTAATCCCCGAGGGGAAGATCCTCTATACCGGGGGCGTCAGTTGGACCAGGCCTATCATCGATATTGGCGAATATCTGGTAGACGGCGTTAACGAGATAGAGATCGAGTACAGTTCCGCTCATCTCAATGCAATGCTTGCAAGCGGAGCAGTCAGCCAGCAGACAAACCGCAGCGGATGGTGGGGTCATCATGTGCAATACCTCGACAACGGTCCCCACCAGGCTGTGCTCGTTCCATACGTAGAACAGGTGTTACAAGTTTTTGCGGACATCCGTTCAGATGAAGCCGCTGTGGGCATAGGCGCCCCTGCGTCCTACACCGTCTCCCTGAACAACGCAACAGGCGCCGGCGTCGTCACACTGAGTTTCACAGCTGATAGCCGGTA
>JGI24702J35022_10002113_pt1 | contig 12273 bp, 11 predicted proteins | sample TergutTh196P4_FD_35022 | JGI IMG/M metagenome (IMG submission 35022)
CTTACCTTCCAGGTAGCTAAAAATATCTCCGCGCCGGTCGGAGAAAAAAAACTGTATGTGCAATTCAGGAGGCCTGACGATGATATTTTGACCAAACCCGGCTCCGGGGTTTTTGCTTTTGAAAACAGGGAAATTCCATACTCAATGATGATGACAATCGAATATGATGGTGAAGAACAGTCCATTACCATGTACTGGACGATTGAGGAGTATTTGTCGGGCGGAACCTACCGTGTCGATATCTTTGCCGATGGAAATAATATCGGACGAAAATCTTTTACATTGGAAAGATGATTTTTTATCAATAATCGTATTATTATAGTCAAAAAAACAATCAATATTATTAAATAATCTTATCATTATGGAACAGAAAAATTGTAACAGAAGAGAATTTCTCAAAATTTCAGCAACAAGTTCACTTGGGTTATTAACACTCAGTCCGTTGCTTCAATCGTGCAAATTTGCCGACAAACCTGCAGCCCAAGCTGCCAATCCGGTCGACAGAAAAAGTTTCGGGGTGGGTTTACAGCTGTACAGCATCCGCGATGCCATGGAAACAGATGTGCTTGGTTCGTTGAAAAAAGTATCTGATATAGGATACAAATATATGGAATTAGCCGATTATGCGAATGGCAAATTCTATGGATATACGCCTGCGGAGTTCAAGAAAATTCTATCCGACCTTGGGATGGAAGCGTTGAGCAGCCATACACAAGTGGAGGCGGCAGGTATCACGCTCGATAATGCAAAAGCTATGGCCGACGACCATGCCGCATTGGGCGTTAAATATTGCGTGCAACCCTGGATCAATGACGAAGACCGAACCATCGAAAAATACAAAACCATGATTGCCGATTGGAATGAAGTCGGACGTATCATGAAAGGCGTAGGAATACAGTTTGCCTATCATAATCACAACTTTGAGTTTAACCCTACCAACGGGATGATTCCATATTACGATATTTTCCTGAAAGAAATGGATGCCGATCTGATTACGATGGAAATTGATTTATACTGGGTTACCAAAGCAGGACATGATCCAATAGAGATCTTTAAGAAATATCCGGGAAGGTTTAAGTTATGGCATTTCAAAGACCAGGTCAGCCCATCTGCTCCAATTTATGAGGTTGAAAAAGAGGATATTACTTCGGTAGGAGCCGGCAGTATTGATTTCAAAAAGATTTATGCCTTTAGGGAGATTTCCGGGATGATAAATCACTTTGTCGAAGATGACAATCAAGGCGAGCCGTTTGGAGATCCTTTTAAAGGGATTGAAGTGAGTATTGAAAATCTAACAACCAAGATTCTGGTTTGAGATACCGCTCGTTAGAAAACGAGCGGGAGCGGGCATGCTTCGTTCATCGGCATTTGTAATGCCGATGCATCCTTTAACGGGGAATCTTTTCGATACGCCGTTTATGGCGTCCGCCTTCGAAAGAAGTATTTAAGAAGACATTGATGATTTCTATTGACTCTTGTTGCGTGATGAATCGTGCAGGAAGCACAAGGATATTGGCATCGTTATGCGCACGTGTCACACGGGCTATTTCTATATTCCAGCATATCGCCGCCCGTATCCCCTGATGTTTGTTCAATGTCATACCGATACCGTTTCCCGAGCCGCATAACGCTATTCCTATATCCACTTCGCCCGATTCTACTGCCTCGGCTAAAGGATGGGCATAGTCAGGATAATCACAACTATCGATCGTACATGTGCCAAAGTCAATACATGTGTGTCCTTGTTGCCTGATATATGTCTTGACGAACTCTTTCAGTTCAAATCCTGCATGGTCGCTTGCAAAACCGATATTCATTATAAAATAAGATTTAAAAAAATTTTCACCTGTTCATAAACATTCGCGCCTGTGAAACCCAATTGTTGATCCAATACCTTGTATGGAGCGGAATAACCGAAGTGCGTCATGCCATGTACATATCCGTTATCTCCCGTTAATCCCTGTAACGTAACAGGCAATCCCGATGTCAATCCGTACCTAACAACGCCTTGAGGCAGTATTTGTTGTTGATATTCAATGGGTTGGTCACGAAATAATCCTTCCGAAGGAATTGAGAGGATACGCACTCGTATTCCATCAGCAGCCAGTAATTGTGCACCTTCAACCAATGTAGCCACTTCGGAGCCGCTTGCCAGCATCACGACATCGGGATTGTCGTTGTCAACAACGACATAAGCGCCTTTGTCCAACAACATGGCCTCTGCACGGCGGTCGCCGCTTGCTGCAGGCAGGTCTTTGATATCCTGGCGCGACAGTATCAGTGCAATGGGACGCCGGCTTTCGACTGCCGTTTTCCAGGCGGCAATCGTTTCGGCGCTATCGGCAGGGCGTAAGACTATCATCGAACGTTCACCATGGTGATTATGCAGCTGTTCGAGCAGGCGTATCTGTGCCTCCTGTTCAACAGGTTGATGGGTAGGTCCGTCTTCGCCTACGCGAAACGAATCGTGTGTCCATACATAGACGGTATGCAGGCGCATCAATGCAGCTAAGCGGACAGCCGGTTTCATATAGTCTGAGAACACAAAGAACGTACCGCCAACAGGGATTACCCCGCCATGCAATGCCATGCCGTTCATGATACAGGCCATCGTCAGCTCGCTCACGCCGACTTGCAGGAATTGACCGCTGAAGTCGCCTTTGGCAAACGCTTTTGTCTTGCGTAAAAACCCGTCGGTCTTGTCGGAATTACTTAAATCGGCCGAAGCCACAATCATATTTTCGACTTTTTCGGCAAATGTTCCCAGCACTGTTGCAGATGCCGTCCGTGTCGCCATATTCTCTTTCATGGCGATTGCAGCATAATCTATATCCGGAAGGTTTCCGCTCAGGAATAAATCCAATTTGGCAGCCGCTTCCGGATTTTCGCTACGGAATTTTATTTCATTTTCATTTCGTTGAATACTCCATTGAAACAAATCACGCTTGCGCAATGTATATAGATTTGCTGTTTCCGGAAAAATAACAAACGGGTCTTCCGGGTTCCCGCCTAAGTTACGGACGGTTGCATTGAAGTCTGCTCCGGCAGCCGACAAGGGTTGTCCGTGTGTTGATACGCGGTCTTCGAAACTGTTCCCTTGGGCATCGACCGCCCCTTTTCCCATAATCGTGCGGCCGATAATCAAGGTAGGCCGTTCCGTTTCGGCCACAGCACGTTGTAAGGCACTGCGTATTTCGTCGACAGAATGACCGTTTATACAAATCACATTCCAGTTCCATGCCTTATATTTGGCTGCCACATCTTCAGTGGCTACCTCCTCCACTTTGGTCGATAGCTGGATATTGTTTGAGTCGTAATACATAATCAGGTTGCTCAATCCCAGATGGCCGGCAATACGGCCTGCTCCCTGCGAAATCTCTTCCTGGATGCCTCCGTCGGAGATATAGGTATATGTTTTGTGCGCCATCCATTCACCGAAGCGGTTCACCATAAATCGCTCGGTTATGGCAGCTCCCAAGGCCATGGCATGTCCCTGGCCAAGCGGGCCTGAGGTGTTCTCTATGCCATGCAGCAAATCCGTTTCAGGATGACCGGGTGTCAGGCTTTCCCACTGGCGAAAGTTTTTCAGTTCCTCCACCGGCATCAATCCGGCAACTGCCAACACAGCATACAACATGGGCGACATGTGTCCCGGATCTAAGAAAAACCGGTCGCGGTAGGGGTAATCGGGTTGGTCGGGATTATAATGTAAAAACTCGGAATAAAGCACATTGATAAAGTCTGCTCCTCCCATCGCTCCTCCGGGATGGCCTGACTTTGCTTTTTCAACCATGGCTGCAGCCAAGATGCGAATATTATTCGCTACGCTGTCCATAACCTTGTTATCGTTCATATTGTTATATGTTGAAGTAGATGATTTGTGTATACATTAACAGGAATTTACCGGTGCAAAGATATGAATTTAATTGAAAATTGAAAAATGAATTTTTAAATCTTTAAATGATTAAATGATTAAACCTTTTCCTTCAAAATCCGTCTATAGATGGTGGAGATTGTTAAGCAGACTTAATAAAATGTAAAAGTGTTAAAAAGTTATGGTTATATCAAATAAAAGTGTTTATTTTGAGTTCTATTAAAGAAAATAAAAAGTTAAATTAAAGGTTTAATAAAAAACAGAAATTATATGAAAACATTTTGGAAAAAAGCATCATTGGTGTTGATTGTGGCGGCTATAAGTTTTATCACCTCCGTATGGGCTGTCACTTACTTGGTTAGAAACAATAAAGATATACGATCGGTGATTTTTACGGAAGAGCGTACTCCTTTTAAACAATCGGTTCGTTTGGCCAATTATGCTGCCGAACCTGCTGAAAACATTGATTTTACGATTGCGGCCGAACAGGCTATTCATGCAGTCGTTCATATCCGGTCGGTGCAAAGGGCACAAGCTTCAAGAAGAGGCGGCAGTCAGGAGTTCGACCTCTTTGAATACTTTTTCGGACAAAGAGACGGGCAGCCCCGCACGCCGCAACCCCGTACAGGTTTCGGTTCGGGGGTGATCATTTCGACCGACGGGTATATCATCACCAATAATCACGTCATTGAAAGAGCCGAAGAAATCGAAGTATCGTTGAATGATAACCGGACATTTACGGCTAAAGTCATTGGTACTGACCCGACCACCGACATTGCCTTATTGAAAATTGATGCCAACGATTTGCAGACACTTCCTTTTGGAGACTCTGAATCGCTGAAAGTAGGCGAATGGGTCCTGGCGGTCGGCAATCCGTTTAATCTAAAATCGACTGTTACGGCAGGTATTGTCAGCGCTAAAGGACGGTCAGATATACCGGGAAGTACAAATCGTGATAAAATCGAATCGTATATCCAGACAGATGCAGCCGTAAACCCCGGAAACAGCGGGGGCGCTTTGGTCAACACCAAAGGTGAATTGGTAGGTATAAACACAGCCTTAATTTCGGAAACAGGCAATTTCGCCGGCTATTCGTTTGCCGTACCCATCAATATTGCCGGAAAAGTAGTTGCCGACCTGAAAGAGTTTGGTGTCGTGCAACGTGCCCTGTTAGGTGTGTTAATGGTAGATCCACAACTCGCCAAAACGCTCGAAGATATAAAAGATGAGAAAATAAAAGTGTTTGAAGGAGCATATATTACTGAATTCCAGCAGCGCAGTGCGGCTAAAGATGCCGGAATGGAAGTCGGTGATGTGATTACGGCTGTGAATGGTGTGAAGGTGAAATCACCCAGTGCGTTACAGGAACAGATCATTAAATACCGTCCGGGAGATAAAATCAAAGTAGACGTCGACCGTTATGGCGTATCGAAGAGTTTCAACGTCGAACTTCGCAATGTACAAGGCAATACCGATGTGGTAGCCAAAGGCACTGATAAGTCAATCACAGAATTGTTGGGCGTTGATTTTCGCGAACTGACGGATGCCCGGAAAAAAGAATTGGGCATATCCTACGGAATTGAAGTAGCAAGTACTACCCGTGGAGGAAAATTTCAGGATGCCGGCATCAGGCGAGGATTTATTGTCATGTCGGTGAATAACGAGCAAGTTTCCACTCCAAACGATTTTGCCAAGGTAGTAGAACCGATATTAATAGGCACTTCAGAAGATAAGTGGTTGTTGATAAGAGGATTCTACCGGTCAGGCCAGATACAGCGTTATGCAATTGACTTGGTGGATTGATAAAATTTTTGAGATGTGTTGCAGCATATCTCAAAAATTATTACTATCTTTGCACCCCAAAATTTCAATTTTCTATTGAATGAGACAATTAAAGATTACAAAATCCATCACCAACCGTGAAAGCGCTTCATTAGACAAGTATCTTCAGGAAATTGGACGCGAAGATCTTATCACGGTTGAAGAAGAAGTTGAATTGGCGCAAGCCATCAAGAAAGGCGACCGTAAAGCATTGGAAAAGTTGACACGCGCCAATCTCCGTTTCGTTGTTTCCGTAGCAAAACAGTATCAAAATCAGGGACTTAGTTTGCCCGACCTGATCAATGAAGGGAATTTGGGACTGATCAAAGCGGCGGAAAAATTCGACGAGACAAGAGGGTTTAAGTTTATCTCTTATGCTGTATGGTGGATTCGCCAGTCGATTCTGCAAGCGTTGGCAGAGCAGTCGCGTATCGTCCGGTTGCCTTTGAATCAGGTAGGCTCGCTGAATAAAATCGGCAAAGCTTTTTCGCGATTTGAGCAGGAAAACGAACGCCGCCCATCGCCCGAAGAGTTAGCTGAAGAATTGGATATCCCCGTAGAAAAGATTGCCGACACATTGAAAGTGTCCGGACGTCATATCTCTGTGGATGCGCCGTTCGTTGAAGGCGAAGACAACAGTTTGCTCGATGTATTAATCAACGACGACGCACCGATAGCGGATGGGACATTGATGAATGAGTCATTGTCCAAAGAAATCGACAGGGCGCTTGCTACTTTAACCGAAAGGGAATGTGAAATCATTAAGATGTTTTTCGGTATCGGTTGTCAGGAAGTAACATTGGAAGAGATTGGCGGTAAGTTCGGGCTTACCCGCGAACGCGTACGCCAAATCAAAGAAAAAGCCATTCGCAGGCTCAGACAAGGCACACGCAGTAAGTTATTGAAATCATATTTAGGTTGAACTCCATATTAAGCGGCATTTCTAATGCCGCTTAATTTTTTTGGGGGGGAGAAGAATGGGACTCGAACCCACGACCCTCGGAACCACAATCCGATGCTCTAACCAACTGAGCTATCAACTCCATATACAAGAAAAAGGAAAACATTGGTTGTTTCCCGAAATTCGCTGCAAAAATAATACATTATTTTCATTCTTCCAAAAAAATGGTTGATTTTACTTCGTCGTTCCCTCCTCGTTAGGAAACGAGGAGTGAGCAGGGCGGTTAAATTATTAAATATTTAAATCTTTAAATCACATTATCTTCTTATAGCCTCCCATCCACCCATTGGCGGTCTAATACGGCTTTGACATCGAAAATGACGGTGTTCTGTTGATGATACTTTTCAAAATCCAACGAAAAAAATTCACGATGGGCAACGGCAAGTATGATGGCTGCATACTTTTTCTCCGGATCGATGGCCGGTAACAACGTTATATCAAACGCTTCCTTAACGGCTATGGGATTTGCCCAGGTATCGTAGACGTCCACATTGATCCCACATGCACAAAGCTCATTATAGACATCCGCCACTTTCGAATTTCTGATATCGGGGCAGTTCTCCTTAAAGGTAACCCCCAAAATCAACACATCGGCTCCTTCAATTGAATGCCCTTTTTGAATCATCAATTGCATGACTTTACGGGCAATAAACGGGGCAATGCTGTTGTTCACATGGCGTCCCGACAAAATGACCTGTGGCGTATAGCCCAACGACTCCGCCTTACTTGCCAAATAATACGGGTCGACACTGATACAATGCCCCCCAACCAACCCCGGTTGATATTTGAGGAAATTCCATTTGGTGCCGGCAGCTTCCAACACATCGTTTGTATCTATGCCCATCAGATCGAATATCAATGCCAACTCGTTGACAAAGGAAATATTGACATCGCGCTGCGCATTTTCAATGATTTTAGCAGCTTCAGCTACTTTGATGGAGGGCGCTTTAAATGTGCCGGCTTCAATAACGGATGCATAGAGGGCGTCAATCTGTTCCGCTATTTCAGGCGTTGAGCCGGATGTTACTTTCCGTATGTTGGTCAACGTATGCACTTTATCTCCCGGACTGATCCGTTCGGGGCTATATCCTGCAAAAAAATCCACGTTATACGTCAACCCTGATATACGCTTGATGACAGGGATACAATCTTCTTCGGTACAGCCCGGGTAGGTGGTGGACTCATAAATCACAATATCGCCCCTCGTTATCACGCGTCCAATCATCTCAGATGCACGGATAAGATGCATTAAATCAGGCGAATTATGCTGGTCGATAGGGGTCGGAACCGTCACGATGTAGATATTGCAGTCTTTCAGATCGTCTTCATTCGACGTAAATGTAAGGCCTCTTTCATCAGTCGTTTGCCGGAGACTCATCGCATATAACATCGCCTCCGGATCAGCTTCCTGCGTTGAATCAACGCCTTCATTCAATTCGGCTACGCGATTTTCATTAGTATCATAACCTGTGACATTATATTTCTTCCCAAACTCAATGGATAAAGGCAACCCGACGTACCCAAGTCCGATAATTGCGATCTTTGTATTTTTCGACTTATTCATAATTTGATAATTTCATCCCATTGATTGCTGTTGCTGTTGGTATATTGCACTGATTATTTCACCATTTCGCTACTGCCGCCACAATCTTTACCGCCTTTTTAATGACCGATTCGATCGTGTCGAGCGCCTTGGGCGTCTTGTTGATGGCGGTGACTTTGGCGCGGATCACTTTGGCTTGTGCATTGAGTGCAGCCGTCTTTTCCTCCAAATCTTTGATTACCTGTTTCTGTATCGTAGCGATAGCTACGCGCTCGGCATCACGCAATGCGATGGCAGTCAGTTCCAGCGTTTCGCGTTCGGCGTCCGAAATCTCCTTATTACTTCGCTGTACGTCAATCGCTTTGATCGACGCCTGAAGTTCCTTTAATGTTAGTTCCTGTTTTTCCATCATTTTTCTGTTAGCTTACCCATCATTTTTTGTCCGGTGAAATTTATGCTTCCGGTTAATCCATTTGACTTTGCAAATATAATGCAAGTGTGTTTAACTCCAGCAATTCATCATAGAGAAAATCAATCCGCTGACGTTTTGCCAATTCGGTAACTAATTTTTTATGGGCGCGTTTGAGGCTCTGTAACGCTGTGATACAACGCGATCGCGTATATTTAGCCTTCTCAATCCGTTTTGTCAGGTCAATATACATGCGATCAAGCGCGATATCAGGCATCTCACCCGACATTTCCAACCGGTGGAGGTAAGCGCTGTAATTATTGCGGAGCCCTTCGCTCTCGTTTTCTATCAGATCGATCAGATTTCCTGTTTTGAGAATCTCAATCAGTCCGTCAACACAGGCGGCAACAAGCGTATCGCCTTCGATAACAAACGATTTGACTGTTTTGGCCTGACTTGAACGCATATACCTCTCGCTCAAATAGCCGATATACTGGCCTGATAACTTAGCCCATCCGACGGTAATCTGCGTTTCCAACAGGTCTGTTTGGTTCAAACGCAAAATCAGGGAGTCGATATTACGTCCCAATCCGCGCCATTCGGTTCCATATTGCGTCCATCGTACATCGTTGCTTATACTGCGCAAAGCACGAAGATAACTATTTAACACACTGACATATACATCAGACCGGTTTACCAATTGCAAGTCGGCTATCGAGGCTGTCGCCAGGGCGTTAATCTCTTTTTCGCGAGCAGTAGCCGACGTAAGTGAAGCGGCATAAAACAAGCCGCGTTCCAACCGGACGGTTGCTAATTCGTCGAAGATAACCTTAGGCGCTACCACAACGGTATCCGATGCAACAGTCAGTTTATTAACCATCTGCACTTGCGATGTTGTCAGCACGGCACACGATGTAACACTCAAACAGATCCAACCGAGTAAAAAAGAATTGATAACATTTCTCATAACTATATTATTTTCTTTGCTAAATGTGCGACAAAGATAACAAATATTAAAAATAAAAAAAGCACAAGTCCGAAGACTTGTGCCAAAAGGAGATTGTTTTAATTATAAATATTTTAAATTTTCACGGAGCTAATCCTTTCGTTCCGGTGACTCTTTTGAATTTCCCGTATCTAAAAAAATAACCTCTCCCATCCCACTGATTGCGGGATGTTCCTCCCCGTTAGAGGGAGTTATGGCAGGGGCGGATGGAGAGGCTATGATTTGTACAAACATCGTTTGGTCCGTGTCGTGACTCTCATGAAAAGCGACTACTCCTTCTGTATAGTTAAAAATCAGGTAGGTAAGATCGAATAACAACAACAAACCAACGCCCATATTTCTAATATACCGAATCTTTAATCTATCTTCTCTTTTGAGTCTCCACTGAATCATTTCATTTTTATTTTATTTATTATTACTATTTTTTTAATCCTATCTGACAGGCTGATAATGTATATCCTATCTTTATTTCTACCACAAAGATAATACATAATATTCCGTTTGTCAAACAGATAATTTTTATCAACTAATAAATAAAATCTATACCTCTCTTGGATGTCAGGCTAGCAGCCTTTTCTGCTCCGTTCATCGGCATTTGTAATGCCGTTGTTGTGAGTGTCGGCATTTGTAATGCCGTTGCATCTATTGCCGCACACAGCGAATACTCATACCATACGCCTGCGGACCGGCGTTCAGGAAGACCGTATTGTCCATATCGCCCCGCAACCATAAGAAGTTGGCATTGTTTCCACTCGGGGTAGTAATATGTTGATGACTGCTATAATAATATCCATCCCCATTTTTGAATGTGCCATCGTAGTATATATAACCAATGACAGGAAGGAACACCTTATCGCTACCTACTTTATAACCCCAAACACCCGATTGCTGTGATATTTTATCATGGTAGGTAGCATAAGCCTGCAATTCATTTCCTGTGGGTAATCGCCATAACCCGTTGTCGGGTGCGTAAGCGTTCGGGTTGGAGGTAGCTATTGCCTGCTTCACTTCGGTCTGCGTATACCCGACAAGGCGGCAAGGGTCACCTTTACCGGCACGCAGGTTGGCTAACGTATGCGCCACTACATTGCCCTGGCTATTGGCATACTGCCAAGTACTGTTCCACGCACCCGACAGTGTGGTAGGGTTATAGTTGGCATTTCCGACAGTACCCGAACCATAATTCCATCCCCTGATACCTCCGAACTGGAACATCGTGCCTGTGTTGGCCGGGTTTTGAGTCAACATCAGTTTCGGGTCGCCTTCGCTCGTATCAATGTAAATACGTTCGCCTGCCGATCCCGTTTCGCCGATAAATAAATCCCTTCGGAAGTGCACCATAAGCGTATAAGAAATGCCGCTCAATAATTGTTTATCAAAGACGGCTGTCTTATTTGTAAAAGCCGGATATCCTGCCAATGTCACGGAACCGATCAATAATTCGGTCGGGGTTGTCTGATGCGTATAAACAGTTCGGGCTTCACACGACACCATTGTTGATGTACCCAAACCTGTCCAGTTTGAAAAGCCCTGTACGGTATTGTTGCCCTGTGTTAATGTGCCGTCACTGATGAATAAATCGGCCATTTTGGCGGGAAGTATCGACACATTATCAATCGCCATAATGTGAAGGCTATCTGGAATGGCTTTGGTCGTTGCCAGAAGCTTTACCCGTGAAAACAGATGCGACATTGTGATGGGAACATCTTCAAACGTTGATGCTGTCACCGTATACAAACTGCCGTCTGTAGGAAAACATCCCCACAACAGATCAATGGCAGGATTAATATTGGCTATGGTGGTATTGTCATGGGTGGGTAATGTCGTGTTGTTGTACGCGTATGCCACAAACTTGTAGTTACCCGGCACAACCTGCAACAAATCGTCGATAAGTTCGCCTGTATAACTCACCGTATAGTCGGCGTGAGCGTGGTATGCAGTGCCGTTGGTGTAGGCCACAATACGTATTTTCGTTCCGGTTTGAAGATTGGAAGTGGCCGTACACAACTTGATATCCCGATCTTCTTCCAAGGTCGCGTACATATATATATCTTGTGTCAGGGGAATTATCCGGCCCCCGCCGACTCCCCTAAAGGGGGAGGATAACAACCCTCCTTCGGCGGAGTTGGAGGAGGTTTCTTTTTTGACGACCAATTCATTGCCATTGTAGGTAGATTGGTGTAAGGCGAATTGAACAGTTATCTTTTGACCTGCAGGAGGATTATCGGGATTTCCCATTGCTTCCTTGGTGCATGAAGAAAACAGGAAGACAAGCAGGTACAACAGTGCAATTACGATGACTATTATACTCACATAATAAACCATCGGCATAAATTTTTGTTTCTTTTCCATACGATTAGTTTTTAATATTATTATTTATCGGACAAATAGTCAGGTTCGCCTCTGTTAGAAATTCAACCACACATCTGCATTATTCAACGGATCGTCGTCCGGTCCTTGCTCTTCCCAATCTATCAGGTCAATCTTTTTTACAGGCGATGCTGCAATGACCTTTTCCAATTCGACCATTGTGCCTTCCAACATGGGAGGTACATACATTGTTTTCTTTTTTATTTTCCTTTTCATAATCTTGAATTTTAAATATGTACAAATTTCTTTAAGATGGGGGCAAAGGTAATAATAATAATTTTATTTATAA
>JGI24702J35022_10002114_pt1 | contig 12264 bp, 10 predicted proteins | sample TergutTh196P4_FD_35022 | JGI IMG/M metagenome (IMG submission 35022)
GCTTTCTTTATCGGCGCGTATATCGGGAATCTGCAGACAAACGGAAAATGGGGCGCCGGCGAATATCTGGTAGCCGAAGCGGATGAGTCGGACGGTTCCTTTCTGGAACTATCTCCCGAAATAGCCCTGGTGACCAATGTGGAAGACGATCACTTGGATTACTACGGAAGCAGGGACAAAATTGATGAAGCCTTTGTTCGCTTTATCAATAAGGTGCCTGAGACAGGGAAAGCTATCCTTTGTTTGGACGATCCCGGCCTTGGCCGTCTCAGGACCGCTATCTGTCATGACCGGATCATCACTTACGGTACAGCGCCGGAGGCCGACCTGCGTGCCGGGGAGATCCGTTTCGACGGGGGTAGAGCGCAGGCGGAGGTTCTCTGGCGCGGAGAACCGGTAGGCAGACTGAACTTACAGGTGCTCGGCAGACATAATTTGCTGAATGCCTTGGGCGCTATGGCGGCAGCCGCGGAATGCGGCCTGTCCTTCAGTGAAATGANCCGGGTGCTGGCGGAGTACAGCGGCGCGCAGCGACGCCTGGAGTTCATAGGAGAGGCGGAGGAAGTGAAGATATATGATGATTACGGCCATCATCCCACCGAGATCCGCACGACGCTGGAAGCGATAGGACAAATCGGCGCCCGGCGCATCATTGTGCTGTTTCAGCCCCATCGTTATACCAGGACCAGGCTCTTGACGGAAGGCTTCGGGACGGCTTTCGCCGGCGCGGACGAGCTGATTCTGCTGCCTGTCTACAGCGCGGGAGAAGAACCCATAGCCGGTGTGGACACGGGCCTAATCGCCGCCGAAGTGGCAAAGAACCGGGGCAAAGCGCCGAAAATGGCCGCAAATTTCGAAGAAGCCTGCAGCCTTACCGAAGCGCTGCTTACCCGGGGAGATCTGGTTTTGACCTTAGGCGCGGGGAACATAAGGAAGGCCGGGGAAATGTTGCTTCAGCAATTAGCGGGAAAGAAGAAGTAAAGGAAAAACCCATGAACTGGCTGGAACTGGAAGAATGGATTGAGGAAAACAGGATAGGGGCATGGCAGGCTATGGCGCCCCTCGCGGAGCATACTTCCTGGAGGATCGGCGGTCCCGCCAGATTGATGGTCTGGCCGGAGGATGAAGCAAAAACAGCCGCTTTGCTGCGGCATTGCGCCGGCATTGGCTGCCCACTCCGCTTCCTGGGCGCCGGCACGAATCTGCTGGCAGCCGATGAAGGACTGGAAGAACTGGTGATCCAAACCGGGAAACTCAATACGCTGGAATGGGCGCCGGACAATGCCTCCGGCGTGATCCTGCGGGCAGGCGCGGGACTGTCTCTGGCATGGCTGGCGGAAAGCGCCGCTCAGCAAGGCTATAGCGGCCTGGAGTTTGCCGCCGGTATACCCGGATCCCTTGGCGGTGCGGTGGCGATGAACGCCGGCGCCTTCGGCGGGCAAATCTCGGATTTGACTCTATTCGTCCGGGTTATGGACGCCAGGGCGAATAGCCGGGAGATGGATTCCGCGGAGGCGGCATTCGGCTATCGCAGCAGCAATCTTCGCTCCGCCGGGCTGCTGATTCTCGGCGCAGAGCTGAGGCTGAGTCGGGGGGACCGGGAGGAAAGCCTGGCATTGATCAGGGAGCACCTGGATACCCGCCGGCAAAAGCAGCCTCTGGAGCTGCCAAGCGGCGGCAGCGTATTTCGAAATCCGGCAGGAGAAGGCGCCGGCCGCTATATCGACCGGGCCGGACTGAAGGGCCTGCGGATCGGGAATGCGCAAATATCGCCCAAACACGCTAATTTTATCGTTAACCTGGGCGGCGCAAAAGCGGAGGACGTCAGGCAGCTTATGGAAATTGCCAGACAGGTTGTCCGGGAGAAATCCGGCGTTTTGTTAGAAAACGAAATCGTGTATTGGAATTGATTTCTGTGACTGCCGGCGCAAACTACTGGACAAATGGGAAAGGATAAATTATCATAATGATAGTACCGACTGCGATTGCATCCGGGAGTGGGCTGACATGGTAACGCACAACCAGACAAGCTTCATGTACAGGCTCAGATTACGCCGGCTTAAGCGGGTTTTCCTTACCGTCGCGGGACTTTTGTTAATCTGCCTGGCCGGTTTTGGCGGTTATACATTTGCCAATTCTTCCTTCTTTGATCTGTCGGAAATACGGATTACCGGAAACACAGTGGTCAGCAGAGACGAGATTATCGCGGCGTCCGGTCTGCGCATAGGGACAAACCTGCTTAAAATTTCCCGGGCGCAGGCAGTGATGCAACTCCTGTCGCTTCCCTATGTCAGGGAGGTCGAACTGTCCCGCGTCTTTCCGGACAAGGTAGAGATCCGNATNACCGAACGGACGCCTCTGGCGCTCATCAACGCCGATGATCGACATCTGGTGATGGATGAAAATGGATATTGCTTACTGGAGGTTGCCGCCATCACTGCGGAAAGCTGGGAACTGCCCCATATCCGCTGCAGCAGCGAGGCGATACAGCTTTTGCCGGGCGAGCGCTCGGAGGATAAAGGCGTCAGGGCCGCATTGGACCTGATTCAGCAGCTGGATCCCTTTTTTCTGGAGGGCATTGCGGAGTTTGACGCGCCCTCGGCGGAAAAACTGGCGCTGATCAACAGGGACGGACTGCCGGTGCTCTTCGGACAGCCGGAGGATCTGGACAGAAAGCTCAAATGCTATGAGGAACTGTTGATTAAAAACGCGGAGAGATACAACGCGGATACCCTGCAGTATGTGGACATACGCTACGATACGCAGATCACCCTGAAGTGGATTAAGCCACAGTAGGGGGCAGCGTATAGGCATACCAAATATATTCTCTGATCAGGAGGATTATACTGATCGATTGTGGAATGTTATAAGATTGACGCGACGCGGATGTGAGCCATTGAAAATCGGAGAAATCCTGGAGGAAGCGGGGGATTACTTTGGCATTGGAGTTTGAGATTGAGAATAACACAAGGCGTGAGATAATCAAGGTAATGGGTGTGGGTGGCGGAGGAGGCAACGCCATCAAGCGCATGATTGCCTGCGGGCTGAAGGGCGTCGAGTTTGTCGCCTTAAATACCGACGGTCAGGCGCTGGAACAATCACCCGCAGATTATCGCGTCCAATTGGGGCCAAAACTGACCAGAAACCTTGGCGCGGGCGGCAGGCCGGATATAGGCGAAAAGGCAGCCGAAGAAAGCCGGGATGATATCTCCGCGATGATCAAAGGAAGCGATATGCTTTTTGTAACAGCGGGCATGGGCGGCGGCACCGGCACGGGAGCGGCGCCGATTATTGCCCAGATCGCGAAAGAGCAGGGCGTCCTGACAGTCGGTATCGTAACCCGCCCGTTTCTGTTCGAAGGGAAGAAGAGAACCCGTCAGGCGGACGAGGGGATAGAAAAACTGCGGGAGCATGTGGACGCTTTGATCACGATTCCCAATGAGAAGCTTCTTCAGATCGTAGACAAAAACACCACNATGACCGAAGCTTTTCTGTTAGCGGACGAAGTGTTAATGCAAGGCGTACAGAGTATCACGGGCNTGGTGACTTTACCGGGCGATGTGAATCTGGACTTTGCCGATATCAGCACCGTCATGAAGGACGGCGGCGCGGCGCTGATGGGGATCGGACAGGCAAACGGCGAAAAACGGGCTACCCAGGCGGCGCAAGCGGCAATCTCCAGCCCCTTGCTGGAGATACCGATAGACGGCGCCAAAAAAGTGCTGCTGAGCGTGACCGGCGACGCCAATATTACCTTAACCGAAGTGAATGAAGCGGCGAATCTGATTACCGAAGCTGCGGATCCGGAAGCGGAGGTCTTCTGGGGACAGGCTATCGATGAGAGTTTGGGAGAGAATATCCGGATCACCGTGATCGCCACCGACTTCGGACCCGCTAAGAACCGGAAGGAAGTCAAAGGTCCGGGTATACAGCCGGGCAGGACGCAGGTGAAGGCAAGGACAGGCGAGATAAGCTCGATCGAGCTGGAGAATGTGTTCAACAAAGATACGCGAAGCCAGAATTCCCCCCTTCGATCGGCAAGCAGTATCATCAGGCAGAACGACGACCTGCCGCCCTTTCTAAAGAACAAAGACTTTCCGGACGAGTAGAACTTCTTCAAGCCCCTATGATGAGAATCATGAAGGGGCTTTTTCGTCATGCTTATCCTGCGTATAGCGCCGTGCCTGCCGGACGCCAGCCCTCTGCCTTAAGCAGGCCCTGAAGCGGCGCAGCCCCGGTAATAGCAAAGCAGGACAAAACGACCGGATCGCATGATCCGGTCTTGTCCTTGAAGTTCTTGAAGTGCTTATTGACAATTGAGCGAAATAGCGTATAATCTTGAAGATACTACAGGNAANCGTCCGTTTGGCGCGGACGCATGTCCGCCTGGTAGGGACATTCTCATNAGCNGGCAGCACTCCGGCTGCCGAAAGGATTGGAGATAAGCCGATGGCATTGATTGTGAAGAAATTTGGCGGGACTTCCGTCAGCACAAAAGAACGAAGGCAGCAGGTGCTGAAAAAAATCATGGATGAAAAAAACGCGGGCAATGACGTTGTCGTCGTTGTATCCGCCATGGGCCGGCGGGGCGATCCCTACGCCACGGATACCTTCCTGGATATGCTNAGCGACGTATCTCCGCGCCCTTCCGCCAGAACGAAGGATCTGCTGGCCGGATGCGGCGAAGTCATCGCGACCTGCCTGGTGGCGGAGGATCTCAGCGCATGCGGCTATCCGGCGATTCCCATAACCGGCCTGCAAGCCGGGATACATACGGACGATCACTTTACAGACGGGATTGTCCAGGATGTGGACGCTTCTTATATTAAGGAAGTTATTGCCGGAGGGTCTGTAGCGGTCGTCACCGGATTTCAGGGCTACAGTGATAAGATGGACCTGGTTACCTTGGGCAGGGGCGGCAGCGATATCACCGCTATCGTCCTGGGCGGCGCTTTGGAGGCGGATGGCGTCGAGATTTATACGGATGTTCCCGGGATAGCCTTTACCGATCCCCGCCTTGTCCCTTCGGCGCCTTTTTTGAGTTCTATTGATTTTTCACCGATGTATGTGTTGGCTATGACGGGCGCCAAGGTAGTCCATCCCCGCGCGGTGAGCGCGGCGATCAAATTTGACCGGCCTTTCTGGGTACGCTCCACCTTTGACGATGAGCCGGGAACCCTGGTCGGGAAAAAAGGCGAAGCGCCGGGAGGCTTATACGGCATCTCCCTGATGAGCGATATGATCCTGGCGCAAGCGGCGCGGGATCCGGAGCAGCGATTGCGCGCGGCTTCCTGCAATACATGGTTTTACAAGGCGGACACGGGAGGAAGCGCCGCCATAGTGGAGCCGGGCAAAGCGGAAGAATTGAAGGAGCTGTGCCGGCTCGAGGATGTTGGCGTTGTCTCGCTCCAATGGGATCCGGACTCCGGCCTGCACCCGGAGCTGGTCGCGGAAGCGCTGGACGCTTTGCATATACGCTGGGAAGGCTATTTTGCGCTGCCCGACGGAGGCGCTTGGGCGATTGCGCCGGACAAAGCAAAGGACGCCGTACTGGCCTTGTTCCGGGCGCCCTTACAAAAAAGCTGAAGATCAAAGTACCGTGCCGGCGCGGCAGGCGGCGGGCGGCATGTTTGCCCGGGCTGCGGCAGGAGCAGGAGTTTCGTCATATAGTTGTACGGTTCTCTGGTATAGTGCTATGGATGTATGATATAGTGTATTCGCAGGGCCTTAAACGGCTTAATACGCTTTGGGGGGTGGGCCACATTGGATGACGCCCTGATGAATGAATTGGAGAACCTTCGGGCGGAAAACAAGATATTGCGGGATTCCCTGGTTGAGATCAGGCCAGGCGCGCCGGAAGACGGGGAGCGGGGCGGTATAAAATCGCTTGAAGAAATTACGGAAATGCTCCGTTCGGCTGCTGAACAGGCGAAAGAAAATCTGAGCCCGGGAACGGAGAAGGTCACCGCGTTCTTGAGTAAACAAATGGAGGAAAACCCTGTTCCTATGCTGTTGGCAGCGTTCGGGGCCGGCTATCTGACCAGTCGCAGGATGAGCGGCAAATGATGCAGGAGCGGCAGGAAGAAAACAAAAAAGAAGAAACAGCCGCAGAGAAGATCACGGCCTATTTTCTCACAATCCTTGAAATTGCGGAAAAAGAGCTTGCTCTGCTCAAACTGCATACAGCAAAGACCGTCAAGGGTCTGGGCTGGTTTCTTATGGCTCTTATCTTATTAGTCGCGGGGCTGCTTTTGTTGGCCTGGACCTGCTTCACCGCCGTTTCTCTTCTGATCGGCCCTGTAGCGGCGGGATTAACAGCCTCTGTCGTAGCAATCGCGGGAGGAGTGGTCTTCTTATGGATCAGCAGAAAGAACCTCAAGTAAACCTGGAGCAAACCGGTGAAGCGCTGCGTTCGGCTAAGGAACGCCTTTCCGGGCAGGCGGAAAGCCTCTCCCTGAAGGAATACATGGTGAAGCATCCGTATATCGCGTTGGGAACGGCTTATTTGGCAGGCAGCTTGATGGGCGGTTCCGGGGAAATACGGGATAGCATCGTGAAAGCCGCGGTCGAAGTGGTCAGCAAAGAAGTCATCCGCCATGAGAAAAGGGACGATAAAAGAATCAAGAAATGAATCTGTGATGTAAAATGAAGAACCCCGAAATGAAGAATCGAGAAAGGAAAGGATTAACCTATATATGAATGAGAGAATCAGAGTAGGGATCGTCGGTTACGGCAATCTTGGCAAAGGGGCGGAACTGGCGATCAGGCAAAATCCGGACTTTGAACTTGTGGAGATTTTCGCAAAGCGAAGCCAGACGCAAGTGGAAGAAATGAAAGCCTTTATCGGCAAGATCGATTTCATGTTTCTTTGTATTGGTTCTTCGGTGGATTTGCCGCTGCAAACGCCCGAGGTTGTCAAACTGTTTCATACGGTGGATACCTTCGACACCCACGCGAAGGTGCCGGACTACTTCGCCTCCGTAGACGCGGCAGCCAGGCAGTCGGACAAAATCGCCATGATCGGCGCCGGCTGGGATCCCGGTTTGTTTTCCGTTATGCGGGCGGTGATGGAAGCGTCGCTGCCCGCGGGAAAGACGAACACCTTCTGGGGCTATGGCGTAAGCCAGGGCCACGGCGAAGCGATCAAGCGCATACCGGGCGTCCGGATCGCCCGATCCTATACCATCCCCATCGACGCCACGCTGGAAGAAGCGAGGGCAGGGGAGCAAAAAGACTTCAGCCCCCGTCAGATGCACAAGCGTGATTGCTATGTGGTGTTGCAGGAGGGAGCGGATCCGGAAGCAGTAAGAGCGCAGATCGTTTCGCTGCCGAATTATTTCGCTCCGTACGATACAGAAGTAAGCTTCATTGACATGGAAACCTTCGAAACGAAGCATAACGCCATGCCCCACGGCGGTCACGTGATACGTTCCGGCTTTACGAGGGAAAACATAAACCGGCAGCTGATGGAATTCAGCCTCGGGCTGGAATCCAATCCGGAATTTACTGCCGGCATCATGTTAAGCTATTGCAGGGCCGCNTGGCGTATGNNTNAAGAAGGGCGGCGGGGCGCTGTCACGCCTTTGGATGTGCCGCCCGGTTATCTGAGCGTGAAGGATGACGCCGTCCTGAGAAAAGAATTGTTGTAAGGTGAACCGCGCCGCTAATCGAAAGCGGCGCTGCTATTCCGCAGCGCCGGTGACGAATGCATCACGATTATGCCTGATTTTTCACGAAGTTTTCTTCAATCCGCATAACCTTTTTTCTCGTCAAAAAGAGGAGCAGGATGGCCATGAATAAGGGGATCGTCATGATGCGCCACATGCTGACATAGCCCAGGGATTGGGCTAAACTTCCGGCAAGCATGGGACCGATCATGGAACCGATGTCCATCCCGATAAAGTTTGTGCTGCTGGCGGCGCCCCGCCTCTCTTTCGGAACCGATTTCATGCTTAAAGCCTGGAAAGCCGGCTGGCAGGCGCCCAATCCGAAAGCGCCGATAAAGGAAGCCAGAAAGAAGCTCCAGAGCGCGCTGGAGTTGCTGATGATGATAAAGGCGATGATATTGCTGAACAAAGCGGGTATGCACACATAGACCAGACCGACTTTATCCGTCAGCCTTCCGATAAGCGGCCGGGTGATCAGCATGGTGAGCGCGCTGACGGTAAAGTAGAAACCAATGTAGGCGGTCACACCCCGGCTGGCGGCGTATACGATCAGAAAGGAACCTACCGAGCCGCCGGTAAGCAGAAAGAGCAATATGCATGAAGGTAACAGAGCTTCTCTGGCGATGATATTGTCAAACTTTAATATGAGCTTTTTACCTCGCTTGAAATCGAGTTTGATCTGAAAAGCAAGAAAAGCGGCGAGGAGCATGATGCCCGCGTTGATGGTAAAAGTCATGCCGAATCCGGTCATATCCACCAGCCAAAGGCCGATAGAAGGTCCGATGGCCGAGGATATCACCTGTGCCAGGGAATAATATCCGATGCCGCTGGAGTATTTATCCTTGGGGAGCATATCGGCAACCATGGCCAGGCAGCAGGCGTTGCCAAACGCCATGCCGCAGCCTTGCACGAGGCGGAAGGCGATCAGCATGGGGACGCTTTGGGATATGCTGAATCCCCAGAACGCGATCGCCAGCATGAGGGTGGAGAAAACGACGATGTATTTCCGGTTGTAGGTATCCATAACCGGTGCGGAGATAAAGCGAAAAGAAATGGAAGCAAGGGCGAAAGTACTGATGACCAGGCCGATTTGTGTCTCTGTCGCGCCGAAGGAGTTCGCGTAGACAGCCAGCAGGGAATTGCTCATCAACTGCCCCATGTTGAAAGCCATATTCGTGAAAAACAGAGTGATAAAGGACAGGTTCCAAATCGACGTCGGCTCCTGCCGGGATACACTGAGGTCTTCCGGTTGACTATTCATGGGGCGCCTCCATTGACTGCTTATTTTACCACGATATTGACCAGCTTACCCGGTACGCTGATGATCTTGACGACCTGTCTGCCGCCAATGGCCTCTTTTGCCCTGTCCATGGAGAGAATCGTCTCTTCGACTTCGTTTTGCTCCATCAGGGAAGGCACTGTCAGCCGGCCTCTCAGCTTACCGTTGATCTGGAAGACGACCTCGATTTCCTCGCGCGCCAGGGCTTCCTCCTGCCAGACCGGCCAGGATTCCCGGTGCACGCTGGTTTCATAGCCCATTTCTGTCCATAATTCCTCCGCTATATGCGGCGCGAAAGGCGCTGTCAGCAGGATCAGATTTTCCAGACAGGTCCGCGTCACGGAAGGCATAGTCTCACCGCTGTCTTTATATTGGTATAGCGCGTTGACCAGTTCCATGATCGCGCTGACCGCCGTGTTGAAATTGAATCGGTTTTCTACATCATCCGTTACTTTCTTAATGGTTTTATGGAGCATGTACAGAATGTCGCGCTCCCTTCGCGGCAGCTCGCTTAAATTTCCAACCGGCGCCGCTTCCTTAAGCGAAGGGCAGTTTTGGAGAGACAGGTATACGATGCGCCAAAGCCTGTTGAGGAAACGATAGGATCCTTCCACGCCCTGTTCGCTCCATTCCAGATCCCTGTCCGGCGGCGCGGCAAACAGAATGAAGAGGCGGACGGTATCGGCGCCATATTTATTGATGATGTCTTCGGGGCTTACCGTATTGCCTTTGGATTTTGACATTTTAGAGCCATGCATCAGCACCATGCCTTGGGTCAGCAGGTTTTGAAAGGGTTCGTCACAGCCCACGTATCCGAGATCGCGCAAGGCTTTTACAAAAAAGCGGGCATACATAAGGTGGAGGATGGCATGCTCCACGCCGCCGATGTATTGGTCTACGTTCATCCAGTAATCGGTCCTGGCGCGTCCGAAAGCTTCCGTTTCATTGTGAGGATCGGCAAAGCGCAAAAAGTACCAGGAGGAGCATACAAAGGTATCCATCGTATCGGTTTCCCGCCTGGCTTTGGCGCCGCATCGGGGGCAGGTCGTTTCGTAGAAAGCCGGATAATGGTTCAGCGGGGATTCCCCGGTCGGCCTGAACTCCACATCCAGGGGCAGCATCACCGGAAGCTGATCTTCCGGGACAGGCTGGGGGCCGCAATCGGGACAATAGACAACGGGAATCGGCGCGCCCCAGTATCTTTGCCGGGAAATCAGCCAGTCCCGCAAACGGAAATTAATACGGTTTTCTGCCAGGCCTTTCTGCTCCAGCCAGTCCACAATCCGCTTTTTCCCTTCTTCGTTGGGAATGCCGTTGAACTGCCCGGAATTGTCCATGACGCCGTCGTCCACATAAGCGTTTTCCATTATCGCTTCATGCAGATGGAGTCCCGGCGGCTGGATGACGACTTTGATCGGAAGGCCATATTTCCGCGCAAAAACAAAGTCCCGCTCGTCATGGGCAGGGACGCCCATGACCGCGCCTGTGCCGTAGTCCAGCAAGACATAATTTCCCACCCATAAAGGCGTCAGTTCGCCTGTAGCCGGATTGCGTACATGGGCGCCGGTAAAGACGCCCTCTTTTTCTGTTTCTGCGGAGGTTCTATCCATGTCGCTGAGCTTCTGCACATTGCGGACAAACTCTCTTACCTGATCGGCATGGGGGCTGTGCTGAATGACCTTTTCAACCAGGGGGTGCTCAGCGGCAAGAACCATATAGGTAACGCCAAATATCGTGTCCGGCCTGGTTGTATACACAGGAAGCGCATCGCCGGTCTCCGCGACTTCAAAAACCAGCTGGGCGCCTTCGCTCCTGCCGATCCAGTTCTCCTGCATGACTTTGACTTTCTCGGGCCAGCCCGGCAGCCCTCCCAGGCTGTCAAGGAGCTCCTGCGCATAGTCGGTTATCTTGAAATACCATTGATCCAGCGCTTTTTTTACCACAATAGAGCCGCAGCGTTCGCAGGCGCCGTCGACAACCTGCTCATTGGCCAAAACGGTGGCGCAGTCCGGACACCAGTTCACGTAACCCAGCTTTTTGTACGCAAGTCCGTTTTTGTATAATTGCAGAAAGATCCACTGGGTCCAGCGGTAATAGTCCGGCTGACAGGTAGCCACTTCACGGCGCCAGTCGTAGCTGATGCCCATGCCTTTCAGTTGACGCCGCATATTATCCATGTTGTCCCGGGTCCAGGCGTAGGGGTGTACGGCGTTTTGAATCGCCGCGTTTTCCGCGGGCAGGCCGAACGCGTCCCAACCCATCGGGTGGAGGACGTTCCAGCCCCGCATGATCTTAAACCTGGCCAAAACGTCGCCGATGGAGTAGTTGCGCGCGTGGCCCATGTGCAAATGCCCGGAAGGATAAGGGAACATTTCCAGGCAGTAATACTTCGGTTTCTGCGTATCCTCCGTGATCCGGAAAGCCTCCGTTTCTTCCCAGCGCGCCTGCCATTTTGCTTCCAGTACATCGTGCTGATACCGTTCTTCCACCTTTGAACCCTCCAATGGATGAAATAAAAATTTGCTCCGATTGTGATAACATGTTATTATACCATAAAAGTAGTGACCACACAGAAATTTTTAAGCGACCGAGGGGAGCGTCCTAACGATGCCGACTGCGCGTCAGGGAAACGGACAGACACATTCCGCCAGATACCAACCGGTACATCAGAGCAGGAGCAGGGTAGCACATCAAAAACCACGGCAGGGTATACTGCGGATCTTCCGTTTACTTGCCATTATGTTGTTTCTGTTCCTCGGCACCCTGATTCTGACCTCACTCGTTACCGGCAATAGCAATGCCCTGTCCCGGATGGCACGGGCTGTTCTCACGCCGGGCGCGCCGCAGCTCCTGATAAGGGACGCCAGGAACGAGTATAAAATCAGCCCGGTAAGCAGAAAGAATTCCCAGGAGTTTCGCAGCTTTATCTTTACCGGTTTCGACGACTATCCGGATGCGCTCAACGCCAACGCGGAGAGGACGTCATCCGCGGAATTACAAAACCAATACCCGATCCAAAGGCTGTTAAGCAGAATCGGCTATTCCCCACAAACCTTGTCTATCAAGCAGGAATTCAGTCAATCGGTTTCTTTTAGCATAGCCCCCACCAGCATGGAGGTGTATCTCTTTTTTCGGGATGCAATCTATTCTTCCTATTCGCTGGAAGAAATCAACCTCTTTGCTCCGGAAAACGACGGACTCTGCATTGTGCTGGTGGATGCGCGCTGGAAAGCGGCACAAAGCTGGCAGGGAGACCGGAGCGGATTGTATTGCTTTGCCGCCTCGTTTGACCGTCCCGCATATTTTTCTGTCAATACC
>JGI24702J35022_10002115_pt1 | contig 12264 bp, 5 predicted proteins | sample TergutTh196P4_FD_35022 | JGI IMG/M metagenome (IMG submission 35022)
GGTTATACGTTTTTCTCAAATAAAAAACCTGCCCTTTGAATTGATAAAATACAAACTTGGCCGCATAGACATAGATTTTATTGAAAAGGCTGTACTTCACATTGCCGGCATTGAAAAAGAACAACTGGATTTTACCGCTGATCTTTGCTTTGAACGCCGAATAACCCCAAATATTTTCACTGGTGCGGCAAATCTTATTCAGAAAGCGCAGGACCGGGGTGAAAAAGTTGTTTTTGCAACATCATCCTTGTACACCATTGTCCGTCCTTTGGAAAAATTCTTTCAAGCAAACGCTGTTCTGGCAAGCGCCCTTGAATTTAGCGGCGGCAGGGCTACCGGCAGGCTTATGGGCAACAGTCTTTTTGGACAGAAGAAAAAAGAGGCTGTGCAGAAATGGCTGGAAGAAAATAAAATACATCCCAGCGAGTCTTGCTGTTACTCGGATTCATACACCGATATTCCCTTGCTTAATTTATGCGGTAAACCTGTAGCGGTAAATCCAGACCGGTTTCTTAAAAAAGAAGCCTTACAATGCGGCTGGGAAATATTGTACTTTAAAAACACTTTGGGGAATAACAGATAACAGGCAGAAGGAAACTAAGTAGACAGTATGTGCGTTTATTTAAATACCCAAAGACATGGATCTCATTCCCCAACATCCTTATATGTTTTTTTTAAGTTACATAAAATTCACTGCCCTCCGATACCCGCCAGTGCCGGATACCCCCGGCTGGCAATGCCGGTAAAACTCCAGGGCTTTTCGGCGCCGCTGTTAAAACCAGGGCCTGCACTGGCGCTTGTCCAGAAATTCTCGCTGTAGAAACTGCTGTTTGCAATATCTTCTCCGTTTTTATCATTTTCATTTCCTGGAACTGTTGTTCCCGAAGGGTTATAAGAGCCGTAAGTGCCCTCTTCCAATAGCATGGAAGCAGAGGCGTAATTGCCGGATAATCCGGTAATTACGTTTCCGCATATACGCCCCACAGCTAGGCCGGAATCGCCTTTCGCTGTAACAGTTGAACCCAGGGCAACACAGTTTCTTATCAAACCGCTTGAAAGATTGCCTGCAAAGCCCCCGGCGTATACGTTTGTTCTTGTGGTGGCTGCGCCCTGAGAGGAAACCAAACCGGTTGAAAAACACCGCTCCAGCCAATAGTTATCATCTGTCAACTCTACGCTGCCGGCAAATCCTCCAGCATATATTTTATCATAATTAATGGCAGTTCCTGACGGAGAAGTGCTTTTACTATCCAATGAAACATTACCTGTAGCATAGCAATCTTCGAGCCAAACCTGATTTTGAATTCTGCCCCCAAAACCGCCGATGCAGAGTTCTGATGGGGTCAAGACCCAAACGGGGTTGGCTACATATACCGTAGCCGTAACTGAGCCGGTGCTGTAAGATCGGCTTATCCTCTTGTTTGGCGTCCAAGAACCACCTATTTGAAATAAGCCCACAAAGCCGCCGGCGTTGAGAGCAACGTACCTTCCCGGATTGTTCATGTTTATTATGCTCACTTCGACAGGAGAATCACTGTAACAGCCTTCTATGGAATCCCGCGTCAAACCGATGAAGCCTCCTACTCTAATGGATGCTGTTTGTGCCGTGTCCACTGTGTCCACTCTTGAGATTATTTCTACAAGCCTGGCCCGGCTTCTACAGTTGATTAAATTTACACCGGTAACGATTTGTCCGGCAAAACCGCCTATACTCGTATCAAAATCACTTACTCCGGTATATTGCCTTTCAACATGAATGGAACCGTCGCGGTACTCACAATCTTCAAAAGTGATAAGGTTATTATTGCCGTTATAGGGAGCGGCGCATACTCCTCCAAGACTGATATGGCCAGGGCCTTCAACTTTCACATACATATCCCCGCTGGCCGTTGAGCTTATTACCGTTACCGGCCTCTCATTGTGGTTTCCGGCAATAGAAGCATTGTTATTCCACACAAACCCTGCAATTCCAACTACGCCGCCAATCCATGTAAACGAAAGAACCTCATAATTTTCAGGGATATCAATTGTACCGGTAAAATCACCGTCCAATAAATGTCCTTCCTTCATTCTTCCAATGATTCCGCCGCAGATATATGCCAGGCGGTTATCTGTACTGTTATTACTGGCCCACATTCTGAGGGTTGCGGAAACTTTAACATCCTCTATTTTTCCAAATCCCTGACTTTCTCCGGCAAGACCCCCAATGAAAATGAAACCTGTGTTACTATTACTAGTATCAGTATTTCTTGCATCCACAATTCCGGCAACAGTTACTTTGTTTATCATCAATTTGTCGGCTGATACAGTGCTGTCATTGGCAATAAAGCCTGCGATTCCTCCGGCCCGGATAAAACCGTTGCCGGTTCCGGTTACATGTAATTCAATTTCAGTAAGGCAGTTTTCAATTTGAGAGGTGGATGCCATGTACCCGACCATTGCCCCGGCGTACAAATAGGAAGATGAAGTGATGTTCACTTTACCCGGTCCGGTAATTATTGTATTGGAAATTGTAGTGTTGCCGTCTGCCCGTCCTACAAGGCCGCCGATGCAGGAGGTGCTTGTTTCGGCTGCTGTAACTGCGGAGTATACTATGCGAAGGTCGCGGATTTCCGCATCTTTCACATAACCGAAAAGACCAGTAGTGTATTCAGAGCTGGCAAAATTGCCGTTTATGGTAATGCTATGCCCATTGCCGTAGAATTTTCCGCCGAACGGAACAATGCTGTCACCAACCGGAGTCCATTCCCCACTCTCTAAAACAATATCTTTCATCAATACAAAATTTTTCACCATACCAGAGGTCTGGCTGTTCATTGTTAATTGTCCACTGTTCACTGAATCAATTATAATCGTATTGCTTTGATCTACCTTCATCCCCGGAAAGTTCCAAATTGTCAGCGGGCCTTTTATTCTGTTATCCGTATCCCCGCTGCCTGAGAGTTCAAGGTATATATCGTAGCGGTGAATGCCCGTTACCGGCTGTCCTGACCGTACCCCATCGGCATTCGGCGGCTGCACATTCCTGATATGCATTTTGTTTTCTTCCGCCTCCAATACTGCATCTTGGCGCGGCCCTGAGTCTTGGAAATAATACAACTGTACCGGAATTTGCGCCTGCTCATTTTCGTTCATTAATTTCCATGTTATGCTAATCTCATCCCCATCATAATAGGCCTCCCAGTCTTCAACAGTAACATTGGAAAAACTCCCTGTTTTCCAGGGAAATTCAACAGTTTTTGTCAAGGAATTTCCTATAAGGTTTTTTATTCCAGTGCCGACAGTAACAGTTATTTCGGCATTCGCAATCGCATCGGGTTTATCCGCATCCGCCTCGATAATAATAATATTTCGGTTTGCATCCCACACTGGGTTTTTATAATACTTGGCTGGCCCGTTAAGGCCGTCAATATTAAAAACGCTTCCTTTTGGCTGCATTTTTTCGTCCAGGGTTCTCATTGTTATTGTAATACTGTCTTGTGCAAATAGCGCCGTATTGCCGTCTATGGGTGCGGCAAAGTACAATATAATATTTTGATTTTTTGCATAATAACCGCCTGCCTGCATGAAAGGAAAAGTACGCACAATGCGCGGCGCTTCAATACAGAAGGGAACCAGGGTTACCGCCCCGGTGGAATCAAGCGTAATACTGTTTATGCCTCCGTTCGGATCAACCTCGGGAAAAACTTTAACCGGAACATCGATACTGTCAAGAAATCCGGCAGGGTCTGCATCAAATTGCCAGCCCTGCGGCAGCACGTTTGAGGCATAAACCCGCCACTCTGTCAGTGCATAATCGGCCTCTGGCGTAAATTCCAGGTTAAAGGGATAGCCCTTTCGCGGCCTTTCATTTGTCCGTTTGGCATCAAAACACCTGCCTGTTCCGTTCTGGGGGCTGGCTCCCCATGCATTGGGATAGGCAACGCTTACCGTAAGTTTTGCCGCATTCGCCCAGGCAATTTCCTCGTCTATTTTTTTTATATAATGAGGATCTTTCTGTTTGGTTAAAAGATCGCAATTAAAAAAGAAAAGTGAAAAAAGAAAAAAGAAAAAAGGAAGGAGAGAGTGGGTTTTACGAAATGAAGATATAAACAACATATATTGATTATACCAATGTTTCATTCATTTGTCAATACTGCCGGGAAAGGGTTATTATCTCGTAGGGGTCATCGCCGTAACGGCGGTGCTGGACTGCTTCTGTTATGTGATCTGATCCGATTACTTCTTTTCCGTCCAAATCGGCGATAGTTCTGGCCACGCGTAAAATGCCGTGATATGCGCGGCCGGACAGCCCCAGATGGGAAAGGGCTTTGTGAAAGGCCTCCTTCGTTTGCCTGTTCATGGGGCAAAATGCTTCAATTTTACCTGCCGGGATAAGGGCATTGCGGCGGATGCTTTTGCTTCGCTGCTGCTGAACGGCTACCGCTGCCATAACCCTTTTTTTTATATCTGCGCTGCTTTCCCCGGAAGCATTTCTGGAAATATCATTTATTCCCGCAGGAATAACCGCGGCACGAAGCTCAATCCGGTCAAGCAGGGCGCCGCCGAATTTTTTCCAATACCGGTTAATTTCTTCCGGCGAACACAGGCAGCCGGGCATTACATCATAGCCGTGGCTTATTCCCAAACGCCCGCAGGGGCATGCGTTAGCCGCTAATAATAACTGAAACCCGGCGGGAAAACGCACCACTCTTTCGGCACGGGCAATGCTGACTACCCTGTCTTCAAGCGGTTCGCGCAAGGCCTGCAACACATTGCTTTTAAATTCAGGCGCTTCATCAAGGAACAGCACTCCCAAATGCGCAAGGCTTATTTCCCCCGGGCGCAGCGATCTGCCGCCCCCCAGAATTCCCTCTGCGCTTGCGGAATGGTGCGGGGAACGGAACGGGGGAAGGGAAATCAGGCGATCGATGCAGGCGCCGGAATCTGCTGTCCCGCCATTAATGACCGTGTTGGGTTTGGTTTTAAAATACCCGGCCAAACTGTGCAGCCTTGTAACTTCCACCGCTTCGTCAGTGTCCAATGGCGCCATTATTGACTGCAGCCGCCTTGCAAGCATTGTCTTTCCTGCCCCGGGCGGGCCAAAAACGAGCATATTATGCCCTCCTGCGGCGGCAATTTCCAAAGCCCGTTTGTACAGTAACTGCCCGCGCACATCGGCAAAATCAGCTTCGGCAGTCTCTGCAGGATTTGATTCAAGGGCTTTTTCCTTGCGAACAGCCGTTTCAGCAGTAAAAGCACCGGTATCATTTAAGGCGAACAGCGCATCAACCGCTTCACGCAATGTTGCAACGGCAGCGATCGGTACATGGCGGCCTGAACCTGCATCTTTGCATAAAATTGCCGCCTCCGCCCGGTTTTCCTGCGGAACAATTATCCCGCTGATATCTTCTTCCATGCCGGCAGCAATCGCGGCCAGAACGCCCCGTGCGGAACGGACCCTGCCGGAAAGCTCCACCTCTCCCATAACCAGCAAATTGGGCGGAACAGGCGCAATGTCAGCCGCCGCCATTACTGCCAGGGCAATCGGCAGATCAAGCGATGCCCCGTCTTTGCGCATTCCTGCCGGGGCAAGGTTTATCAATATCCTGTCCGCCGGAAAATTAAGCCCTGAATTTCTGAAGGCCGCCCGAACCCTATCCCGTGCCTCGCGGACAGCCCCTTCGGCAAGCCCGGTAATGTCTATGCCCGGAATTCCCCGCCGGATATCCGCTTCAACCCTGATAATTACTCCATCTGCCCCATAAGGCGCATATGCTAAAACGCTCATAAAATCCCCCTACTATATATATGGCGGAAAAATGCATTTTGCATTATTAAATTATGAAAAACTCTTGAAAAATAAGCGGATTCACAATACTATGGAACAATGGGAAGAATAAAAAGCGCGCTGGAAATTGCGCTGGAGCGTACAGAATCGGTAAAAACAAATAAAGCCAGCATTGGCCTGTACCAGGCAAAACAGGAAGGCATTAAAATTGCCAATGCTTTTTTAACGGATCCGTCAATTAACCTTGACAGCGAATTGAAAAAAAGGCCGGAAGAACTGCGGGAAAGTTTTAAGCAGGGAATTTTTGACGTGCTTTATGCGCAAATCTCTCTTCCGGCAGCGTTAGATGATATGCAGCGGATACAGGCGGCGGGCAAGGGGCTTCAGCTTCTTATTGACGATAAGCATTTTTCACAAATGTACAAACAATTTACCCAGGTGCTGTCGCAGTTCATTGAAGAAACAGCCCAATACGACCAGATGATACGGCAGCAGTATGCGCCAAAACTCCGCCAAAAAGAAGAAGAATTATCCCGCAGACTGGGAAGGGAGGTAAAACTGGATCCTTTGCAAGACCCGGAATTTATCAATTTTTATAATCAGAACCTTAACGCATTAAAAGCTAACTATCAAACTTTTATAGATCAGGTAAAAGACGAAGCGTTAAAAATATGGAATGAAAAAAAAGAATGAATTATGAAAATTTTGCCCAATGATTCCACAATTGTGCAACGTTGGAACAACCGCACTTTATTCAGCCTTTTATGGCCGCTCATCATTGAGCAAATCCTTGCTGTAACCATGGGTACGGTAGACACAATTATGGTAAGTTACGAAGGAGACTCCGCCATATCTGCCGTAAATATTATTGATCAAATTAACAATCTTTTAATAATTGCTTTTACTGCGCTTTCTACAGGCGGAGCTGTTGTAGTAAGCCAATACATTGGCAGAAAGGATCATGCCAACACAAGCGTTGCTGCAAAACAGCTTGTGTATATTGTTACCGTTTTTTCCTTGTTTATAATGATAATTGCCATGTTTTTTCGTTATAACATTATTTATCTATTTTACGGTAAAATCCCGTTAGATGTATTGGACGGTGCAGGTTCGTATTTTTTAATAACAAGTTTATCGTATCCGTTTCTTGCAATATACAATGCCAATGCAGCTTTGTACCGTTCTATTGGAAACAGCAAGCTACCAATGCGAATTACCATTTTAATTAATATATTGAATATTGGCGGCAATGCTTTGTTTATTTTTGGCATGAAGATGGGCGTTACCGGGGCTGCCTTGTCCACTTTTTTAAGCAGGGTCATAGCAGCGTTAATTACTGTATTATTACTGTACCGGGATAATACCAGTCCTATTTCCATCGCAGGCATTCTAAAAATTCGCATAGTCCGTTCAATGGTAAAAAACATTTTATACATAGGCATTCCCAATGGAATGGAAAGCTCGTTATTTATGCTGGGAAAACTGCTTACCCAACGCCTTTTTACAATATTCGGGACAGAAGCTATGGCGGCTAACGCTATAGTAAGCCTTATTAATTCATTTTCATTTATGCCCGGAAACGCATTCGGCCTGGCCTTGCTGACCGTAGTTGGGCAATGCGCCGGTGCTGGGGATTACAGGGAGGCAAAAAAACAAACATTAAAAATTATGAAATATGCCTATATAACCCTGGGAATAATTAATATTGCAATTTATATTCTTATGGAACCGATTATTGGCTTATTTATGCTCAGTGCTGAAGCTCAGAGTTACGCAATAGTATTTTTGCAGGTGCATTGCATTTCAATAGCCCTTGGCTGGGCGCTTAGTTTTACGCTGCCAAATGCGCTGCGGGCCGCAGGCGATGTCCGCTTTGTAATGATTTCCGCTTCTATTTCAATGTGGATTGTCCGTGTCAGCGCATCGTACCTTTTTGTGTATCTGATTGGGCCGCTAGGGGTTTGGCTGGCCATGGCAGCGGATTTTTTTGTGCGGGGAATGATGTACTACCTTCGCTGGACCGGAGACAGGTGGATGGAGAAACGGGTTATTCGGCATTGATGCGCTGGCTTGCAGAGGAAAGAAATAATTTTCATGGTAACCTATACTGTTGCCATATTTTTTAGTATCCGTACTGAATGAGCATGCAATTGAATATGTTGAGGTGTTAAAATTTGTTCCCCGCTTAATAAATCACAAAACATGCCGCGGCAATAAGTTCCTAAATTTATAACATCATCGTTATCAGAAATATTAACAGCCACAAATATTTGCTCATCTTCATATAAACGTTCAAAAATAAACGGACGTTTATATTCCAAATAAATTTGTTGATATTTACCGTATTTCAATGCTTTTTCTTTTAGCCTTAAATGTGCAAGTTCGCAGATATACCNTGTCAGCCATGTGTCATAATTTGCCCGGGTTTCAATATCTATGTAGGGCCGNAAAGGGTGATCATCATCATTTTCTTTGATTCCTTGAATGCCCCATTCGCTTCCATAATAAACAGACGGGATTCCGGGTAAGGTAAAAAGAAGCGCATACAAGGTTTTCAGATGAGCGGAATTTGTTACAATGCTTGCTATACGGGTTTGATCGTGATTGTCCAGGAATGTATGCAAAGGCAGTCCGTTATCGGGAACCGAATTTTGCAGACAGTTAGCTAATTCATACAGGTTATTGTCATTATGGCAAGAAAACAAACTTTTGTATAAACTGTAATTTGTAACACTGTGCAATGTGGATGCGTTAACCCATTTTGAATAATCGCCGTGGACTACCTCGCCCATGAGCCAAAAGCCCGGTTTTTTTGCATCTGTTACCTGACGCAGTTCGGCCATAAAACTAAAATCCAATACATCCGCTGCATCCAAGCGCATCCCGTCAATGTCAAAAAAATCAATCCAAAACCGAACAGCATCTAACAAATAATTCCTTGTATCAGGATTTTGAAGGTTGAATTTTGGAAGTTCATAATGTCCGCTCCAGGTGTTATAAGTAAAATGATCTCCAAAGGGACTTTGTTTTGAGAAATCTACGCCGGAAAACCAGTCTGCATAATTCCGTTGGTTTTGCTGCAATGCCTGAAATGCAAAAAAGTCCCTTCCGCAATGGTTAAAAACACTGTCAAGAATTACCCTAATTCCGTTTTCATGCAATTTTTTAACAAGGGACTGAAACTCGGCATTCGTGCCAATACGGTTATCAATCTCATAATAATCCGTCACATCATATCCATGGGAACGCGATTTAAGCACAGGGCTTAATAATACCGCATTAAACCCCATGCCTTTTATGTGAGGAATCCATTTTTCAAATTTGGCTGTTTTTTGTTCCAATACCGAATAATTATTTAATAATGGCGCACCTACAGCCGAAAGTGAAAAAATGTGATATATCTGAGCATCTTCATACCAATAATGTTCCATACTTTCCTCAAATACAATACCTAATGATTAAGTATACTCTTGAAAAACCTGCTTTTGCAAGAGCTTTTGGATGTAGTCCGTAAGGAACCCCGTTTATCGGAGAATTTAGTGGTTATTTACCGCAAAATTCCACAAGTCCGACAGGCTCCTAGGCTTCTTCTTAAAAAAATTTTTTTCTTGTTTTTTCACCGTTTTTATGGTATATTATTATTAAATGTCGAGAGGCTCTTGCAAAACTATTTTAAAAGCCTTCCTAAAAAAATGCTATATAATTATAACATTAAGGTTTTAATTACGAAATCTTTTGGTTTTCATAATTTAACAGAATGGGCATTAAAAATGTGCCATTAAGGAGATTATTTATATGGAAACAGCTAAAAATTTTCTGCTGCTGTGTGCGTCCTTTTTTCTGGCATTGGCATGTAAAAACCCTGCGGCCCCGTCTGCCCGGCCTAATAACATTGAAAAACTAAAAAATGAGTATACTGTTACCTACAATGCCAAGGGCGGGAAAGGCGAAATGAAGGACTCTGTTTTTACCATTGGCGTTTTGGCAAAACTGCCCCCTAACACCTTTACCTTTGAAGGCAGCGTGTTTACCGGCTGGGCATTAGCAGAATACGGCGATGTGGAATTTGCAGATAAAGCAGAAATAATAGACCTTGCCCCCGCCGGGGAAACAATTACTTTATACGCGAGCTGGGGAATAAATGTGTACACAGTGGAATACGATCCAAACGGCGGCGAGGGCATTATGCCGCTTAGTGTTTTTACCCTGGGCAAAGTTTTTGCGCTGGCAGCCAATGCCTTTGCCAAAGAAGGCTATACTTTTGCAGGCTGGGCATTGTCGGCAGGTGGGGATGCGGTGTATGCGGATGGGGAAGAAGCGCAGGACCTTACACCGAATGCGGGCGAAACGGTTGTCTTATATGCGGTGTGGAAAAACATTAGCTATACAGTTGCATACAATGCAAACGGCGGCAGCGGGGAAATGGAACATTCGGTTTTAAGCTACGATGAGCCGCAGGATTTAAGGCCGAATGTTTTTACCTTTGAAGATTTGGTTTTTGCAGGCTGGTCTACAGCCACGGAAGGAGAGGTGGTTTATGCGGATGAGCAGACGGTGCTTAACCTGACCAATATACAGGGAGAGGCCCTTACGCTGTACGCCATTTGGGGAAGCGGCATCTATACCGTTTCCTACATCGCCAACGGCGGCAGCGGGTACATGGCCCCCGGCATAGCTACGCTGTACCAGGAATTCACGCTGGCGGCCAATTCCTTTACCCGTGAGGGCTATTTTTTTGCCGGCTGGTCATTGCTGAACAACGGTGAGGTGCATTTTGAAGACGAGGCATCAATACAAAATGTAGAGGACAATGCGGGAAAAACAATCAAATTTTATGCGGTGTGGCTGCCTGAAATGCACATAACATTTCCCCATGAATTGTGGGCATTATACGGGCAAAGCCTCTCGGACATTAATATTTACGATAATTTTTACTGTTCAATTCCCGGCACCTGTGCATGGGAAAAGCCTGACGAGTATTTCAGCAGCGCGGGAACATATGTGTACAAGATTATATTTACACCGGAAGATTTGGTTAATTACACTGAGGCAGCGCAGGAGGCGGAGATTACCGTATACCCCAGGTATGTTGACATAAGCGGAAGGCCGGGCCGCACGCTCATACCTTTCGACAGCGCGGATGAGCTGTACGGCAAAACCTCAATGCTGGAAATAACGCTGGACGGCCTTCTGGACGGAGACATAATAACGCTTGGCATTGACGAAGGCTATGGGCTGTCCCTGTCCGGCAATGACGGCATAGGCAGCAAAACCCAAAGAACCGTTGTTGTAAACTATGACGGATCAACCGTTGACGGAAGCGGCCCGGTAAGCCTTGAACTGCACATCATCGGCAATGACAATTATGTGCTGTACAATGCCATTGAATTTGAATTAACCGTACTTGACGGACAGGCTGAAAACCGCGCCATCCCGGTAACCCAGGCGAACGCCGCGGCGTTTAACGAGTACGCCAACAGCCCAGAGGGGCTTGGGCGGCATTACGCGCTGGCGCAGGACATAACGCTGGGCCAGGGAAACAACTGGACTCCAATAGGCGCAAGCGCCTCCCCCTTCACCGGCGGTTTTAACGGGAAGGGATTTACCGTTTCGAACCTCGCCATGAACAGCACGGCAAATTACCAGGGAATGTTCGGTTACATTGGGACTGGCGGCTTAGTGAAAAACACCGCCCTGATTAACGCCAATGTCAAAGGCGGCAGTTATGCCGGAGGCCTTGCAGGGCACAGCAGCGGCACGGTAGAGGGCTGTTACGTTACCGGCAGCGTCAGCGGAAGTTTTTATGTTGGCGGTATTGCGGGCTTCAACAGCGGCACAGTGCGAAACTGCTATGCAACAAGCAACGTTAACTGCAACAGCAATGCCGGCGGCATCGTGGGCTGCAACAATAACGGCACGGTGCTGAACTGCTTTACAACAGGCAGAATCAGCGGCATAACCGGCATTGGCGGCATTGCAGGGTTGAACAGCATGGGAACAATACGGGATTGTGCCGCGTTAAATTCGATAATAACAATGAGCAGCAGCGCAAGCACGGGCATAGGGCGCGTAACGGGTTCCGCCGGCGGCGGAGCCATGACTAACAACTATGGCCGCAGCGACATGATGGCAAAACACAACTGGAACGGAACTAACGGAACAAATAAAACCATAACGGGAACCGGCACGCACAGCGGCATTGACGGGCACGGCATAAGCCTGGAACAGTTAGACACTCAATCATTGTGGGTTACGGCAAGCAACTGGGCCTCCGCGGGTGCGTGGAATTTTACGGAAGTCTGGGAGCTAAACGCAAACAATATGCCAAAGCTAAGGCCGGCGGGCGGCAGCCAGAACCATGCATTGCCGCTGGGGGACGGGACGGAAGCGGATCCCTTCAGGGTGTACAACGAAGCAACGCTTAGGAGAGTCGGCACAGGCACAGATGGCTGGGATTTGGACAAACAGTACCTGCAAATCCAGGACGTAACGCT
>JGI24702J35022_10002116_pt1 | contig 12259 bp, 11 predicted proteins | sample TergutTh196P4_FD_35022 | JGI IMG/M metagenome (IMG submission 35022)
TAAAGCAACTATTCCTGAAATGACACCCGCCATTATTATTTCAAAGTATTTAGCCAAAAATATACCTTCTCTTTATTATTTTTTCTAAAACTATTTTGTATATATTTAAATATTTTTTCATATAAAAATAATTTCATTAAAAAAATTAATAAAAATTATCTCTTCAATAATAATAATAATAATCAAAAATAAAAAAAAATTATCTCTTTAATAAAAAAAATAAAAAAAATAATCTCTTTATAAAAAAAATAAAAAAATTAAAAAAAACATATTAAAAAAAAATAAAAAAAAATAATGGGATACATGATTTAAAAAACTGGAAATAATCTTTTAAAAGGAGCAACACTATGAAGGAAGAAACATTCGAATATGGAAATACACCACAAATGGCTGATGCATACAAAAATGCACAAAATACTTTTAAATACTTTTGGCGAGAACTGTACTGGGAAAATTGTAGGATTGTCCCAGGTCATGATTTGACTATTGTGAAAGTTGAATTTACTCAGGAAACAATGAAGGAATCTACTCAGGAAACAATAAAGGAATACATGTGGATTGGAGATATTGACTTTGATGGTATTCATGTTAAAGGTACTTTGCTAAATGAGCCCAATGAATTAACAAATATAAAAGAAGGGGATTCTGTTGAAATTCCTCTTTCAAAAATTGCTGATTGGATGTTTTCAATAGATCAAAAGGTGTATGGAGGTTTTACAGTTCAAACTATCCGTTCAGAAATGAACGAAAAAGAGAGAGAAGAACATGATGATGCATGGGGCTTAAATTTTCAAGAGCCAGATGAAGTACTCATTGTTTATGACCAGGAGGAACATCCAGAAAATTTAATTGAACATCCTATGAGTAGGGATATGAAAGAAGAGTGTAAAAAATACTTATCAGAAAATCCTAAGGAATTAGAAGTAAAAGATGAATTGGGCTACACAGCACTGCATATTCAAGCTATTGCAGGAAATAAAAGTTGGATAGAAGCTTTATTGGAAATGGAATCTGATATTAATGCAAAAACGAATGATGGATATACAGCATTGGATTTTGCTCAAAAACTTGAATGGGAGCATATTATCCCTATTTTAAAAAAATATTAAGCTAAATTGAGTATAACAGGTCGTTGACTTCACAATTTGTTGTTTACTGTTCAGTCCCCAGATTTATCCCTTGATTAAAAATACTATCTTAAAAAATCCGAACAAAATGAATTAAATAAATAAAAAATTTTTTCAAAATAAAAATAAATAAATAAAAAAACTAAGAAGCCTTAGGGGGGATTCGAACCCCCGGCCTATACCTTACCAAGGTATCGCTCTACCAGCTGAGCCACTAAGGCAGATTATAATAAATAAAAATATTTTTCAAAAAATATGCGTTCTAAAAAGTTTTTAAAAAGATTTATTTCATTTGTAATAGCAAAAAGGATTATTAAAGTGCAGGGGAAGGGATTCGAACCCTCGAAGGCCTTTGCCAGAGGATCTTAAGTCCTCCCCCTTTGGCCGCTCGGGCACCCCTGCATATATTACTTGAACATTTTTACACTTGTATTTATGACACAAGTATAGCTTCCATACAACAAGATTACTTGAACACTATAGTATTTAATCTTAACGGTAATTATAAAAAAATAAAAATTTTTTTTTAATGAAACTTATTTCACTTAAATTATCAATAATTACTAATAAAAACTTAGAAGCAAATAAACATATAAATATTATAAAGTTCATATAATTATATTATAGTTTCTATAGCTACGAATGAATTATTGATTTAAATTTTATCAAACTGATTTCTATTGGAAAGATTAATTAATTAAAATTATATGAAAAAGTAAATGTTTTTTCAATAATATAGTCAATAGTATTATATAGATTTTTTTTAAATTAGGGGTTTACTATGAAAATAAATATTTCAGACTGTGGAATTTGTGAATCTTGCATCGAAGTTTGTCCACAGGGCATAATTAAGAAAAAAGGATATAAAGTAGTGATTCAAGAAGGATGTGATGAATGTGGTGAATGTATGGAAGTTTGCCCAGTTGGAGCTATTCAAAGTGAAGATAAAGAAAAATAATTATTTGAATAAATTTTAATTAATAAAAATTTTAATTAATAAATTTTTTGAAAAGGTATTTATCAAAACAAATTTTTAAGAAAAATCATTAATTAAATAAATAGGAAGCTAATTAATCAAAGCTAAATTATTTATAAAATTATAATAATAATTACTTTCATGAAATTATCTTTTAAAACCATAAGGGAAAAATATGAAAAAGATTAAATTAAAAGAAATTTTGAAAAGATTCACATGGGTAGATGTGATAATAATATTGTGTGTTGTTGGAGCAGTTGTATTTGCTTTCTCGCAAATAGGAGGAAATGAAGAGAAAACACAATCTATTTCATTTGATTCATCCACAATGAACAAATTTTATGAGAAATATTTGTCATTCTATAGAGAAGGAAAGGTAGTAAAAACTCATATTGGAGGATACAATTCTAGTTCTGGAGAATATCAAGAACTATATGGAACTGTTTTATGGGTTGATGACTATAAAGGAACTAATGTAAAGGTAGTAATTGATGTAGACGGAAAATTAGTTTTAGCAGGACTTCTTAAAGATGTGAAAAATGCAGATATTTACATAGAACATATAACCCTTGAAACAAATGGGGAAAAATACAATAATGTTACTGAAATCCAAATTAAACCAAAAAACATCACAAATTTAAACGATATTTTAACAAACATTCCTAATGAAACCAATTATACCATCTCCACCACAATAGCTATAACTTTAAAAGATAGTCAAACACTACAAAATTTAGCCAATGCTCTGGAAATTAATGGTAAACGAGAGTCTATCAGACCTCCAAGTGAAAGCATATCCGACCAATTAATGATTATTATGGCTCAAAAAAATGAATTAAACCTTGCTTCAGATATTCTTGGAACCATCGATGGACAAACAGGTGTAATAACTATTAGAATCTATAACACTACAGATAAAGATATTCAAGTTTTTAAAAATTCTTTTGATGTTATAAACATTAGAAAAGTGACTTAAAGTTCAAAAATTCTATAAAAAAAAGCTAATTTAAGTGATCAAATGAGCAGTTTTTATACAATAGCTACTTACTTTTCAAAATTTTTAACTAAATCTCTTAAAAAATCCTTTTTTTTTACAATTATATTTAAAATCAGTAAATTTTTTGAAACACAATGGGTAAATAGCTATTTTAAAAGTTTATATCCGAACAATAGCTTTTTATCAGTTTTAAATAGAAATAAAATCATTGCTAATCACTTATTTACTCCACTGATAGTGATTTTACTTTTTGCAATATTTTTAATTCTTTCTTTGAATCCTGTGTCTTTAGACTTACAGATAAACATAGCTATAGCATTTATTTCATTTTTTATCGGTTCAATGATTCTTCCTATCTTTTTTTTTAATAATAAAAAATTGAATAAAAAAAACAAAGAAAATATTGAAAACAAAGAAGATAAAATAAATAAAGAAAATAAAGAAAATGAAAATAAAGAAAATAAAATCAATGAAGAAAATAAAGAAATTGAAAATAAAGAAAATAAAGAAATTGAAAATAAAGAAAGTAAAAAATTTTCATTTATCACATTCAATGATGATGATATTTACTCTATTGGTTTTTGTCTTGTTTTAGTTGGAGTTATTTTCTTTTTGTTAAGTGTAGCTTCAGTTGGAGGAATTCCATTAATCAAACCCTCACTTAGATACAGTTTAAAACCTATTTTAACAATGCCCGTTTTCTTAATGATTCCTGGAATTGGACTCATAGCTGCATCATATTTAAACAAATTTAAAAAACAGTTAATTACTAGATCGCAAGCAAGGTTTAGATTTATCTTATTTGTAGCTATTAGTAGCTTTTTTTTATTAGCATTAGGATATAGAACACCAATAATAGCTGTACTCCTTATGATGATTATAATTGGGTATTATGGAAAAATTTTAGCTATTTGGGAACTTATTATTGGAGGGCTAATTGGAATGGGAATTATAATTGGGATTGGGTACTTTAGATCCCTTGGAGAGTTGATGATAACCACCAACACCAGTCCCCTTTACTCACTTCAAAGTAGAGCTGACTTTACTTTACATGTTTTAGATCTATTAAATTATATTTCTGGAGATTTTGGGCTTAAACATGGCGTATTAACTCTTAGTTCAATTCCTGGAAGTGAATTAGGTCCTAGAATGACTATTGGAAAATTAATAGCTTGGAGAACAGAAGTAACAGTTACTCCAACCCTCATTGGCCCAATGATAGTTGATTTTGGTCGTTTTGGAGTAGCTATTGGTATGGGGCTTCTAGGTTTTATCTTAGGGATTGGATATAAAATACTTCAAAAAACAAAAGATTCTTTTTATATCGCTCTTTATGCTATTCTTTTAACCTACACACTTTTAGGCATTGAAACAGGAATATTAGACATTCATGTAATTATCTACTTTTTACTTGGGTTTATCCTATTTTTGGCTAATATTTTTAAATTTAAAAAAGACACCGCCATTGATTAGATTATTAACTTTAAAAAATAAAGTGAATTGTTTGATGGCATTGAAAAATTAAAAAAAAATCTTAAAAAAATAAGGAGAATACTATGGATGAAATCACAGCTTACTGTAAAGATAATAAGGTTATGAAAGTTTTTTTAGGAAAAAAAGATATATATTTAGAAAAAAAGGATAAATTAAAAAAAGAAGGTTTAGCTAGGTGTGAAAAATTAGAAAAACTTTTAATAGATTCTTTTAAAGGAAAAAATATAGATTTTTCAAAATATCTCGATTGGAACATGTTTGAAGTAACAGACTTTGAAAAGAAAGTCTACATCGAAACAATGAATATTGCTAAAGGGCAGGTAAAAACTTATAAAGAAATTGGAGATGCTATTGACAGTAAAGGATATAGAGCCGTTGGAAATGCGCTTAATAAAAATCCTATAGCTATTATCGTTCCATGCCACAGAGTGATAGGATCAAACATGAAATTAACAGGTTTTCGTGGTGGTTTGGATATGAAAAAAGAAATGCTAGAAAACGAAGGAATTAAAATTAAAAAAGACAAAGTTATAAGATGAAAATAATTTTAAAATTAATAAGAAATAGTTTTCTGAACAAAATCAGGATAAAAGATATAAAATAAAAAAAAGTAAGGAAAAAAATAAAAAAATAAAATAAAAAAAAAGGAAGGAAAAAAATAAAAAAATAAAATAAAAAAAAAGGAAGGAAAAAAATAAAAATTAAAATTTTTTTCAAGTTATCTGCAATTAAGCCTTATTAAGACCAACACCATAGTTAATATCCACATAAGGTTGATCATTAAATACCGTTGGTATAAGAAGGTATTCTCTTCCATTTTCCTTGACAAACTTGTATTCAAACACTGTGTCCTTTCTAGCTTTTTCTGAAGATTTTCCAGGATTAGACACTATTTTTGTGAAAGATATTTTTTTGGCAGTAACCTTATATCTACCTTCTGTTACGATAGAATTTGTACTAGTGCGCTGAGTATATTTAAATTTCCCGTTAGTGTTGAAAACAAAGGTATTAGAATTATCTTTCCATGTCCCTGCTATTTTTAATCTCCAATGGGCATAATAAGCAACATTTTTTGTAGGTTTGGTGTTTGCAGTAATTTTTTTACCACCACTTTTCTTGGTGTACCATCCCAAAAATACATAAGTGCTTCTTTTCGGATTGGTAGGCATTTTTACCTTATAACCCTTTTTGACCGTAGTTTTTACTTTTGCTTTGTCCCCTATTTTTCCATTGTTAGCATTCCATGTTACTTTATAGCTAACAGTTTTTGATTTAGATTCAACAACGATTCCTGTGTCTTTTTTCTCATTTTTTGACACACTTGCTGCAGAAGCAGTAGCTGCAACCATGGATATCAGGAACACAGAAACTATTAATAATACAAATAGTTTTTTAATTGACTTCAAATTTACGTCCTCCATTATACTTTTTATGATTTTTTCCATTAATATATAAGTTATTAACATTAAAGGAAAAAAATAAATATAAAAATTTTTTAAGTATAAAAACTTCTTATATATGAAAATTTTTATTATATAATTTCTATTATATAAAAGACCAACTATATTATTGTATTGAAATCAATTATATTTAAACATATTCCATAAAAAGTATATCAAAAAAAATTAAAATCATGAAAAAAATTATAAAAAATTTTAAAAATAAATATTAAAATTTCATAAAATAAAATAAAAAAAAAATTAAAAACAAATATTAAAAACATAAAATAAAAAAAATTAAAAAATTTTAAAAATAAATATTAAAATCATAAAATAAAAAAAATTAATCCTCACTTTTAAAGGTTTTTATAGCTTCTTCTAAATTAAAAACTATTTCATTATCATTTTTTAAATCTTGTAGCTCTTCAATTGAGAAAAGTTTTAATGCATTATCTTTACATGCTTCAACACATGCTGGAATGATTCTATCAGACTCTAAGCAAAGCGTACATTTTTCAGCAGAATTTTCACCTTTATCAAAAGCTATCAANCCTATTGGACAAGCTATAAGACATAACCTACACATAAGACAATCNTTTTCATTAACCTTTAAAATTCCATCAATGTTTTCAATAGCTCCTGCNGGNCAAATTTTAGCACACAGTGCTTTATCTGGATGACAATGCATACAAAATATTGGAATAGTTCCTGTTTTTTTTGCTCTAGCAGTTCCATGTTCTTTTTCACATGCATTTATACATGCCTCACACTGGCTGCACATTTGAGAGTCTGTAACCATAAGTGTCTTCATTTAATCACCTAGATATATATTAATAATTTGATTATAGCTAAAATTTCTTAATGGGTATTAATAATTTTATTATAGCTAAAATTTCTTAATGGGAAAATTTATTCAGTTAAAATTTCTCAGCTATAAATTCAGCTACTGCTGATGAATCTCTTGGACCAACCATTACATCCCAACCAGTTTCATCTTCAATTTCACCACTTAAAGGAGCAGCTAGTCCTGGAATAACCATTTTTCTTGTATTAATCTTATTTTCAATTTGTGTGTCTTTAATAAGATCAGCTACTGCTTTACCATCAAATTGTCCTCCAGCAATAGCTACATCCACAGCTCTTCCAACGGTATTGAGAACTAATAAATAACAAGTAGCATTTCCAGATTTTAAATCTCCTTCAACAGTATAATAAGTTAATGAAAAGTTTGTGGTGAGAATCACGGGAGAGTCTTTATCTATTTCACCAAATTCATAGATACCAGAATCAACCTCTTGTGGCCACCTTGGATCTGTGTAAACACTTTGTCTAAGAGTGAGAATTGGAATGAGTTCCCAAATTTCAGTTCCTTTAAGAATAATTATATCAGCATATTTATTGATTAACATTGAAGCTATTGTAGCTTCCATGATACTTTTTTTAACTTCATCATCTTGATTATTCTCATCTTTATTATTCAGTTTAACAAGTGCAGGAACTCCTAAAAGAGGATATCGAAAGTTTTCATCATTTTCTTCAATAGCTAATCTCCTACTCATTACAAAATTATCTATAGTATCCCCAATAGCTTCACCTGTTAGTGTTCCAGGATCCATTACAATATCTTCCACTCCTAATGATTTAAGGGTGAAAACCATATCTTTCATCTTTTCTAAATCATCTGGTGAGAAAACCGTAATAGGACATTGATACTTAACAGCTAAGTTTGCCATCTCATCGATGTTAGCTTCAGTGACAGCATACATTAGTGGACGTTCATCCCCAATTTCGTTCAGTGCTGCTTCCATAGCTACTGGATTCAATGTGATTAAAAATACTGGATATTTAGAAGATTTTAATTTTTTAGCACAGTTTGCAAACCTTTCCACATCATTAGACTTATTTCTTAAAGCTATTGCATCGAGTTTTAAAACATCCCCAGTTCTTTCAAACGCAATATCTTCAATTTTTTTAACTTTCCTCTCAAATTCTAACTCATCTAAATCATCCGCAACATCAATAGCTATAATCGTTTGATTATAATATGATTCTTCATACCTATAAAGAACCTCATCTCCACCAATTACACGAGTCTTTTCACCTTTTCCAATCGTGACCTCTTTAACAGATGGAGCAAGTAAATCATCAAGTTTTTTGAATCCTTCATCGGATAATTCTGTGCATGAAGAAATATCTGCATCTTTATCAGATAATTTTGTTGCAAAGGCCATGCAACTAGCTTCTCCACATTTTTCACAGTTAGTTTGAGGCAATAACTTATAAACATCCATTGCAGTAACCTTAGCCATGACAAAAACTCCTAATTATTCTTATATTAAAATTCTATAACTTCTAATAAAAACTTCAACTCTATTTGAATAAAAAATTCAACAACTATTCTAACTCAGTAATCCAATTTTCAATATCAGGACAAGGCTCGGATAAATAATTTTTAGTAAAGGTTTCACCTATTTCTCTTAGTATTCTAACTGAATCTGGATGAAGCATCATGAAAAGATCTACCCCATTCAACATTAAGGTAAGACCTGTAAAAATTTCCCATAAAGGCCCTCTATAATCTGTTGGGCCCCATTCATCCTTCCTCATCCACGCTTCTCTTGAACCCCATGCATTTGTTGTACCAGAAGACATTGGCATCTGCAAGTCAGGGTCTCCTTTAAGAGCCCCAAGTCTTGTTCTTGTTATAACATCGATAGAAAATTCAATACCATAACCAAGAGCACAGGTGGTTGGATCCATTACTATATCCTCTTTTTTTAATCCATCCTTCATTAAGTATCTGTTAAGTGATTTTTGCATATTTACATCTGTTATAGCCCATGAAAGAACTACATGACCATAATCAACAGCTGCCTTAGCTATTTTACCATAATCTAAATCCATATTAGCTGAAGCAAGTAAACATCTTTCTCCTTCACTAACTTCAGCTGCTGCTTCTAAAACCAAAGGGTCTTTTACTGGATCACCTGAAGCTCCAATTGCAAGAGGAACATCCACAGCTTGAAGTACCTCTTCAATAACTTGAGCACCTTCTTTTGGACTTTTATCCTGGACTTTTGGTCCTGTTCCAATTAAGTGAACTGTAACCATATTTGCCCCATAATCTTTTACTGCCTTTTTAGCCCATTCTCCAGGAGAATCCATAACATCTGAAAAATGTTCTCTTATAGGACGAGGAAGTCCTGGCATTGGAATATCAAAAACATCAAAAGTTACAACTGGAGGATTAGGTTGTGGTTCCTCAAATCTATAGAGTGCAGTTTGACCCCCTAAATAAACTGGTTTTCTAGTTCCATCCCCAATTTGAACTTGAGCAATGTTACCAGGATACTGTTTAATTGGTGATTTAAATTCGCCTGCTTTTTTCAATGCATTGCCCATTGATTTTTCAATTTTCTGTTGTTTAGCTACAGTTTGTTGTATTGTTCGAGCAATAGCTGGAGCTAAATTTATCTCTAATTCGTCAAAATCCATTCTAAATTCATCAATTTCAACAGATTCTGCATTTTCCAATAGCTTCAAAAGCTGATTGATTTGATCCATGAATCCACTTCCACATTTTCCCCATTATCATAATACATATTTTTTAACTAAAATACCACTAAAATTTATAAATATTATTATTTTTTTTAAATTATATAAATAAAATTATTATTATTAAAAAATAATTTGATAAATCAATTTAAAAATAAGATAACTTTAGTTATAAAAAAATCAAAAGTAATCATTCTCTTAATCATTTTCTATTATCTTATTTAATATTTTTTTAACATCTAAAACTGGTTTACTATCATCAGCTAATTCAATTAATGGTTTTCCTTCTAAATCAAATTTAGCTATGGTTTCATCATCATGAATTATACCAGCTAATTCTATACCTGTGTCTTTAGCTTGTTCAATTAATTCATTTTTATTATCTGAATTTACTCTATTTAATATTAAATAAAGATTTTTAAAAGATATTTCTAAGTCTTTAGCTAATTTTCCAACTCTTGAAGCTGTTTGTAAACCTCGTCTTGAGGAATCAGAAACAACAAGCATTGTATCAACGCTTTGAGTCGTCCTACGACTTAAATGTTCTAGACCTGCTTCAGTATCAATTACTATAAAATCATAGTTAGATGAGACATTTTCTATGATTTTTCTAAGCATGTTGTTAACAGCACAGTAACATCCACTTCCTTCTGGTCTTCCCATCATGAGTAAATCAAAGTCAGGAGTTTCGATAATTGATTCCATAATTTTATAATCTAAGATATCCCATTTATTCGCTCCCACAGGAATATTCCCATCACCTATATCCTTTTTCAAATCTTCTCTCACATCTCCAACGGTTTTTTCTACATTAACTCCTAAAGTTTCTGGCATGTTAGAATCAGGATCTGCATCGATCACAAGAAGATCTTTTCCTGTTTTAGATAATAATTTTACGAGAATAGATGAAACAAGAGTTTTTCCAGTTCCACCCTTTCCACTTACAGCAATTATCAATTTATCACGACCTAGTTATATTAAATCATGAATTATAAATCATGAATATCTTTGAACTTGTAAATAGCTATTTACAGGAATTTATTAAGCAAACTTTTTCTTTAAAAAAAAAAAGAGTTATTTTTTCTTAATAATAACTTTTTCAGCATAAATTTTCGCATTTTTAAAGATTATTTTAACTCCTCCAGAGATAGGCATAGTCATTTCTGGAACAGAAGCTACAGGAACAAATTCTTGATTAATTTGAGTTTCTCCATCTATAGCTACACCATCTTCAATTATTTCATCTTTAACTATTTCTTTGGTTAATTCTTCTTTAGATTCTTCTTCACGATCATCGGATAAATTTTCAATCCTCTCTAAAATAGGATGATTTTTTTCGATTAAAAACGATTTAACATCATTTATATTTGTAGCATCAATTTCTGTAGGAATTTTATCATAGATATTATCAGGAATAAAACCTTTTAAAGATTGTTTAACTTCATTTGGTATCCAAACAATTCTATCATATGCTCCATCCGCTTGTAGAAATTTTGGAGACCTCATATATTCTAAACTCAATCCTGTGAAACCTTCAACTTGTTTTCCTCCTGAACATTGACCAGCCATAGAGGAAAATGGAATTCCTAATGGTGTTTGACCACTAAAATCACGGTTGACAATACCAATACCATCAAGTTCTGGAATATAGAAAGCTACTGCTTCAAAACAACCACAAGAAGTATGAGGATATTCAAAAACACTGTGTAAAAATACTTTATTAGTTTCTCCCTGAGTTTTTTGACCAATTATCTCATTAACATTTGTATATTCACCTTTCTCATCATCTAAAACTTCACCTTTTTCAATTTCGAAAATTGACCCATCAGGATCCATTTTAGCTGAAGCTCTACAATCAAACCAATTAATAGCTCCACATAATGCGGTTCTATCTGGAGTTACAACACACATATGAGTAGGGGCAAATGATTGACACATCGTACAGCCATAAAATACATCAACATCTTCATCAGAAAGTTTTCTTGCTCTTTCGTCTCTTAAAGAATATATTTCTTTTGCGTTAGACACAAAATCTTTTACTTCATCTTCTTTAGTTAATATTCTAACAGATATTTCTTCAATAATTGGAAATTCCTCTTTAAACAAAATTCCGATGGCTTTAGCTAAGTCTACAAGTTTAAAACCAGATTCAATGCTTTCAGTACTTACACGACACCAAATTTGATCACGTTGATTTAAATGCATAAATCCTTGAACATAGTTACATAAATCATGATTTCTTCTTTCTATAACTCCTTCAAGCTCTTTTTCTAATTTTTCTCCTTTTATATCAATTTTTATGCCAAAAGGATAAATTTCCCCCTTTGTCATTTCAGATAATTCAGGGCCTATAACTTCATAGTTTCCATCCTTTAGAGAATCATTAACTTGAACAAGTTCTGCACCAATAGATTTAGGACCTGCTAGCTCAACATACATGTTAGCTGCACGTATTCTTTCACCTTCGTGCATAGGACCTACATCAACAGGGATGTCACTAAACATCTAATTCCTCCTCGATTAATTAAATTTGATTATCATTAATAAATTTTTTTAATAATAAAATATTTATAGATGAAAAATTTTTGAAAATTTTTAAATTAATTTATAAATTTATAAATAATTTTTAATTGATTTTAATATATTTTTAAATTAATTTCTAAATAATTTT
>JGI24702J35022_10002117_pt1 | contig 12254 bp, 12 predicted proteins | sample TergutTh196P4_FD_35022 | JGI IMG/M metagenome (IMG submission 35022)
GTATTGTTATCATTTTTAAAAATTTGATTCCGTAATATATTGTCAATTGCCATGTCTATGGAATATTGTATTTTATATCCGGCTTCACGTATCAGGCGCGTATTATCGCCGACTATAACCGGAGGCTGGGTTGTCGGCTCGTTTAGAATTTTAATCAGGTCGGGACGGCTGAATTTATTTGCTATGGTCATGGCATAATCGGCAAGCGTTATGCCTTTGCCGGTGCATATGTTGACTATGCCCGTGACATCGCCGTCTAAAAATTTTACAAAGCCGCCTGCTATGTCTTTTGAGTATATGTAATCTTTAACTAAATTTCCGTTTGTTATTATGACTTCTTTACGGTTTTTAATACTTTTTATTATCTGAGAGGTAAGTCTTTTTTCGTTTTCGCCGTGCCCGTAAACATAAAATATTCTGCCCCAGCCGAAACTGATCCCGTTTTGTTCGCAATACAATTGAGCAAGCTCCCTCAGGTAATTTTTACATTTTGCATATACGGTCTGCGGGTTTATTTCGTCGGTTTCTTTGAGGGAGGTGTCTTTGAATTTGTATTCAAAACATGTTCCGGCGAAAACGGCTCTTTTTCCGTTGTTTTCGGAAAAACATTTCAGTAAATTCAATCCGGCTTTTAAGAAATCAAAATTTATGCCGGATGTTAAATAGTCTCCCGTGGTCGCCCATGCAAAGTTTAAAAGATACGAAGGTTTTATTTCTTTAAAAACATTTTGTAGAGTTTTTTCATCGAATAAATTACACGGTATCCGTGTTATTTGTCTTTGCCGTGCGTCCATGCATCCGTGCGTCCATGCATCCTGATCGTCTATCGTCAAAGCGTAAATATCAAATCCCGCCTGTTGAAGCGGCTCTAAAGCTTCTTTGCCTATAAGCCCCGAAGCGCCGGTAATAATTACTTTTTTAGAGGAGTTCATACGTTTTATCCCGTTCATTAATTATTCTTTTTGCACATTCAGGCCATTTTATGCCTATTTTAGGATCGTTCCATCTCACGCCGTCATAATATTGCGGCATATAATACTCGCCGATTTGGTAATAAATAACGGTATTGTCTTCAAGAGTCTGGAATCCGTGCGCGCAATTATGCGGGATATAGAGAATTTTATTATTCTTTCCCGATAATTCAAAAGAAAGCCATTTTAAATAAGTGGGCGAATCTTTTCTTAAATCTACAATGACGTCAAAACAGGAGCCTTGCATGCATGAAACCATTTTAATTTCAGGATACGGCTCTTTTTGATAATGAAGCCCGCGCAAAACTCCGGCTTTATAGTTTTTTGATATATTGCATTGTTTTATGTCGAAATCTATTCCGTATTGCGACATTTCGTTTTTACAGAATTGTCTCGCAAATGAGCCTCTTTTGTCAGCATGCTCTTCCGGTTCAATTAAAAACGCGTCTTTGATCGATAGTTTTGTAAATTTCATAAATTATTTATAACACCGCTTCTTTAATTTTTTCCGCCATATAGGTAAGTTTTTCTTTTGTCATTCCGGGATAAATTCCTACCCAGAAAGCATGGTTCATAATAAAGTCCGTATTTTTTAAATTTTCTGCCGTCCTATAACTGCTTTTATTATTTTTTATTAAACCAAAGCACGGATGTTTTATTAAATTTCCCGCAAAAAGCATTCTTGTCTGAATTCCGTTTTGTTCAAGAAACCGGACGATTTCATTTCTTGCAGCTTTTGAGCTGTTTTTTACCGTGATAAGAAAAGCAAACCAGCTTGGATCTGAATTTTCTGCTTTTTGAGGAAGAATCAGCTTGTCCGACAAAGGTTTCAGTTTGTTATAAAGAAATTTCCAGTTATTTTTTCTTTTTTTTATGAAAGACGGAAGTTTTTTTAGCTGCGCGCATCCTATTGCCGCCTGCATTTCGGTTGCTTTTAAATTATATCCGAAATTGGAATATATATATTTATGATCGTAGCCTTTTGGAAGCATTCCAAACTGTCCGCCGAACCTGTGACCGCAAAAGTTATCTCCGACGGAAGGAAATGAACAGTCTCTGCCCCAATCTCTTAAAGAAAGCATTATTTTATTAAGCAGCGTATTATTTGTGTAAACAGCTCCTCCTTCGCCTGTTGTGATATGGTGAGGGGGATAAAAGCTTGAAGTGCCTATATCTCCGATTGTGCCGGTATAATGCCATTTTCCGTTAAGTTTATACTTTGAACCTAATGCGTCGCAGTTATCTTCAATAAGCCACAAATTATTTTTTTTACAGAAAGCGCCGATAGCTTTTAAATCAAAAGGATTTCCCAAGGTATGGGCAATCATTACAGCTTTTGTTTTTTTAGTAAGCGCTTTTTTTAAAGAGTTGACGTCTATATTGTACTGCGGAATTGTAATGTCGATAAAAACCGGAACGGCGCCGTATTGTATAATCGGAGCAACAGTTGTCGGAAAAGCTGCGGCGGCGGTTATAACTTCATCGCCTCTTTTAATTGCTTTCTCTTTTAGAATGGGAGAAGTCAAAGCCATAAATGCGAGTAAATTTGCCGACGAGCCGGAATTTACAAACAGACAATGCCTGATATTTAAAAACTTGGCAAGTTCAGTTTCAAACATATTTGTGTATCTTCCGGACGTAAGCCAAAATTCAAGAGCCGAATCAACGAGATTTCCGACTTCGTTTTTATCAAAAACTCTTCCCGCGTACGAAATTTTATCTCCTGGCATATATTTTTTCGGCGCAAGAAAATTTTCAGCGTATTTTCCGGTCAGATTTAAAATTTGTTTTTTTAACGTTTCTTTTGTCATAAACGCCTTTTTAGCGGCAATTAATTATTATCTTTGAGTATTCTTCTATCTGTTTATCCATTATTTCGTTGAAATTGCCTTTATTTAAATACTCTTTTGTCCATTCTGCCGTCATATCGACGGCTTTTTCTATATCTATATGCGGCTTCCACCCGAAAGTATTTTTCATTTTTGAATTATCAAGTTTTAAAAAACAGGCTTCGTGCGGTTCGGCATTATTTTTTACTTCCCATTCGGCATTTTCAAAATGCTTAAAAAATAGATCCGCAAGCTTGGACGTTTCGATGCAGTCGCTTATTTCGGGCGCGATATTGTAGCTGCCTTCGTATTTTTTACATTCAAACTGATTTTTTGCGATTATTATATATCCGAAAACGGCTTCAATGACGTGCTGGTAAGGCCTTATTGAATTCGGATTTCTTATAATCAATGTTTGTTTGTTCCGGACGGCTCTTACGCAGTCGGGAATTATTCTGTCGTTAGCAAAATCTCCTCCGCCTATAACGTTTCCGGAGCGCGCCGTAGAAATTGCCGCCGGAGTATTTTCAAAAAAAGATTTTTTATAGCTTTCCGTCACAAGTTCCGAGCAGGATTTTGAATTTGAATACGGATCCCGGCCGTTTAATTCGTCGGTTTCTTGATACCCGCGTTCACACTCAATGTTTTTATACACTTTGTCCGTAGTAACATTCAGAAAAGATTTTACGGTTTTGCATTCTCTTGCGGCTTCAAGGATATTTACCGTTCCCATAATGTTTGTTTCGTAAGTATATGCGGGATTTTTGTAAGATTCTCTTACGAGCGGCTGCGCCGCCATATGGATTATTATGTCGGGTTGAACGGACAGTACGGCTTGTTTTAAAGTTTCCCTGTCTCTTATGTCTGCAAAAATGCTGTTTATGTCTTTTGAGATTTCTGAAAGTTCAAACAAATTCGGATTATCCGACGGAGGCAGGGCATAACCGGTTATTTGCGCGCCAGCAAGAGTTAAAATCCTGCAAAGCCACGCGCCTTTAAATCCGGTATGTCCGGTAATAAATATTTTTTTATTTTTGTAGAAGCTGAACATAAAATCCCAATTGGAAACTTAGAGCAGAGGCTTAGAAGTTTGGAGAAATTATGGCGGTCGTGTCATTGGGGACGGAGCAAATTACCGCAAACGACGCGGTCAATTCCTCCGTCCACATGACATTCAGCTTCCAGGTTTCCAAACTTCCAAACATCTAAACTTCTGCCGTTTCACCATACTTTCCACGGAGCTTCGCCTTTAGACCATAAACTTTCAAGGAGAAGTTTATCGCGCTGCGTGTCCATACACTGCCAAAAACCGGTATGTTTATATGCCGCGAGCTGATTTTCTTTCGTTAATTTTTCAAGAGGATATTTTTCAAGAATAGCCGCGTCATCCGCCAGATAGTTAAAAATTTCAGGCTCAAAAACCATAAATCCGCCGTTTACCCATCCGGCGTCTTCTTTTGACTTTTCATTAAAACTTGAAATCATATTTTTTCCGTCGATATTTAAAGTTCCGAAACGTCCGGCGGGCTGTATTGCGGTAAGAGTCGCGATTTTTTTGCTAATATTGTGAAACTTGATCAATTCATTGAGATCCAAATCGCAAAGTCCGTCGCCGTAAGTCATCATAAAACGTTCGTTTTCGACATATGGTTTAATTCTTTTTATTCTTCCGCCGGTCATTGTGTCTATTCCGGTATCAACAAGAGTTACTTTCCACGGTTCTGCGATATTATTGTGGATTGTCATCTTATTTTGTTTTGAAAAATCGAATGTTATGTCGGAGTTATGGAGGCAGTAGTTGGAAAAATATTCTTTTATTATAAATCCTTTGTACCCGCAGCAGACTATAAATTCATTAAATCCGAAATTAGAATAATATTTCATTATGTGAACTAAAATAGGCAGATCGCCTATTTCAATCATCGGTTTTGGCTTAAGATAACTTTCTTCGCTTATTCTTGTGCCGTATCCGCCGGCAAGTATTACGACTTTCATTAACAGCTCCTTTTAACCGCATAGATCTGTATCCAACTGAAAAATAACGCTCATTTTTCAATAAGCGTTATTTTATCAATTTATTATGATTTTTGGAAATTTTTTATTTTAAGTTTTTTTATTTATGGATATAAGAAGGGGAACTTCGCCGCAGTCCGGAAAAAGATGGCAGTTGATGCATTCGCTCCAGATTTTATGGGGAAGCGTTTCTTTCGGTATAACTTTATATCCGAGCTTTATAAAAAATTCAGGTTTAAAGCTTAACGCGAAAACTTTTCCTATTCCCAGATCTGCGGCGTTTTTTTGAAGTTTCTGTACGATTTTTCTTCCGATGCCAAGCCCCTTGTATTTTTCGGAAACAGCCAAAGCTTTTATTTCCGCCAAATCTTCCCATGCCACGTGCAAAGCGCCGCAAGCTGCTATTTTGCCGTCTTCATTTTCCATTACGACATATTCCTGAATGTTTTCATATATCGAATTAAGAGATCTGTGAAGCATCTCTTTATTGTCAGCATAAAATTCCACTAGCTTATGCATCTCTTTTACGTCTGTAACTTTAGCCGGACGAATTTTCATGTTATTTCCTTAAAAACAATTGAGTATTATAAATTGAATCTCTCTAAAAACCCGATTTTGTCATACCCGTGAAAACGGGTATCCATGCTGCTTTTAAATGTGTCCGACGATAACGACAAAAATGGATTCCCATTTTCACGGGAATGACATCACTTTAGATAGGTTTTTAAAGAAACCCAATTGTTATTTGCCGCTTGCCGTTATATAGCCGTATCCCGCCTGAATTGCCTTTTTGTTTATTTCTACAAATTCGGGTTTTGAAGAAAATGCCGTTTCGCATGCCGACAATGCGCTTTTTAAAGTTAATATTTCATTTACGTTTTCATTAATTTCAAGAGCCTTGATCAAAGCGCCCACGGCGACAAGATTTGCCGTTTTAAGATTTTTTATTTCCTTATCGGCGATATCGGTCACAGGAACAAGATAAGGTTTTATTTTATATTCTTTGTCATTCGGAATTATGGACGAATTCGCTATTATTACCGATTTTTCGGACATTCTAGGCATAAATTTATTAAGCGACGGTTCATTTAGCGCTATTAAAGCATTAGGGTTGAACGCAATGGGGGAACCGATTTCATCGTTTGAAACAATAACCGTAGAATTTGCGGTCCCGCCGCGCATTTCGGCTCCGTAAGACGGAAACCATGTAGTATGCAATCCCTGTTCTATTGCCGCCTGAGCAAGCAATGTTCCTGCCAAAAGCACTCCTTGCCCGCCGAATCCGGCTATGATTATTTCATTTTGCATTTTATTTTCTCCGAAAAAAGAAGCTTGGAAGTTTTGAAGTTTAGCTGCTGCCGCCAAACCAATCGTCTAAACTTCTTTCGTCCTGTCTTTTATTACGCCCAACGGGAACGTTTTTATAAAAACGTCTTCCGTCCATTTTATCGAATCAAGCGGCGTCATGCCCCAGTCTACCGGACAATTCGATATTATTTCAATAAGCGAAAAACCTTTTCCGTCGATTTGGCACTGAAAAGCTTTTTTAACGGCTTTTTTGGCTTTTATTATATTTTGCGGATCGTAAATTGAAACTCTTTCAAGATATGTCGTTCCTTCGAGAGTCGCAAGAAGTTCGCACAGATGTATCGGATAGCCTTCTTTTTTCGGATCTCTTCCGAAAGGAGTTGTTTCCGTTACCTGTCCGATCAATGTAGTAGGCGCCATTTGTCCGCCGGTCATGCCGTAGTTGGCATTATTAACAAAAATGATCGTTATATTTTCGCCTCTGTTTGCGGCATGTATTGTTTCCGCCATGCCGATGGCCGCTATATCTCCGTCTCCCTGATAAGTAAAAACAAATTTGTCGGGATTAGTTCTTTTAATGCCTGTCGCGACAGCAGGAGGCCTGCCGTGAGGAGCTTCGGTCACGTCGAAATTAAAATAGTCGTAAGCAAAAACGGCGCATCCTACCGGCGCAACCGCGATAGTTTTTTCTCTTACGCCGAGTTCATCTATGCATTCAGCAACAATACGATGAATTATTCCATGCCCGCATCCGGGGCAGTATGATAATGTTGCTTCTTTGAGCGCTTCAGGTTTTGAAAATATTTTGTTCATAAAATCCTTTTTAAAGACAATTACAAATTAAAAATTACGAATTACAAATCAACGGCAACAACAAAAAAACGACAATTTTTTATTTTTAATTTGTCATTTGTAATTTGTAATTGCTTTTAATATTTCCTGTTCCGTTACGATTCCGCCGCCGGCTTTTCCTAAAAATTCAACTTGAGCTTTTCCGTTTACCGCAAGTTTTACGTCTTCAACCATTTGCCCGTGGCTTAATTCGACCGACAAAAATTTTACCCCGGGTTTTGCAAATGAAGCAATTGCTTCCGACGGGAAAGGCCATAAAGTTTTTGGCCTAAAAAGTCCGGCTTTCAGGCCTTTTTCTCTTGCAAGTTTAACGGCCGACTTTGCAATTCTTGAAGATATTCCGTAAGCGGTTATTATTATTTGCGCGTCGTCGGTGTTATATGTTTCAAACCGTACTTCATTTTTTGCGATGGTTTTATATTTTTCCTGGAGATTTATATTATGCCGCTCAAGAACTCCGTCTTTCATGAGCAAAGACTGGATGGACCTAGGCGCCCTTCCTTTGCATCCGGTGAGAGCCCATTGCTTTTCATCAAAAGTTTTTCTTTCGGGCCTGTTGAAATCTACCGGCTCCATCATCTGTCCGATAACTCCGTCGGATAAAATAATAACCGGAGTTCTGTACTTTTCAGCCAGATCAAAAGCGTCATACGCCATTTCATACATTTCCTGTGCCGAATTAGGGGCGAGAACAATAAGCCTGTAATCTCCGTGTCCTCCGCCTTTGACAGCCTGAAAATAATCTGCCTGTGAACCTGAAATATTTCCAAGCCCCGGCCCGCCTCTTTGAACATTTACAATTAAAGCGGGAATCTGCATAGCCGCCATATATGAAATAGCTTCCTGCTTAAGAGATATTCCGGGCGAAGACGACGAAGTCATAGCCCTTGCGCCTGTGACAGCCGCGCCTAATACCATGTTCGCGGCGGCAATCTCGGATTCAGCCTGAACGAAAACTCTGTTAAGTTCAACCATCTTTCTTGAAAGATATGCGGGAACTTCATTTTGCGGAGTTATCGGGTAGCCGAAATAAGATTTTAAACCTGCGGCAATTGCGCCTTCACACAATGCGATGTTTCCTTTGACCAGTTTTTTCATAAAATCCTTTGACGGCAGAGAGCAGAGATAAGCTGCGATGTTTTCACAAATCTAAAATATCTAAATTGCTCATTACTCGCTATGTTTGCCGTTACTTGTAGACTTCTATACAAACATCAGGGCAGGTCATATAACAAAAGCCGCACCCTATGCAAGCGTTTTCTTTTTCCAGAACAGCCCAGTGATATCCTGTTTTATTGAATTGTTTTGAAAAAGAAATACATTGCTTCGGGCAGGCTTTGATACATAAGCTGCAGCCTTTGCATTTTTCAGAATTAATTTTAATTGTCGGCATAATTAAATATTTTATGATTTTTTAGCTGCAAAAGTCAAATTTTTTACTTCTTTTTCGGATCTTTTTTGGCTTTATCGTTATTTTTGTTTTCCATCTTTTCTTTCATCTCTTTCATTTTTGCCTGGCCTTCGGCGCTTGTGACGAAATTTACCTGGCTGTCAATGTGTTTATTTTTGTTTGTTTCAAGGTCCGCTATATTTTCTTCAAGCTTATTTATTCTTGCCTTTTGCATTTCAAGCATATCTTTTTTTGCCGCGATTTCTTTGTCGGTCTGCGCAGCGATCAAAGCCCTGATCTCATTTCTTATATCAGCTTTGCTTTTATCATCGGCTTTGTTATATCTTTCGATGATAGCGTCTAAATTTCTCTGAAATTCCATATGGTCTTTCTTTACTGCTTCCATTTTAGCTTTTCTTGCTTCTTTGTCTTCCTTGGAATCGCCGCCTTTATGAGCGTACATTTCAGTCCCGCCGAAAGACAATGACGTTAAAACAAACATCATGCATACTGCCAATGCCGATTTTTTCATAACAGCCTCCTTTTTTATACCATAAAATAAAAATAATTTTCCAGTTCATCAAGCTCGTAATTAATGCTTTCGATCTCGTCAAATGCCGCGTCGGCATAATAGTAAGCGTAACTGCTGCTTTTGTTGAAATCTTTTAGCGAAAACGCGCATATGCCTATCAAAAGGCTTGCGGCAAGAGCTGCGGTAATTTTCCATTTTTTTGCGAATAAAGCAAATGAAGAACTTTTTTTGCGGGTCGTTTTTTCGAAAATCGCGTTTATTGTCTGCAAAGGCGCGCTTGTAAGCTTCGCGGAACTTTTTACCGCCGTGAATGCTTTAATTGAATCGCCGCATTCTTTGCATGACGCAGCGTGATTTTCAAATTCCTTTGTTTCAGTTTCATTCATTTCATTGTAAAGATAAAATGGAAGCTTTTCACATGTATTCATTGTACACCTCCGGTTCGTACTCCATTAATATTGTTTTAAGCTTTTTAAGAGCCCTGTTAAACTTTGAAAGAAGCGTTCCTATTGGCTTACTCTGCATTTCCGCAATTTCCTGAAAAGTCATTGAATCTTTTAAGGCTATCAGCTCTCTTTCGTCAGCGCTAAGCTTGCCGAGCGCTTCGTTTATTTTGCTATTTGTGTCGTTTGTTATCGCTATGTCAAGCGGATGCGAGTCGTTTGCCGCAAGCGTGCCCAATATTGAAAGTTCTTCATCGTCCTGCGATTCCAGCGGGAGAGTCTTAACGCTGTTTTTTCTGAAATAATCCATTGTCATATTTCTTGTCAATGTAAAGAGCCAGTTTTTCAGCTTGTTTTCTTCATTGTATCTGCCTAGCGTTTTAAAAACCCTGATAAACACATCCTGAAGAATGTCATTTGAGGCATCGGCGTTTTTGGTTATCGAAAGGATGTAAGTGTAGAGCAAAGCCTGATATCGCATCACTATTTCTTCGAATGCCGCGCCGTTTCCCCGTTTAAAACATGATACAAGTTCGGAATCGTTTAAATGTTTCATGATTAATTAACGCATCCTCTCGTTTAATTATTGCATTATAATTTTTGGGAGATTGTAAGGTTTTGTACCTGCACGGATGAGTATTCTATTCCGGCTTGATTGAAAAGTTCTTTAAAAGAAGGGTCAGGATACTCTACGCAGGCGGCAACTCTTTTTATGCCGGCGTTTACTATCATCTTAGCGCATAAAACGCACGGCGAATGAGTGCAATAGAGTGTGGAGCCTTTTATATTGATGCCGTGGAAACCGCCCTGAATGATGGCGTTCTGTTCGGCGTGTATGGCTCTGCAGATTTCATGTCTTTGGCCTGACGGGATTTTCATTTCATCTCTCAGGCACTGCAGTTCAATGCAGTCTTTTGTTCCTGCGGCGGCGCCGTTGTATCCCGTTGTGAGGATTCTTTTATCCCTTGCAATGACTGCCCCGACATGATGTCTTAAACATGTTGACCTTTCGGCAACAAGCCATGCGAGTTTCATAAAGTATTCGTCCCAGCTGGGTCTTTTTTCCGTGTTCATAGGTGATATTAAAACAAAATATGACGAAAAGTGTCAATGTTTTTAGAATTGACGGCCGCTTACTGCCGTTTTATTTCTTCAATTGCTTTATCAAACTGCCTGCCGTATATTATAAATTGTTCATCAAATTCTTCCGGAGTTAAGTTTGTAAATTCAAGTATTATATTGTAATAATATGCCGACTTTTCTTTATTATTTGCTCTGACGCTTGAAAGATAATTTAATAAATAAAGATCTAACCTTTTTTTGCTATTTCTTGAATAAACAATTTCGAAATATTTAGAAGCGTTTTCATAATCTTCGGTAAATAAATAAATTTTTCCGAGCTGATATAAAAGTTCGAGATGTTCATAGTTCGATTCTTTGGCGTAATGAGATGCATAAGCAAAAGCTTTGTCAATTTGATTATTCTTCAATAAAGTATTTATATAATCGATTATTACATAAATGCTTATTTCTCTGTTTTCGGAAATAATTCTATCCCAAAAGGTCATTGCGTTTTTTAAATATGAAGAGCTTTTTAACGTAATTGCCGAAGATATCAGTATTACGGATAGAAATATCGCATATAATATTTTTTTATATTCAGGCGTCCGAATAAAATTTTTACAAAACGAAAATATAATAACCGAATATGCGAACAGAGGAATATACATTCTGTTTCCTTGAAAAATAACTCTGCTGAGTTTATCATTTCCGGAAATAAAATTAGGCAAGAGAAGAATTACAGGCAGCAAAACATAAAATGAAATTTCTTTTACGCTGTTTTTGTCTTTTTTGTAAAAAGCCATAAACAATGATATTAAAACCGAGATGATCCCCAGAACAAAAATTTTTGTTTCTTTATGCTCGGACATGGGGCTTCTCAGAAAAAATATTGCAGATATATGATCAAAAAAGGCGGCGATATTAATCTGTTTGCCAAATTCAAAATGCCAGCTGTAATTTGTATCAAATAAAACTGTTTTTCTTGCAAAAAGAAAGATGGCTAAACACAATACCCATATAATATAGATGTAAATTTTTAAAGAACTTTTATGGGTATCTCTATGAGTGATATAATATAAAAACAATATAAGCGGAACGGTGACAGCGGATTCTTTAGTAAAAAGGCAAAACAAAAGAAAAATAACATGCGCTAAAAGAAAAACCGGCTTTTCCGAGCGGAGATATTCTATGAAGCAAATCAAACATATAATAAAATATATGAAGAAAAGAGAATCATTTCTTCCGGGGATCCATGCGACGGTTTGAACCGTTATAGGGTGGACTGCAAAAAAAACAGCCGCTAAAAAAGAAAGTTTTCTATCGAAACTAAGGCAGCGTCTGAAGAAAAATAAAACGGAAATTGAAGAAATGACATGCAATAAAACATTTGTCAGATGCGCGAAATTCTCCGATCCTCCTGCGATTTTGTGGTCTATTATAAAAGACACCGCAAGCATAGGACGGTAAAAAAGGAGCTCTTTGGTTCCCCAGTAACCCCAGTAAGCGTCGTGTTTGAAAGCGTTTTTAAAAGCAGACGGCGAATCGTAATTCTTCGCGCACGTGTGTATAAATATAGTGTCGTCTAAATCGACGACTCCGTAATTTACGGTTTTAGCATATATTGAAAAAGCTATAAGAGCTATGAAAAAATAAGGCAGCAAATGCTTGACTTTGATAAATAAACGGTTGAAAATACTTTCATTCTGCATAATTAAGATATTATATAAAAAAATCATAAAAAAGTAACAAGTCCGCTGCGCCTTTGCACGACAAACGCATGAAAAAAAATGTCTCGTCGCGCCCTCACCCCGCCTCTCTCCCTGATGAGGGAGAGGGAGAACTGCTTCAACGGTA
>JGI24702J35022_10002118_pt1 | contig 12254 bp, 6 predicted proteins | sample TergutTh196P4_FD_35022 | JGI IMG/M metagenome (IMG submission 35022)
TTTTGGAACAATATGGCAGAATAATTGCGTTTTTTTTGCTCCGACTGACTTATGGGTAGAAGTTACTCTTACAAAGTAGAACTTTGGATTTCAATTTACCCAAAATCACAAAATCACAAAATCACAGTTTTTGAGGAAGTGTAGGAGCTTTGATTATTGATAATCCAAGAGGCGTTAAGTATTCTTCCATTTGTTTGAGCATATTGGCTTCTAGCAGATACAGATTTGAAATGACAGGAGGTACAACACAAGGAATCATCTTGCCCTGATGGTTAAGCTGTAAATGAACTTTTGGACTTGGAATTACTACTGAAATTAGCGAGCGGGGTTCGAAGCTAATATCGGATGGAACAAATATATTTGCATCATCAGTTATGTGATTTACCATACGATTGAGCCAGTCGGTGTGATATTCCCCGTTTTTCAGAGCAATCATATCGTTTTTCAGGTTGTCAATGCGGGAAAACGGAACAATCGCGCCTTGACTTCCAAGAGAAATGATTTTTTCCAAAAGTCCCCTTACCATACCAAAGCCCCCAACAACAATAAGAATTATTAGAACAATACCGTCCTATTGCGTCTTTGCCGAATGTCTGTATTCGAGAATTGGCGACATCAACAGTTCCCATGCGCCAATTCCCGCGACCGGTGTTATAAAAATAAACACTGATAAAACTGTGATGCTCAAGAACACTATCAATGCCAACCGTTTTTTATCCAAATCCTCTCCTAACCCGGACAAACCGGAATTAGAATTTGGAAACTATGACATCAATATATCAAAATGCCCGTACTCTTACCACAAAAAGTTTTATAGATTATCTAAATAGCGTTCTCCAGTGCCCATTGCGTCCCCCCTTTGCTCTCCTGTGTTCTCCAGTGCAGGCGCTAGTGCAGACGCGGGCGCGTTACTTTCTTTGAAACCGTCTTGACAGTGGTTGACATGGATAATACACTTCCATTAAGCAATTAATATTCAAGGGGGGCAAATTCAATGTTAGGGAAAAAAACAATTGGTATTTTCTTGGGCGCCGCAATATCAACAATAATAATGATGATGATGACGATGATGGTAACGGCAATCGTGGTATTTGCCGCTTCGCCTGATATTGCGTATGCCGACAGCAATTATGATTTCAGCCTCGGTTCAACAAACGCCGTAGCCAACCCTACGACGTCTGACGTGTTCATTGACGGAAAAACCGTTTCATTTGATGCATATAATATCGATGATTACAATTATTTTAAACTTCGTGATATCGCTTACGCGCTCAACGGCACGTCGAAACAGTTTGAGGTGGGTTGGGACGAAGCGAACGACGCTATTTCGCTGACCAGTTCGCATCCCTACTCGGCTGTTGGAGACGAGATGTCAAACGGCGGTTCCGGCGGTAAGGAGGCGACGCCTACTAGCTCAAGGATTTTCCTTGATGGTGATGAAATACAATTAACTGCCTACAATATAGACGGATATAATTATTTCAAACTTCGTGACTTAGGACAAGCGATAAACTTCGGCGTGGATTGGGACGAATCACAAAACGCAATCGTTATCAATACGGGCAAAGGCTACGCGACAGAAGAGAGCGGTTCAGACCAAAGCGATTCAGTCCAAAGTGGTTCAGAGCAAAGCGGTTCAGTCCAAGCAAACACTGAGCGCGATTACCGTTCAGAGCTTGTTGGATATCTTTGGCACAAAAGCGACGTATTGGGTTCAGGTTGGTCGGAGAGATTTCTGCTGGCGCCAGAGAATCAGTTCATCTACGCTGCTAGCCAGATGGACGGCGAAACGAGAACTCGCTATATCAGCGGCGTGTGGGAGATCGAAGATGGATACCTTGTCCTTAGCTTCCAGAAGGCAATTATGTGGGAGGGCGGGGAAACAGTTCCTGCTACTGGTTCGATCGGAACGCCTATGGAAATTATCAATGCAAATCTGGTTGAGAAACTGTACGATCCAACGGAACAGCATAAAATCCTTATCGGTGATTTTGTTTATAACGCAGATTTCCCTCATCCATGGTCAATCTACTTTGAAACTGCCGACCAATTATTTACCGGCTTTTGGCACAGGTATGACGCGCAGGGTGATTATGATCAGCTAATAGAAGATTGGCAGGAATTACTCTAATATAAGGGAGTTATTTTGTATCATTCGTCTCGCTCCGCGCGGTTGCGGTGCTCGCGTGCTCGTGTGACGGTGCTCGCGCGGCTACGGGGTTCTTTTCGCGGCTCCTCACACAACGGCGCCAACCTATGGTATAATTAATCGTGGGCCATCATAACCTAAAAATTTACACATACGAAAATAACCGCGGGAAACACTGCTGGAAACGATACGGGGAGAACCGCGGAAGAAGCCTATTCCTTTGGGAATAAGTTTACGATTACGAAAACGAGGTGATTATTGTGAAAAAAGGACTTATTATTGGAGCGTCAGTGGGCGGTTGCGTACACGTTGCGGGCGCGGTTCGCTTTCTGAATATTGCGGAAGATTTGGGTTACAAGACTCTATTTGCGGGTCCGGCTGTAAAGGTGGATCATATAATCGAACTGGTACGTGAGCATAAACCTCAAATGGTAGCGTTAGGTTATAGGCTGACGCCTGAAAATGTCGTACCCATTGTTGAGGAGTTGAAAACTAAGTCAAAAACTCTGGTAAAGCAACCAATTTGGATTTTTGGCGGAACCAATCCTGTAGCGGCGGAAGTGGCAAAGCTCGGATTCTTTGACAAAATATTCGATGGGATGTCTGACCATGACGACAGTATTGCTTTCCTTCGGAACGCTGAAAAAGACGTATTCGAGCAAGTGCACGAAAGAAAGTTTCTTGCGAGAATGGTTCAGAAGCGTCCATACCCCCTGCTCAGGCACCATTTCGGCCTGCCTTCATTTGAACAGACGCGCCGCGGCATTACAGAGATTGCAGAGTCAAAGGTTCTGGACGTTATTTCTCTTGGCATTGATCAGAACACACAGCAGTTTTACTTTAACCCGGAAGACAGGGATCCGAAAATGGATGGCGCTGGCGGCGTCCCTGTTATGAATGAAGCCCAGTTTAAGGAGTTAAAGGAAGCTTCGCTGTGTGGGAATTATCCCCTCATGCGCTGCTATAGCGGCACGGCAGATGTTATACCGTTTGCCTCCATACTTGTCGATTCGATTGACAACGCATGGTGCGCAGTTCCGCTATTTTGGTATAACGAGCTGGATGGGAGAGGAACGCGCACACTTGAAGACTCTATGCGAGATGCGCACGAGCTGATCAGTTGGCACGCGCAACGCAGTATACCCGTCGAGCTAAACGAGCCGCACCATTGGGGTCTGCGCGACGCTCACGACGTCATTTCCGTCGCCGCGTCGTTCTTAAGCGCATACCACTCAAAGAAGCTGGGCGTCAAGCACTATATAGCGCAGTATATGTTCAATGTTCCGGGTTCCCTTAGCTTTTCAATGGATCTTGCGAAAGTGCTCGCCCAAATCGAAATAACAGAATCATTACATGACGGCGGTTTTACCAGCTTTCGGCAGACGCGCGCAGGGTTGCCGTTTCTTTCAGGGGATCTTTCCGTCGCAAAGGGGCAGCTTGCCGCTTCGACAATGCTTCAGATGGCGGTCAACCCGGATATTATACACGTCGTGGGTTACAGCGAGGCTGAACACGCGGCAACGCCCGGCGTCATAATAGAGAGTTCAAAAATCGTGCGTGGCGTGGTCCGTTCTTGTCTCCAGGGGAATGTGGACTTAGCGGCTGACCCAGTGGTGCAGGTACGAAAGACTGAACTCGTGAGCGAAGCGAAATATTTGCTCGATTTTATCTGTAGTTATTACAGGGAGTCCGCAGACCCGCTATTTGACCCCGCTGTCCTTGCCGATTGCGTCAGGCGCGGTATTCTTGACTCGCCGCATATTGTGAAAAACGATACTTACCGCGGAATTCTGAATACGCGCGTAATCGACGGTAAATGCGTAGCCTGGGACGCCCAAAAAGGTCAGCCGATCAATGAAAAGCAACGCCTTGAAATGCTGATGAATTCCGGTTTGTTGAAGACTGTTGTTCTAAAGGAGGGATATTGTGCTTAATCAAAACAAAATCGCCGTGATAAGCTCAGGAAACGGGGGACAGACTATGGCTGCGTATTTTGCCAACATGGGCTATACGGTTTCCCTATACGTTCGCGAGAAAGAGCGTGTCGTAATGTTTCCGCATGATAAGGTTTTCCAATTGCGCGGCTTGGTTGAAGGCAATCCTGTCGTCAGCCTGATCAGCCATAATATGAGCCGCGTTATCAAGGACGCCCACCTCATTATGGTTACAACGCCCGCGCAGTACCACCCCGTCGTAGCGCGTGAGATGGCAAAATGCCTCGAGAAAGGACAGATTATTGTCCTTAACCCCGGGCGCAGTTTCGGAACGTATGTATTTAAGAAGACGCTGGCGGAGAATGGGTGTAAAAGCGACGTGATTATAGCTGAAACGGAGACGTTTGTATTTGCCTGCCGTTGCGCGCGCGTAGCCGAACCCTATATACACGGTTTTAAGAAACGCCTGGATGTTGCCGCTCACAGGCCTGAGGATACCCCAAAAGTTGTCGAGGCACTGTCGCGGGTGTTCCCCGACGTCGTCGAGCCGGCTCAGAACACGCTTTTTACAAGCTTTTCAAACATTGGCATGATTTTCCATCCTTTGCCAATTCTGCTTAACATCACGAAGGTTGAGCGGAAGGAGAAATTCTACTTCTACACCGAGGGAATTTCTCCGCTTGTAGCAAATATAATCGAACGTCTGGACAGGGAGCGCGTTAATCTCGCAAGCGCATATGGCATACGCGTAACATCCGCCTTTGAATGGGTCCTCGACCACTATGGTTCAGAGGGTGACACGTTATATGAAAGGATTCAGAATAACCCTGCCTACGCAAATATAACTGCGCCAATAGATATTGACACGCGCTATGTCTATGAGGACATTGCCACGGGATGCGTCCCGATGTACTTTGCCGGTCAGGCAATAGGCATGGATACTCCCGTGATTAATTCCGCGATCCTTTGGGCCAGCACCATTTATGCAACGGACTTCAAACAAAACGGGCGCAACAACGAGGTAATAGATTTTGAAGAGTTGAAGGCTGACGCAAAGCGCCTAATGTCACCCGAGGCGACACACCCAGCGCCACCCGAGTCGCCCAGCCATGAATCGCCGGAACCGACCCACTAAGAGTCGCCTAAGCCGCACCTGAGCAGAGCCGCCCGAGCCGGAAAGCTCTATATCAACATAGCCGCCTCCGCCCAGCGCCACCCGAGTCGGAAAGCTCTATATCAACGTAGCCGACGCGTCCTTTGTCGCCGGAGTCACCCCGCCCAGCGCCGCTCGAGTCGGAAAGCTCTATATCAACGTAGCCGCCTCCGCCAAGCGTCACTAGAGTCGATTCGCCCAGTGTCGCTGGAAGCGGAAAGTCCTGAATCGCCGTAGCTGCCATAGCATATAATGCGGTTATAATCTAACATTTATTGTTTAGTGCGTTTATAACCGCACTGAAACCGCATTACTACCGCACTGATCACGCTAACCGCGCTAATCGGCGCCAATTGCACTGGTTGGGCTAACCGCGCTGATCGCGTTAACCGCGCTGATCGGCGCCAATTGCACTGGTTGGGCTAACCGCGCTAATCGGCGCCAATCGCGCTGATCGTACTGATCACGATGGTTGCGCTGGTCGCACTAACCGGATTGATCGCACAAACTACACTGATTGCTCTACTATTCGCTGGTCTTCAGCGCAACAACCCCGGAAGGCTGGCCGGCACGACCTTTTTGGATCAGCCTTATAAAGTAGTAATACGTCGTGTCGGGCCACAGCCCGTAATCGAAGTAGGGCCCAGGGCCATATTCGATTCTAATGAGAGTAAAGGGGCCGTCCGAATTGTCTGCACGGTAGATTTCGGCGCCGTCAAATTCAGAGTAACTCCAAAAAGTCAGCCGTATGGTATTGGCGTCCTGATAAGCTCCGCCTCCAAAACCTTCGGCAACCACATCGTCGGTCTTCAATGCTATCACATCGGAAAATGGGCCGGGACGCCAGCCTTGGAGCAGCCTGATCTTGTAGTAGTATACCGTATCGGGTTGCAAACCGCTGTCGAAGTAGGGCCCTGGGCCATATCCAGCCTTGATGAAGTCGAAGGGGCCGTCTGGCTCGTCGGATCGGTAGATCTCGGCGCCGTCATATTCGGAGTAACTCCAGAAAGTCAGCCGTATGGTGTTGGCGTCCTGAATCGCTCCGCCCCCGAAACCCTCAACAACAACATCGTCGGTCTTCAATTCGATTATTTCAGATACTGGGCCAAAATGGCCATTCTGGATTAACCTGATCCTATAGTAATACGTCGTATCGGGCCAAAGACCGCTATCTAAGAAGGGCGGCGGATCGTATTCGGTCTTGAGGAGGCTAAATGGGCCGTTCGGCTCAGTGGAGCGGTAAATTTCGGCGCCGTCAAATTCAGAGTAACTCCAGAAGTTCAGCAGCACGGTGTTGGCGTTTTGAATTGCTCCGCCCCTCAAGTCTTCCACAACAACATCATCTGTTTTCAATGCGATCACTTCGCTCAGCGGGCCGAAACTGCCATTCCGGAACAACCTGATCCTATAATAATACACAGTATCAGGCAGCAGATTGACGTCAAGGCATGGCGACGGTCCGGACTCGGTCTTGATAAGACTGAAGGGACCGTTCGGCTTGTCAGATCTGTATATCTCGGCGCCGTCAAAGCCTGCGTAACTCCAAAAAGAAAGCCGGATAGTATTGGCGTCCTGGATCGCTATGCCCCTAAAGTCTTCGGCAACTAGATTCGGATCATCAACGATGATTTTGCCGCCTTCCCCGAACAGAATTGCCGGGCCGGCGCCCTGGATATCCGTGATGTTTTTGACCACGGGCTCATAACCGTCAACAACAAAAGTAACGGTTGTATTATGTGCCTGTGAAATGGATATGCCAGGTTCTCCCGGCAAGTGTTCACTGTGTGTGGTTATCCATTCCCGGTAAGCCTCGCCGCTTCCGTCGGTTGTGAACGCCCCCGATCCCCCGCCGTCTGTGAACCAATAGACTGTTCTATTGGCCAACGGCGCTCCTGTGTTGGCGTCAACATACGCTCGTTGAGAGGAGACCCCAACGTCAAGCTCAAGATGCGCCTCGATTGTGTATGTGCCGTTTCTGGGCGGCGTGCCGAGATCCACGCCGGGACCGGTTATAGAGTCGATTATTTTGTTATTGACCGCAGCCAGATTCCAGTAACCCAAACGGAAAGGCATATAGTGGCGGTTGTAGCTTTCTATCTTTTCAAACGTGTTCCGGTAGAGGGTGACGTTACTCCCGGTGGCATATGCTGTGCCACAGGTTAAATAACTCATGTTGGTGATAAACCGATTATCTGCGATAAGCGTCGACGGTGTCGGCTCATATATGCTCAAATCGAAATCCCAGCTGTAAAGAATCTCATCTGAGGAATTGATATCGATGCATGTGAAGCAATAACTGGCATTTTCGGAATCAATATCATCAGACATGGCCTCCACTTTGACTATATTGTTTTCAACGCGATTCCCGTTGGCATATTGGCCCTGAGACAGCCACAAGGCGCGGATGTACGAGGCGCCAGCCCACGCCTTTGCCACGATCACATTGTCCGTAATGATGTTGTTGTCCCAATTGACGCCAACGAATTCCTCGTCATTGTATATCTGCCACCGGATACCGGAAACGCCGGAGAGTCTGTAGTACTCGTCATCTCTTATTTCCGGCGCCCAGGCATTTACATATATGAAATTGTTTCTGACCATCGTGTCGTGCGTAGTTCCGCCGCCAATGCCGACAGGACTGTGTCCCAAACCAAATATTTTATTGCGATAGATTTCGGCGTTGTTGATAAAACTCACCAGATATGAATTAGGAGCGAAACTATCCCCGTATATCTCATTGCCGTAACACTCCCGACTGCCCGAGATTCCAGTTTGGCGGCATCGGCGCAACGAGTTGTACGCAACCACATTGTAGGAAGTCCAATTACCTGTAATTGCCCGGATTTGCTGATGGCGATTGTCAATGACGGATCCACGGTCGTATATCACATTGTGATGAACGTAGCTGTCATAGTCGGATGCAATCCCGCCGACGCTGTCCCCATAATAGTCGGCGATTATACCACCGATCTCAACATTCGATGTATGTGTGAAATAGAGCGGGTTGTACCCGTCCCCACAGAGTCCGGTACCGCCGTTTGCGCCCTGAATAATAACTCCGTTGAATATTTTTTGGTTTTGGAAATTCCACAAAGCGCTCCGGATACCGTAGGTGAAGTCCTCGTTGTACATATAATCTCCGGCGTTGTCCGCCAAAAACTCATTGATGATCGGGTTTAGTTCGTTGTCATAGATAATTGTATGCCCGCCCAGATCAAGGGTTACATTGTAGCCACCCAATAGAATTCCTCCGTTGGGAGCGAATATATCCTGCGTAAGTAAATATTTTTTGTCGTTTCCGGTCAGTCTATAGGGCAAGCTCTGATCTTCCAGATCCTGCGGTATTCGGATTATATCGGCAGGAATAGCCGGTGTGGTGAAAGTGTAGTCCTCCGAAGTCAAAAACGCGCCGTCTGCGCCCTTTACCTTTATTCGATAATGGTATGTGTTCGCCGGCGTAAGCCCAGTGAGGTGGAATAAATGCTGATAGTAGTATGACTCGGTCTGATCGGTCGTAAACCCGTAATTCGTATCGGGACCATACTCGATTTTAGCCAATGTGGGCAGGTTTGTAGCAAAGCTGATAGCCCGGGAATAATAGGATTCATATTCCCAAAACGCCTCGTTCTCAAAACGCAGCGCAGACCCGAAAGTATCTTTGATCAGCGGTTCGGTTTCGGGAAGAAAGAATTGTAAGCGCATATTGAAGAATTCTTCGTCTGGCGTTTGCGGGTTAGCAATCGGGACCGGGATAACAAAATCGTCATCGGCGGGAGAAGGGGCAGGCACAGGCGCCGGATAGGGCGCAGGCTCGGGCGCAAGCTCGGGTGCAAGCGCTGGATAGGGTGCAGGAGCAGGCTCGTGAGCAAGCGCTGGATAGGGTGCAGGAGCAGGCACAGACGCGGGCGCAAGCTCGGGTGCAGACGCAGGCACAGACGCGGGCGCAAGCTCGGGTGCAGACGCAGGCGCAAAGTCCCGTGCGGACTCGGGAGCGTGAACTTGCGCCGGAGCTGTTGCGGGAATTTGCGCGGGAACGGACTCCGGGTACGGGGCTGGATCAGGCGCCGGCGCAGCCTCAGGCGCCGGAGCGGAATCAGGTACAGACGCTGGAGCAGGGGCGAAATCAGACGCCTGCTCGGGAGCAGGGGCGGGTACAACCGCTAAGACCGCCGCCGGGATGGAAGCAGGCGCCGGAGGGCGGACAGCCGCTGACGCAACAGGCGCCGCCAAAATAGATGCCAGAATTGCAAGACTCAACAGGATTATCACTGCTCTTTGTTTTTTGAGTAATACTCTTTTTCTCGAATACATGATCTTAACCTCCCTTTCATCACAAAACATCGTCTTATTTGAAGTCTTTTTGTAGTCTCTGATTTTTGTAGTATTTCTGTCGTACAAAAGTCTTCTCGCTACCCAGTACATTTTTGCATTAAGATAAAATGTTTAGTTGTTTTTTGTATAAAATTCAACAGTTTTTAGAAATTTATGGACATTTTTAGTATAATACAAATCGAAAAAAAGTCAACCCAACATAAGACTGAATTGAATGTTGGATGTTCATCTAAAACCTCATAAGATATACCAAAACGGGCTTCGCCCGCAACACCAGCATTGCTGGAGCTACGGACGAAGCCCGGTTCAACCTATATTACTATTTTTTATACTATTGCCATTTGCCGTATGTTGCGGCCCACTTCTTCGTCATAGTAGAATCGCTGCTTATTGCCAGATGCTGCTCGAACTGTTTCGGATTAAAACTACGTTTATAATTTTTGAGTGCTTGCTATATAGCAATTTTAAGGATTACGCCATCAAGTTATATATTTACTCATACCACCTGATTATTTGTATACCTTGTTATTATCCTACCGACCATCGGGCGGAGTATTTGGCGATCCATTGATTCTCAAGCTGACTCCAATTAGGGTTTTGTTGCATCGCCATCCAACTCTCATACTCAAACTGCATGTTCGGTACAATATGCCCCGTTTTGTATTCGTACACATGCGAATTCGTCGCTTCCTGAATCGCTATATAGTACCATGCGTTCGTATCTAAATTATCCGACCATACTTTCATCTCGCCAGTCAGTATATCGTCTACGGTTTCCGGTATACGTTTCAGCGCATTGTTAGCTAAAGTAATAAACTCCGCTCTTGTGATCGGTTGATCTGCTCTGAATGTATTATCCGGATAGCCTCTTACCCAGCCAATAATTGCTGCATAGCTAATATCCTCTTCCGCCCAATGGCCGGCAATGTCGGTAAAACTAACTTCATTATTGCCCTCCATTGACATCGCCCTGGCAAACCTTGCCGCGATTGCCGCGAGTTCCCCTCTGGTGATAGAATCATCCGGCCTGAACGTTCCGTCGGGATAGCCTCTTATTATACCCATCTTTGTCATCACGGATACCGCGGTATTATACCAACTGTCAGACGGCACATCCGGGAACGTGTTGTCAAGCGACCAGTTAGACTCGCGCATTTGTTCCGTCAGCAATCGGAAGAATACTGTAGCTACCTCGGCCCTTGTCACATCTATCTCGGGACGTATGGTTCCGTCCTCATACCCTATTATGTAAGCCACGTGATCGGGTATGAATATAGATGCGCCTGGTGTTTCTTCATCTATAATCTCTTCCACAGGCGGCGCCTGCGGTATGGGTGTGGATGGTAAGACAGTACCGCCGCCGGGTCTCGAGGGTGGTGGAGCGGGTGTATTGTACTGCCAATGGGCGAACAAGGTGTGATCCTCGGCGTTTGTCACTATAGTCTCAGCTGTAACTTCCGAGCCGCCCTCTGCCGATGTGAACCAACCCAGGAAGGTGTAATTTGTCCGGTTTGTAGTCGCGAGCGCGCCGTAGGCGCTGTTATATGTAACAAGCTTGCTTGCCGGATTTGCGGCGGATCCGCCACCAGCGTTAAACGTAACCAATATATCGTCTTTTACTGCCCAGTGGGCGTACAGGGTGTGATCCTCGGCGATTGTCACTATAGTCTCGGCTGTCACTTCCGCGCCTCCCTCGACTGATGTGAACCAGCCCAGGAAGATGTAACCTGTCAGTCTTGTTACCGCGAGCTCGCCATAAGCGCTGTCGAACGTCACAAATTTACTTTCGGGTTCCGCATCTTCTCCGCCGTTGGAGTCAAACGTTACAAGGATATCGTCCCTTGCGTCGTAGTAGAAAATGATCACATTGTCTGCTGCCTCAAGCGTGATCGTCAAGCTTGTCGGATACAATGCGACATAACCGTACACTACCACGGCGTCTTCCGTTACCACAGTATCCATTAATTGATCTGTAACTATCTTGCTAGGCCATATGCTCTCTGTCGTGCCAACGCGATAGTAATACACAATATAACCTATTGTGTTATCCTGTGTCCACACAGCGGTAAATTCTTTGTCGCCTGTGCTACCCGCCGGGATGTTGTCGCTTGGTACCCAGCTTATAAAGTTGTAACCGGATCTTGTCGGATCAGCCAATATGATCAAGCTATCCTCAACCGTGTATGTATAAGGATTGCTTGCATTATTCGTTCCGCCGTTCAATATATACGTGATATTGTATACTATCGCGTCACTCCATATCGCTGTGAGGGTAATATCCCCGATCGTCCCCACCGGAATTACAAGATTAGTAATAGCCGTGCTTATACCAAGTTCAACCGAAGTCCATCCAAGGAAATCGTAGCCGGCTCTTGTCGCGTCTGCGATTGTTATCGGCAAGTCTTCGACGATGTATGTATTTGGGTTGCCAGCGCCGTTCGTCCCGCCGTTTAAGACGTAGTTGATCTCATATACGAGCGCGTCGCTCCATACCGCCGTGAGGGTAATATCCCCCGTCGTCCCTAGCGGAATTACAAGATTTGTCGTAGCCGTGCTTATACCAAGATTAACCGAAGTCCATCCGAAGAAATCGGCGCCGGTTTTTGTCGCGTCGGCGATTTGTATCGGCAGGCCCTCGGCGGTGTACGTACTCGGGTTGCCGGCGCCGTTCGTACCGCCGTTTAAG
>JGI24702J35022_10002119_pt1 | contig 12253 bp, 10 predicted proteins | sample TergutTh196P4_FD_35022 | JGI IMG/M metagenome (IMG submission 35022)
CCATGCATAGCATTTTGACTCTAAAAACCTCAAGAATTATGTATTTAGCGAAACTGAAACTCATATTTTATTTTGGGTCAACTCCTCCGTCCCCATGACCCGAACTTTGACGTTTTCGATTATTTCTGATGATGTAATTGAATTTTCCAAATAGTTATTGCCGGTGATTTTTTCCAAAATACCGGTAAAAAAGGGTTCGGCGGCGCTGACGTTAAAATCTAAAGAAATTCTGCCGTTTTCCAAAAGACCGATATTTCCGTCCGCGGTCAGCATCAATTCTTCGCAGCGCAATTGCGGTATTTTGATTTCGTTTGAAACGTTATCATACTCAAACTTTAAAACCGCGCCGTATTGTCTGCCTTTGAATTCAAAATCAAATGAAATATCTCCGGAAAAGTTATCATCTATGCCAAACTGCCGCGACATAAGCGCGATATTGGCGAATTTAACGTTTCCCCTGTCCAGACGTAAAAATACATTGGCATTTTGAATGTCTATATTTTTTATTTCTATCTTTTTTAATATGCCGACTCTTTTTCCTTCGCGCATAAAAATGAATTGAAGATTTGAGAAAAACGCCGCATAATCGAATTTTTTGTTATTTTCATAGTTCAGCATGATATTCATGCCGTCGATAAAAAATTCTCCGGCGTGAAGTTCTCTGCGGAACAACTTCACAAGATTTATCTTGGCGGACATTTTATTGATATTGATCAATGTGCCTTTTTCAAAACTGCCCCTTGCCGCCATGGAAAATGAACGCGAATTAAACGTTCCGAAAGGGGAGAAAGACATTCCCGAAACATTTACGTCTCTCTGAAATGTCATCCTTGCAAGATGTTTTGTTTTGTTGATAAGTCTGTCGGACGAGAAGTATAGTTTAAACGCTATTATATATCCGGCAAAAACTAAAATAAAAAAAAGAATTACGAGAAAAAATATTACTGATACGTTTTTCATTTGTTTTCCGGAAAATCAATTAAAAATTAATAATGGGGTCTCTTTAAAAACCCAATTTTGTCATACCCGTGAAAACGGGTATCCATGCTGCTTTTAAATGTGTCCGACGATAACGACAAAAACGGATTCCCGTTTTCACGGGAATGACCGACGTAGGCAGGGTTATTAGAGAGACCCAATTAATAATGAATAATGTCGGAGTTCGGCTGCGCCGAACCCATTAATAAGTTTCGCCAAAAACTATTTAAATTGTTAATTGCTTTTATCTTCGATTTGAACCGCGGGTTCGGGTTCTTCTTCTTTAAGTATGACTATTTCAACTCTTCTGTTTTGTTCTTTTCCTTTTTCCGTCGCATTATCCGCTACCGGCCTGTCCGAACCGAAACCGAAAACCTGCATTCTTTCTTTATCTATTCCGGTATTTGCAAAAAAATCAAATACGGACTGCGCTCTGTCGAGAGAAAGCTGCATGTTTTTTTGTTTATTTCCGCTTGAGTCCGTATGGCCTTCGATCAAAACTTTATTTTTTGAATAAACTCTTAATATCGCGGCAACCTCATTAAGCGCTTTTTCCGCTTCCGATTTTAAATCGCTCTTTGCAACGTCAAATAAAACTTTGCTTGAAAGATTTATGACAAGACCCCTTTCTTCCTGCTTCACTTCCACTTCTTCTTTCGGCGGCTCCGGATCTTTCGGCAAAGGCGCTACGGAAATTTCGCTGTCTATCTGCGAAATATTTCCGGCATTATCGGCAACAGTAAAATTAATTTTATAATTGCCTACAGGAAGAGGCATATCATAAACTTCGTCTATGCCGTCCCACATAATAAATTCCGGAATTTTATCATTAAACGCAAATTCTTTTACTCTTTTATCATTGTAGCTCAAAATTTCAACATAACTTTTTGAATAATCAATGCCGTTTTCATCTCCGGCGCTGAGATATATTGTTAAATTTTTCGTAAACTTTCCGTTATCTTCGGGATTTGTAAAATAAACATCGTGCGAACATTGAAAGGAAACAAAAGGAGGCGTAGAATCTATAGTTATCGCTTTATTTTTTTCAATAACCCTGCTGCCTTTATCGGTGAGAACAAAAAACTTGTAATAATACATTCCATCCGGAACAACTTTTCCGTCCGAAGCTAAACCGTCCCATACGACTTTTTCGGGAACATCCGTTTTTTTTGAGATTATTTCTCTGACTTTCTTATTATTTTCGCTGTTTCTTATTGTTAAAAACCACAGTTTAGTTTTTTTGAAGTTTTTTACTTCCGGATTGAAAACAACGCCTTCATCGGCTTTTGCAGCCGGAGAAAAGAGCGTATTCTCCAGGGAAATATTCAATGTCACCGGTTCAGGATCATAACGAACCTGCTGGGCAAAAGAAGAGGCCGTTAAGCAGCATAATAGCAATAAAAATAAAATGTTTTTTTTCATTTTAAGTATTTTTTCGTACACTTGTAACGGCAATAACACTCGTTTTGCGCATTGCGGAATGTGCCGAAGGCGCAATAATTATGCTGCCGCAGAGAATATATCATTGCCGTTCAAATTCGCCGCTGCCGTTAAACTTTTACGCCCAACTCTAAAAAAGCCCCGACCGAAAATAAATCCGGCCGGGACTTTTCATTTATTTATTTTTTCTTTTTTGTTTTTGGTTTTGCTTTTGGCTTTGCTTTTGGCTTTGCTTTTGGCTTCGGTTTTGATTTTCCGCCGTTGTCGGATTTTTTATGTTTTACCACAGCCTGAGCGGCGGCAAGCCTTGCTATTGGAACTCTAAACGGCGAACACGACACATAACTCATTCCAACATTATGACAGAATTCGACTGATCTCGGATCTCCGCCGTGTTCTCCGCATATGCCTATCTTCATTCCGGGTCTGGCGTCTCTGCCGAGTTCAACTCCGTAAGCGATCAGCTGTCCGACGCCTTCAACGTCTATTGTCTGGAAAGGATCATCGGCAAGTATCTTTTTATCAAGATAATCGCCGAGGAAACCGCCTATATCGTCTCTTGAGAAACCAAAGCTCATCTGGGTAAGGTCGTTTGTGCCGAAAGAGAAAAATTCCGCGACTTCCGCCATCTGGTCGGCAAGCAAGCATGCTCTCGGTATTTCTATCATCGTTCCGAAAGAGTAAGCGATTTTTTTGAGTCCTTTAGACGCAAGCACTTCTTTATATACTTTATCGACAATGGCTTTTTGATTTGTAATTTCGTTTACCGAACATGTTACCGGCACCATTATTTCGGGAAATGCTTTTTTACCGGCTTTTAAAAGTTCGGCGGCAGATTCAAATATTGCTCTCACCTGCATCTCCGTCATTTCGGGATAAGTTATTCCGAGCCTCACGCCTCTGTGTCCCATCATCGGGTTTACTTCATGTAAAATACCGGCTCTTTTTTGGAACTCACTAACGCTTATCCCTATACTGTCGGCAACCGCTTGCTGGGCATTTTCTTCTCTGGGAATAAATTCGTGCAAAGGCGGATCAAGAAGCCTTATTGTTACCGCGTATCCGTCCATGGCTTCCATGGTTCCTTTAAGAGAATCTTTAAAGAAAGGGAAAAGTTCATTAAGCGCTTTTGTTCTTTCTTCGGTCGTGCCCGAAAGTATCATTTTTCTGAGCGCAAACAAAGGCTTTTCCGAATTCTCGCCGTAAAACATGTGCTCGGTCCTGAACAATCCTATGCCTTCGGCGCCGAACATTCTTGCTTTCTTTGCATCCTCCGGAGTATCTGCGTTTGTGCGCACTTTGAGAACTTTTAAAGAATCGCATACTTTTAGGAAATCAAAAAGAAGCGCGTTTTCAGTCGCGTCAGTCATTTCAAGTTTGCCTTCGTAAACGTTTCCTTTTGTTCCGTTAAGGGTAAACCAATCGCCTTCATTAAATGTTTTATCGCCGATTTTCATCACTTTCGCGTTTACGTCAACATGTATGGCTGCGCATCCTACTATACAGCATTTTCCCCAGCCGCGCGCAACAAGAGCCGCATGCGAAGTCATACCGCCGCGCGACGTGAGAATCGCCTGGGCAGCTCTCATGCCTTCAACGTCTTCGGGATTTGTTTCTTCTCTGACAAGAATCACTTTCTTGCCTTCTTCAAACCATTTTACAGCGTCTTCGGCGGTAAAAACTATCATGCCTGACGCGCCTCCGGGACCTGCCGGCAAGCCTTTCGCGACGACCGGAGCGGCTTTTTCCGCTTTAGGATCTATGATGGGATGAAGAAGCTCGTCAAGCTGCGCAGGAGAAACTCTCATCACCGCTTCTTCTTTCGTTATGAGTTTTTCTTTTAACATATCCATAGCCATTTTCACGGCAGCCGGACCGTTTCTTTTTCCGGAACGGCACTGAAGCATCCAGAGTTTTCCTTCTTCAATGGTAAACTCAATATCCTGCATGTCTCTGTAATGTTTTTCAAGTTTTTTCTGTATTGCAAAAAGTTCTTTATAATCTTTAGGCATAGCCTGCTCTAAAGTTTTTTCATTTTTATTGTTTTCGCTTGTCGAAGCTTCGTTGATCGGAGCCGGAGTGCGGATACCCGCGACAACGTCTTCGCCTTGAGCGTTTACAAGGTATTCGCCGTAAAATCTGGAATCGCCGTTTCCGGGATTTCTCGTAAAAGCAACGCCGGTCGCCGAAGTATTGCCCATATTTCCAAAAACCATGGCCTGCACGTTAACAGCCGTGCCCCATTCGTCGGGAATCCCTTCAATTTTTCTGTAAGAAATGGCTCTCTTTCCGTTCCATGAAGCAAAAACAGCGCCTATCCCGCCCCAAACCTGCCGGTAAGGATCGTCGGGGAAAGCTTCTCCTAGCACTTCTTTTACTTTGTCTTTAAACTGTCCGCAAAGCTTTTTCAAATCTTCGGCATTAAGCTCCGTATCTAAGCTCACGCCTTTTTCTTTTTTCATCGCTTCCATAACTCTTTCGAGCTGCTTGCGTATTCCCATATCGTCTTTAGGCTCTATGCCCGCAGCCTTTTCCATAACAACGTCGGAATACATCATTATAAGCCTTCTGTAGGCGTCGTATACGAATCTTTCATTATTTGTTTTTGTTATTAAAGCGGGGATCGTTTTCGTCGTCAAACCTACATTAAGCACCGTCTCCATCATGCCCGGCATTGAACTTCTTGCGCCGGAACGCACGGAAACAAGAAGAGGATTGTTTTCATCGCCAAACTTCTTGCCGATGACTTTTTCAACGTTTTTCATGGCTGCGACAACCTGTTTTTCAAGTTCCACGGGGTATTTTTTACTGTGATCGTAATAATATGTACAGACCTCGGTGGTGATAGTAAATCCCGGAGGCACCGGAAGTTTCAGGTTTTTGTGTCCGGCCATTTCCGCAAGATTTGCGCCTTTTCCTCCGAGCAAATTTTTCATACTGCCGTTACCGTCGGCTTTTCCGCCGCCAAAAAAATAAACATACTTCTTAGGCATTTTCTTACTCCTTTTCATATATTTTCAGACGTTAAACAAGCCAAATTCTACTAATTACACTTACCAAAGTCAATGCCGTTCCGCAGACAAGAAATGACAAGAAATGGCGGGAAGGCGGGAACGAAAATTAATTTTTTGCATTTTTTTAGACGTTAAATAAGCCAAATTTTACTAATTACACTTACTAAAGTCAATGCCGCGTAAAAAAAATAAAAAGCCCCGGCAGTGCTGCCGGGGCTTTTAAAGGTGTTTTTTGGAAGGTTTATTTCTTTTTTGCTTTTTTCGCTACTTTCTTTTTAGCAACTTTTTTCACCGCTTTTTTCTTAGGAGCGGCTTTTTTTGCTTTCTTTGCTTTTTTCGCTTTCTTCTTTCCGCCTCTGCTCATGACTGATCTTGAAATATCGCCGGCTTTATCTATGAAATACAAAAATCCGGACTCTTTCTTAAGACCGACTTTCGCTACTTTTGAAGGCTTTCCGCCTTTCTTTCCGCCTCTTGCCATCAATGCTCTTGAAACATCGCCCTGTTTATCAATGAAGTAAAGATATCCTGATTCTCTCTTTACTCCCACTTTCTGTACTTTCTCTGCCATTGTACACCTCCTGTTTTTTGGTGCGGCTATTTATTTTCACCGGCTTCTGCCGGATGATTTTTTTTCTCTGTCGGCGTAATTTCTTCTCTTTTCGTAATTATCTTATCTCTAAGCCAGCTGTCTACAACGTCTTTTGAAAATCTGTACTGCCTTCCTATTTTAGAGGCAGGGATCTTTTTCATTCTTATAAGACTATATATTTTAGATTTTCCTATACCAAGGTATTCGGAAAGCTCTTTTATATCCATTATCTGTTTATTGTTTGTATTTTTATTTTCCATGTTTTATCGTTTTTTTTCTTTTGTTTTTATTAACTGTTAACATTGTACATATATTATTAAATATTGTCAAGTACTATTTTTTAATGCTAAAAAAAAGCAAATAAGATCGTTTGATCCTATTTGCTGTTAAAAAGCGTTATTTAGTTGTTTTTAATTAATTTAATTGCCTATTAATATTGTTTAGTGTTATTGTTTATTATTTATTTTTTCAAAACAAAATTTTAAGTATCTGAAATATTCCGGATTTTCAGGCTTCATTTTAAATGCTTTTTTCATATTAAACACGGCTTCTTTATATCTGCCTTCTCTAATATATATGTCTGCCAGCGCTCCGTATACCTGATGTACCTTCGTATCTTTATCGGCTGCTATCGTAAGATATTTTTTAGCTGATTTCATATCGCCGCGCTGCCATATGAATATGCCCAAATACGCGCTGCTCGAAACATTGCTTCTTTGTTTGGCTTTTATTGAAAGATCTTCATAATTTTTCTTCATAAAATACTCGCCGAATTGAAAAGTGCCGTTATCAAGAGATCTTCTTCCGTACAAAAACGTCGCCTTAACGTTTAGAGGCGTTTCAATCATTGCCGCCGCGGCAAAATTCAATTTATTTGCAAACTTTTCGGCATTAATAAGCGACACTGAAATAAAAAAAATAAAATACACCGCAATAAGATACGGCAAAACGGTTTTTATTTTTCCGTTTAAATTAATTTCGTTGATAATAAGAATAAGACCAAAAACGGCAGCGTACGTTCTGTGTTCAAGCATGAAATAATTATTTTGAAAATAAGGAAGAACTAAAAACATTACAAACCACAAAATCCCGAAAAACACATTTGACCGTTTTATATTTTTTGATTGTGCAAGCAATAAAACGATAAAAGCGGCAACTGCCGCTCCAAGCAGAGAATCAAATAAAGAAAGGACAGGCAATACTTTAAGATTTACAGGCAAAAATATTTTTGCGACATACTGCAAAGTTGCGGGAAAAAGTTTTATAAGAGCGGCTTTCGTAAAAACGACCAAATACAGGATATTCATTTCTTTTGTGCCGGTAAAAGCGGTTTTCATCAGATACCACAAAAGGACGCAAGCGGCAAACAACATAATAAAAGATATTAATTTTATTTTTAAACGGCCGGCGCGGATTGCTTCCGCGCGGCGGCTGTCCTCAAATGCATTGACCGGGGACGCGTCCGCAGCAGCGGCGGATGAAGCGTTTAAAATAAAGAAAAACGGAAATACTATAATCGCGGCAAAAGCGGTTTCTTTTGTGAAAAGCGCGGCAAGAAAAAATAATGCCGAAATAAATATATGCTTAAATTTTTCGGAATTGTTATATTTGACAAGAAACAAAAACGAGCTGAAAATAAAAACCGCAAGAAGCGTATCGTTTCTTCCCGGAATCCACGAAACAGCCTGATTAAAAATAGGTAGCGCCGCGAAAAAAGACGCAAACGCAAAAGCTTTAAGGCGCGAAATATTAAGATTTTTTAAAATATTAAAAAGTATGCATACTGCGGTGAAATGATAGATAATATCAAAAAAATGATAAACCCAAAGCCTTCCTCTGCCGATGATCGTATCGATTATCCAGCTTACGGTAAGAAGCGGCCTGTAAAAAGTATCCGCGCTTTCGTTAAAAACGCTTTTGAAAAACGCATCTATTATATTGTATGGATCTTTAAGATATTCATACTGCGATATAACAAGAGTCAAATCATCAAGTTCCGTTATGCCGAACATTATGCTTTTGGCATAAACGATAAAAATTATTATCAGAAAAAAGAGATAAGGAAAAATCCCCAGATTAAAAATATTTTGCAGAGATCGTCTGAAATCTTCAACTCCGGGCTTGCCTGCGCCGCTTTTAGTTTTTTGAATTGTATTCATATAATGAGGGTTCAATCGTATCTATTCCTTTTCTGTACATATTTGAAAATAAATATTTTGACACGGAAATCATAGTTAAAACGTCCGCCATCGCCCTGTGCTTTAATCCAACGTCAACGCCGACGGCGTCGGCAATGCTTCCCAGCACATTCGATTCAAATGAAAAATACTGCCGCGCGAGTTTTAAAGTGTCTATATAGTATATCCCGCTCGTCTTCACTCCGCTTTCGGAAAGTTCTTTATGCACAAAAGCCAAATCAAATCCGGCATTATGGCAAACGACCGTGCTTGTGCCGATAAAAGCCGCGATGTCTTTGGCTATATCTTTAAAAACCGGAGAACCGGATACCATATTATCGTAAATTGAATGGATTTTTGAACATTCCAAAGGAATGGGCTGCCGCGGATTTACAAGCGTTTCAAAACGTTCTTCTTTGCCGTTTTGAACTTTAAGCATAGCTATTTCAACTATTTTAGCGCCTTTGAGATGATTGAGCCCCGTAGTTTCTATATCAAGGTAAACCAAATCGTCGGGAGCATTAGTTTTAAGTTTTTTCGTAAATAGATTGTCCATTATATCAATATTCTATCATTTTTAAGAAAATTATAAACACTGCGGCATAACTTAAAACCGTAAAAATCATCCAAAACGTCCGGGGAAGCATTTGCCCTGGTTTTATTTTAAATAAACCACAGCCGGCAAGATAACAATATTTGGAAACAAGCGACGTCAAGATCGCAATGATAAAAGATATTAAAACAATCACCCCGTATATTACTGCGGAACCTAATAAAAAACCGGACATAAATCCCGTAAGTATCACCTGCAGGTTTATAAAATAATATAAACCTGCGCACAAACCGTAAAGTATTACAAAAAATACCGTTTTATAATTGTAAAACATTTCTTACCTCAAATCTATCCCTATATTCCTAAGCTCATAAATGGCTTCATCGCTTCCGCGGTAAGCCGCTTTTTTAAGATATTTTACGGCTTCCGCGTTTCTCCCTATATTTTTATAAGCCATCGCGAGAAGATAGTTGGCTTTATCATTATCCGGATTAATCTGGATCGCGCGCAGATAGAGAGGTATGGCTTCGTCATAATTATTTTGTTCGGCATAAACGGCGCCGGTTTTAAGGTACGGGACTATATATTCCGGATTTATGTCGGCCGCTTTTTCATAATAATCCAAAGCTGCCTGCGTATCGTTCATTTTTAAATACATATCGCCGAGATTACAGTATGCCGCGACAAAACCCAGATCCGAATCTATTGCTTTCTTATAATGGTTTGCCGCTTCTTTATATCTTTCTTCTTCTTTGAAAGTATGCCCGATCAAATTCTGAAATCCGGCAGAACTGAAATTTCCGAAAAGAAGAGCGCGTCTGTACCATGCTCTTGCGTTCTCCTGCATGCCGACGCTTCTGTAAGAAAGACCGATAAGCAGGTATGCCTTTTCCATTTCGGGATCAAGCTCAGCAGCTTTTTCAAAGTATTCTGCGGCTTGAAGAAATTTTTCCGAATTGTTTGAAGTTTGGGCTTTCATATACAATGCGTTTCCGAGGGAGTAAAAAATTTCAGGATTGGAAGGGGCGATCTCCGCGGAAAGCTTTAAATATTTTACGGCGGAATCATAGTTTGACAGTTTTGTTAAAGATATCCCGTAATTTCTGTACAGGTCAGCGTTTTCGGCTCTAAGCTCTATGGCTTTGGCATAATATTTCGCGGCCATAAAATACTGTTCGTTAAAATAGTATCCGTTAGCTTTTTGCAAAATAACGTCTTTGGAATAACCGGAATTTACATATATGTATACTCCCGCGCACGCTAGAAGAAAACATACTGTAAAAACAATACTGAACCGCAAATTCATATCAGCTTTTTTCTTAAACATCAGATATCACCGTTGTTTCATATAAATCATTTTTGCGTTCTGTTTTTATGCCGCCGCAAGCTGCCGCTTTAATTTCAAGAGCCGCCGAAAAATCTTTTACTTTTGAAAATCGGCGGACTCCGGAGTGTGTTCACACTCCAGTTTACCCTTGTTTAATTTTATACAGTAAAAAGCGTATTTTAGCAACCTTTTTTACAACAATCGCAAATTAAACGGCATAAATATTTTCTTTGCCGCTGATCCCCGATTTGTAATCGGGCATCTCTAAAAACCTATCTAAAGTGGTGTCATTCCCGTGAAAACGGGAATCCATTTTTGTCGTTATCGTCGGACACATTTAAAAACAGCATGTATACCCGTTTTCACGGGTATGACAAATTTGGGTTTTTAGAGAAATCCTATTGCCTTATTGCAGAACGATTTTTTCTTTGTACGCAGTCTTTGAAACATTCGTCCGGCCTTTCTTTTTCAAAAGGCTTTCCATTTTTGCGGCATTTCTTTTTTCAGAATGGATTATATATATTGCCGCATCATTGCTTTGGTTTGAAAGCCATTTTTGCAGCATTCCAAAATCCGGATGGTCTGAAAATATATCATATTTTTTAATGCCTGCATTACTTTTTATGCCTTTTACTTTGCCGCGTCCGGCCAAAAGCATTCCCGCAGCGCTTTTCGGGCTTACATAATTTACGATCATGATTTCGACGTCTTTTCGCGGCAAAAGCGACGGAGCTATGCGGGCGGACGCGCCTCTTTCCAAATCGCCGCTTGAAGAAACAACTATAAGCGGCTTATCAAACTTTATGTCTCTTTTAATGCTTGCTTTTTCGGGAATAATGCTTCCTTCCTTATAAATATCTTCGGTAAACCAGTATCCTTTTTTATTATCCGCCAACTCTTTTTGATAAAGCTCGGTTATTTTGTTCGCGCTCGGCGAAACGCTGTGTACCGGAAAATTTTTCGGCAGTTTGCCGTTTTTTTGCATAAGCCTAAGCTCGTACAAAACTTTCTGCGTCCTGTTAAACGACAAAGCGGGGATCCAGACAGTCTTTCCGCCGGCAACGGCTTTTGCCAAATCATCCTGAAAAGCATCGTAAGCCGTAAAATCAAATTTCGCTTTGTCATCGGCATAAGTGGATTCCATAAATATAAAATCCGCTTTTTCCGGAATTGAAAATTCGCCGTTAAGTCTGGAATAGCCGCTCCCCAAATCTCCGGAAAATATAATTTTTTTACGGATTGCCGCGTCACTGCCGCTCATCGCAGCTGCGGCAGAGGCGAGATTTACGGTAAAAACAATGCTTGCCGAACCCGGGATATGCCCCGCGCGTATGAATTTAAATTTTAACTTTTCGGAAAAAACATTTTCTTCATCGTAATTTATCACCTTAAACAGCTTCTCAATTTCGACCGTTTCTTTAGCGCTGCAGTTTTTGCATGCCAAAAATTTCACATTATAAATTTCGCACAAATCGCCGAGATTTACGAAAGCGCTTGAATATTCTATATTTTTTATATTCTCTTTACAGCCTTTATCCCAGTGCGCTACGGCGGTCACATTCTTATTTTGCGCTTTTTCCATTTGTGTCTGCGACCAGAACCACTTCCGCTCTATGATCTCAAAACCGTTTCTTTCCCTGAATAATAATAAAGCAAGCTCTTTTGTCGCGGCTGTCGAATAAATTGTGCCTTTAAAACCTTTATTTACCAAAAGAGGAATTCTCCCGCTATGGTCAAGATGCGCGTGCGTTAAGAATAAAGCTTTCGTTTCAATAAGTTCTTCAGGCATATCGTTTATCTCTTTATTTTCGCCGTCATTATCCATAAAAAGACCGTGATCGATCAAAATTTTCTCGCCGTCCGCATCTAAAAGAAAACAGCTGCCTGAAACCGTTTGCGCCGCGCCGTAAGGAACCACGGAAATTTCCGCGGCTAAAAACGATGCGGAAAATATAATAGCTAATAATAACAACGCTGTCAGTTTTTTCATAAACCCCTAAAATAATTACGAATTACGGGGACGTCGGAACAAAGTTCCTTCGTCCCAATTACGAATTGGGTCTCTCTAAAAACCTATCTAAAGTGGTGTCATTCCCGTGAAAACGGGAATCCATTTTTGTCGTTATCGTCGGACACATTTAAAAGCAGCATGGATACCCGTTTTCACGGGTA
>JGI24702J35022_10002121_pt1 | contig 12251 bp, 15 predicted proteins | sample TergutTh196P4_FD_35022 | JGI IMG/M metagenome (IMG submission 35022)
GTACCTGTGATTAGTATGATATTTCCCATATAAAAACCCGGGTCTCCGTTGCCCCACTTAGATTGAGATATACTAGCACACAATATCATTACTAAAAATAGGACAGCCCCTGAAATAGCATTCCAAGCTATGCCCCAAATATTGCCCCATTCTTCTAATTTGTTCTTAAAAGCAGTATCATTCCATAACTCTTCCCACCCGACAGCGGCTGACGTTCCTTGAGATGGTTGATTCCAATTTGGGTCTATTACCATACTGCCCATTGAGTCAGACAGTATGAGGGATAATCCGGGTATAGTTGTTGTAAAGTACTCTTGCCCTGTAGGAGTAAGAACAGGAGTTCCCATCGCTCCAGCTTCCCACATCTTTATCCCCCAATTGATTTCCAGAATCTTAGCTTGATTAATGATGTAGGTATTTAAAGCCTGTAATTGATCCCCCGGGGAGTCATTACTATTAGTTACGGTATATTGCACTTGAATAATGGTTGTTTGCCAATAAACAGGATTTCCGCTCATCATCAAGTACAATTCGTCTGTATCAGACGGGGCGTTAGCAGAATTGAGATATATAGAACCTATACCCATACCATAACCATTATTGCTGTAGTCATAGACATTAGCAGATGCTACAGGCTGATTAGTAGCCACATCGTATAAACGGAAGTCAAATTGTTGAGAGGCTGGGGTAAGTTCCTGTGGGTACTGGTCTATGGTGTATTGAAAGAGTAATAACCAATCGTCTGTGCTAAAAATACTACGAAAGAATTGAATATCATTTAGAGTAAATATATAAGGCGTAGCAGGGTCTGCACTTATAGCTACAGGCGACAGTGCGATTGTTAATGCAATACAGACTGCGGCCGCTCTCTTAACTGCTCCGCAAATTGCGCTATGGCATCTACTACTCTTGGATTTCGCGGATACGTCCCTCTTATCCATTCGTACACCTTTTGACGAGGGATACCAAGCCTGCGAGCAAGAGCTGATACGCTTGCACCTTGTTCAATGATAAACAATAGGTCATCTCTCACCTTCGTTTTAGCACTTAGTGAGCGATAGATGTCTATCCGCATGTCTTCCACAATGTTCATCGTCTAAATATAACACACCATCGCTTATTTATATATTACTTACTATCCCCCCCTAATCTGTCACGAAAACGTGACAGATTAGGCAAAAGCACGTGATTAAATAAGTAAAAAGGTTAATTTCAACGTTGCAAGAGGTGGTGGTATGAAACAAATTGGAGCAGCTCTTTGTGTAGTCGTTACCGGTTTTCTTTTGGCATTATTCATGCCAACCATAACTACTCAGATTTTAGGTGTAATGCAACAACAGGAAACGCAAGTATTACCAAATATACCGACATCATCCTTTACATCGGTTGACCTTACGCTTAACTCTGTTGTGCTTAATAACTCATTAAGCAACATTATTTCAGTTAGTGGACAAACAGGGGAAACGCTCACTCCGACAGATATATCGGCTGATGGCAAGACTATTACTGTTACTGGTTTCGCACCGAATGCCGTAAGAAACGTGACAGTCACCTTTTATACAGATTCTACAGCTGGTTTTACTGGATTAAAACTCACGCTGGAACTTTTACCGCTCGTTCTCATTGTCGCTGGGATTGGCATTGCTGTAGCAGGTGGATTCAGCAACAACAGAAGCAGCTAAGGCGATAGCCTAAATATAAAGCTGAATATTAAGAAAAGGAGGGTAAAAACATGGGCAAAGGTATTAAAGGCGTAATTTCTCTAAGTCTTGGAGCAATCGTAGCAGTAGTCATGTTGACTATCGTTCTCCCAATGCTTGGAACGCTAATGTCTGATCCCAGTGCGGCAGACTTCGTTGGTTTGGTCCCCATTCTGGGTATCATTCCTGTCATAGTTGTTCTTGGCCTACTGTTCTACGGTTTTTCTATGATTTTTTCCGCTTGGCAAGACAGCCGAGTGGAACGCGACTAGTTTTACACAGGAAGGTTATTAGGCAATGTTTCGGTTAATGTTCTGGCAAAAACCAAAAGAGATCAGACAAAGGCTACTTGAAATAACAGAAGCTAACCAAATATACCCTAATAGCCTTCCTGTAAGAACTGGCTACTGTGTGGATTCGGAAAAAAAACGAGCATTTACTCTTATTCCTGATTATTTGATTAAAAATAAGGATACATTTCGCAGATATTTATTAGTTGATGCAAGGGATTGCCAGTCACAACCATTAACAGAAAAAGCTATAAAGGCACGCGCTACAGCTATGAGGAAAAGCGAAACAAACGTGTCTCCAGAGATTCAAGCCGTAGCGAGAGAGCGTTTCTACAAGCAATTATTCAGCTATGCCGCAGAAACTGAAAGTAAACCAATTAACCCTGTGTTCTATTGGATATTGGGCATATTAGGCGTGGCTGTAGTGCTGATGTTTGTAGTAAAGACAGTCGCACAAACATTGAGTGGAAGTTAATTTATTATGAAGTACAGAGTCTCTGTTAAAGAGCATGAAAGAGTTCTCAGGAAACCCAGCAAAAAAGATGCTGGTAGAACAATAACTATTCCTGCTGAAACAAAGATTATAACTGCTAAAACAGGCAAGGAAGCTATTAAAAAAGCAGGCTTCAACCCTAAATTTGCCTATTCTGAGCCGTTGGTCGACAACGCGCTTTTCTTAGATAACGACTTGGATTGTTGGTATATAGATTACATCGAGAAAAAAGATGTCCCAGAAGGCGCTGATATTTATGAGTATTGCCCTCATAATGCGCCACCACAAGAGGTATATCTTTTGATAAAAGAAGATGGCAAGGTTACAAGCTACCAAAGACCCACAGAGATAAAAGATACACCTGAAAAGATGTATCGAGCATTAAATTGGCAAGGTGAATTACAGATATTCCGGATTAAGAAATTAAACAAAGCGATGATTGCTATTGGTGGTGTTTTGATCGCTATGGTTATTCTGGGCTTGCTCGCCATCATGGTTTTCGATATGTAGGCATAAAAATGGCTGATTTGAATTTAGATAAACACAAAAGCAAGTTTTTATTGAGTGGGGACTTCATGAGTGATGTCATGTCCAACATGGATTTCCCAAATGCGCTCAAAGACTTTACTGAAGTTGGCAAAGATATAAATGAGGCGCTTACACACACTTATTTAAACGAAGGCGAAGAAAAACAGATATTCCTACTTATAGCCAAGTTAGAAGAATTTGGGTTACTGGATGAAATAGAGCTGGTAATCAAATTTCTTTCCGCTAGACGTAGTGTGGGCGGCATCGCAATGAAGCAGTTATTGGCAGCTATAACGCAGACCTTTACAAGTGATGGTATTAATGGTAAGCAACCTACTGGTTTAATGAAAAGATTCAAAAAGCAAGAGGAGGATTAACAATGGCATACGGAAGACGCAGAGCTACTACTCGCAGAACAACTGCGCGTAAAACAACTACACGCAAACCAGCGGCTCGTAAGACAAAGACTATTACCTTTTACGGAAGGTAATAAAAGCTGCCAATAACTGCCTTTGGATTTGATATGACATCTGGAAGCGCTGGTGTAATGTTCTTTCTGGGAACGGAGGGATCTGGTAAGACTCTTTCGATGACTTACTTCGCTTTAAATCATGGCATGGAAATTGCATCGATGTATGGTATGTCTTATGAAGAATACTGTATCAGACACGAACCAGTAATCTACTGCCTTGAAGGTTACGATATGCACAGCGCAACCAGTTTTGCAGGAATGGGGTTACCTTTAGAAAAACTGAATAAGGACGGAAAGCTTAAGCTATCTCAAGAGATTAAGCTTGAAGATTGGTATGCTAATGAGTTTGACGAGAAATACGCTAATTGCATTGTTTGTATTGACGAAGTGCAAAACTTCTTCAGTAAATACTCACAGGCAAGTAATTACTGGCAATACTTTATGCAACTATTAATGCAACGGCGTAGGCGTAACTTTGTTGTACTGGGTACTATTCAGGGAGCGCATCTTATTTCCAATGCTTTGCAGTTTGCTATTCACAATTTAGTTATTTGCCGTGATGTATGGTGGTCGTCATGGGGCAAAGAAAATTTAGAACGCGGGGAGCAGTTCGGGTTAGGCATATATGACTGCAAGGGTTTCATGAATGGCGATGAATATCAAAGAATCGGCAACAAACGCATAAGTGGTAAAAAGATATGGCCATTCTATGATAGTTTTGGGTACGTTTCTATCTTTGCTGGTAATAAGCAGATACGTACAAAAAAAGAACGTGTAACTATTGACCCACGAGGGGTTACATCGCCGGAACAAATAGGATTACCTCCTATCTTGCAGGATCCTGACCCAGAAAGTGATTGGTGGGCTAATATCGCCAACAAAATTACACTACAAGAGATGGATCAAATACTAAACTACTCTAACAGGGGTGTGGGGCAGGCAAAACTAAGGGAAATAAGGGCAAAACAGAAAGATGACTAATTTAGGAGCATAAGATGATAGGTGATACAAACGAGGATTTAATAATCGCTTTAAGCGATGGGTTTAATAATTTATCGTCTAGCATCAGTGAGCTTAATTCACTGGCCGTCTTTGGTATTGAGTTAGTCTTTGTTATTGTTTTAGTTGGATTGGCACATTGGAAACGCTTGCCACTGCTTTATATTTTATCAAGTATTGCATGTATTTTGATGTCTTTACTATGGATTGGCAGTGGTGATGCTCACATAGTCACTATAAGTTTTATAGTTATAGCTTTAGGAGTTGTAACGTTGTTTACTCCTATAATAAATGCTTTCAATAGGAGATAAAATGCCAAGGAAGAAGCGTAATAACAAGCGCAAATGCTTGAAAGAGCGTAAAGCTGTTAAAAGGGCTAATAAGCTAAACCCCTCAATAATTATCTAAGGGACTCAGTTTATTTGGCTATGTTAATAAATTATTAAACAGGTATGCCGCCCTTAGGAGGAGGCTGTCCTTTTAATCTCAAAACGCCCTCAGGTGCAATTTGCCTTTTTTGGATGTCATTAAGTTGCTCAAACGGTATCTTTTTCCCATTTTCCGAATATATTGAACGTCCGTCAGAGGATTCCAATTTACTCCGATAAAACATCAGCCTAAAAATATTCATCTCCAACCTCCCCCAAAATTTTATTCTATAAATAAGCTAACTAAAAACCTCTAATAAATCACTAATAGTCCTTGTTAAACCTCTTGGTTTTCTTTGGTATTTTAGCCATAAACAACAAATTATCAATAAAAACCATTTTGCTAAATTAGGCACAATTCAACTGTTTTTAACGCATTAAATCCGTTTCGAAGACCGATGCTCTAGTCCACTGAGCTACAGGCGCACGCATTATTTTGTGCCTAAAATTGCGATTTTAGCGTTTCAATTTGCCTTACGCAATGCAAAACCTATATAAAGTTAAAATCTCCACCTGATATTTGGTGTCCTCGTTTTTTTGTATTAAAGTATTCTTTGGTGACTTTGCGCCTAATCAGGGATGGCTCTTAATCACAGAAATAGTCGAAAGGGCGAAAACATTGTCTAAAGGATACAATATACGCATAAAGCGGTCAAAGGAGCGATAATATCTTCGACAGAAAGCGCTTCAAGCCGTGAGTAACAATTGGGGTGGGTGGAGGGATTTGAACCCTCGATCTTCAGGGCCACAACCTGACGCCTTAGACCTCTCGGCTACACCCACCATGAAAAGTATGAAGCAATTATAACCAAAACACATATAGCCTGCAATCTGGTCTATGAAACCGAGGCGTTTCGAAATTGGGTTCGTTTGATTTGGCTTAGTACTTTTCTTCGCGATAAATATACATTACTTTAATAGCGATTGAACGCAAATGGCGTGATTTTGCTCCTGCAAAAATTAGGAAAGATACAAGAGAAGTCATTTTTGAGATAATTGGCATGAGTTGTGCCGGTTGTGCCAGCGGCATTGAGGCAACTCTCAATAAAACCCATGCGTCTTAGAAGTTCAGGTTAACTTTGCCACTAAAAAGGTGGTATTGGAGTATTCCCCCTCAGAAATTACTGCGCCGAAATAATAATAACGGTTGAGAGTAGGGGTTTTCTGCGCAAACTCAACAATCATGTATCCGAAAAGCGGTTTACACTGTACGGCTTGTGTCGTTAGCGCTGATAAGACTATCAGTAGAGTTAGCGGTGTTGTATCTATAGGTGTCAACCTGGCGCTAGCGCGAAAATAGAATACTTAAGCTCAGTGACCGTGGTGACTAACTCTACGCGTTTAATAACATACAACCCGCATTAATTCTAGAGGTTGTATTCCACAATATGTGAATGGCATCGTTCCCAAAGCTAAGCTGTTATATTTTCCTAACTTTTAGTTTGAGTTCAAGTCGCCAGAGAGATGTCCTTTTTTCACGGAATGAGACGATAAATACGTTTGAGAAGCAGATTAAGCGCGAAAATAATTCCAGACCAGTCTAAAATTGGTATAAAAGTATTGACTTTGGCTAGCTTGATGGTTTATCCTCATATCTAGTCAAATTTATATTAGGAGGAATCCAAAAATGCAGGGTTATTGTGTAAAATGTCGCGATAAGAAAGAAATGAAAGGTGCCAAGGCTATCACTATGAAAAATGGTCGTCCGGCCACACAGGGTGTTTGCCCGACCTGTGGCACCAAGATGTTCAAAATCGGTAAATAGGCTGAACAAAAAAGCGCAATAAGCGGGGTCTTCGGGCCCCGTCGCTTTTTTGCTTATCTTTAAGTTGGTACGTGCTGTGGGTGAAACGATGGCGTTACTGGTAATGAGGCGGCTGATGGCACTGTACCCTGACGCTCGTACGGCCCTCTGTTTCAGCACTCCTCTTGAGTTATTAGTGGCCACAATTCTGTCCGCCCAGAGTACAGATGTGGGAGTTAACAAGGTCACAAAGATTCTCTTTGCTCGCTATAAAACTGCCTATGATTATGCTCATGCAAGCGTAACGGAAGTTGAGTCAATCATCAAACCAACAGGCTTTTATCACAATAAGGCCAAAAACATTATTGGGGCGGCTCGTGTTCTTTTAGAATCCTTTCAGGGGCAAGTACCGCAATCAATGACAGAGATTCTTACCCTGCCAGGGGTAGCTCGTAAAACAGGCAATGTAGTACTTTACAATGCCTATGGAGTAATTGAAGGGATTGCTGTTGATACCCATGTGATGCGACTTTCTCAGAGACTGGGTTTTACCGCGGAGCGAAACCCAGTAAAAATTGAACAGGATTTGATGAAACAGCTATCGAAAAATAGGTGGGGGTTGTTTTCGCATCTCTTAATTTACCATGGTCGTTCGGTATGTGTGGCTCGTAAGCCAAAATGTGATGACTGTGTATTAAAAGACATTTGTCCTATCGGTCAAAGTTAATCGCTTATTTGAAAGAGCTCTCTACAATTTGCGGTGCTTATCGCGCCGATTTGGTTGGGGCTTTTTTCATATATGCGGGCCAGTTCCAAAGCCACCTCAGTCACATATGATGGCTCGTTGCGTTGTCCGCGTTTGCTTTGCGGCGGAAGGAAAGGACAGTCGGTTTCAAGAATGATTCGCCCCAATGGTAGATGCTTTATTGTTTTGCGCAATGTTCTCGACGACGGATAACCGATATAAGCCCCTAGGGAGATGTAGAATCCCATTTCAAGATATGCTTGGGCAGTCTCAAGAGTTCCGCTAAAGCAATGGATGACGCCCAAGTGTTTAGGTTTTTGAATGCCGGCGGTCCATTCCAAGAGAATTTGCATTGTATCGGTTTCTGCTTGCCTGGAATGAATGACGATTGGTTTGTTTATTCCACTTGCGATGGAGAGTTGCTGTTGAAAGACATCAATCTGTTGCTGGTGCGGCACATAGTTGGCATGATAATCCAGTCCGATTTCGCCAATTCCTACTACTCGTGAGTGCTGGGCGAGTTTGGCTATTTCCGCCAGATCGTTTTCCGTGGTGTGAAAACACTCCTGCGGGTGGATGCCGACAGTGGTGTAAATAAAATCATGTTGTTGGGAGAGTTCCAAGCCAGCATGGCTGTCGGCAAGGGTTGTACCCATATTAATGATGGCATTCATCTTATGATCATGTGCGCGTTGAATTACTTCGCTACGGTCAGACTCATACTGCTCAACAGTTAAATGAGCGTGGCTGTCAATTAAGTTTGGAACAACAATTGGGGAAGTGCTTTTAAACATAAACTAAATAGAGATAAATTGCGAACCCCATGCGGTGAATGTGCTGAGAATGGCGGGGAGAATACCAAATAGCAGTATGCCAATCCCGGAAATAAACAAAACAATTTTGAGGGCGGGTGAAGAACGGGGCGTTTCGAAAGACTGTGGAGTTTCGATCCATATCGTGCGAATGATGCGCAGATAGTAAAAAGCAGAAATTACGCTATTGATGACGGCGATAATTACCAACCAGAGGAGCCCTCCATTGGCAACTTGATTGAAAACGTAGAATTTTCCCATAAAACCAGCCATAAGGGGAAATCCCATGAGAGATAGTAACCCTAGCGTGAGGATGAAAGCCATTCGCGGCGATCTCTTGCCTAAACCAGAGTAATCAGTTATGGATTCGCTATCTTTATAACGGGAAGCGATAATAACCACTGAAAAGACAGCAATCTCGGCTAGCGCAAAGGCCACCATATAACTTTGTAGACTGCTCACAATCGTCAAACTGTCATGCATAGATACACTGACTGCGGCCACTGCCATGAGCATATAGCCGCTTTGCGCGATGGATGAATATGCCAGCAACCGTTTGATATTGTTCTGAGAAATTGCTAAGAGATTCCCGGTGGTCATAGTGACGGCGCTGATTATGGCCAGAAGCATTCCCCAAGTATGGTTTGAGGAGGTGTCGACAATAATTATCACTAAGCGTAATAGAATGCTAAACCCGGCAATTTTACTGACCGTTGAGAGAAAAAGTGTAATTGGAGTTGGGCTGCCCTCGTACACGTCAGGTGCCCACATATGAAATGGTACAGCGGCGATTTTAAAAGCGAAACCGGCAAAGACCAGTGCCAAACCAAAAAATAGCCCAAAACCGTCACTCATTACGCTTTTTGAGATCATCTCTGCAATCTCTGAAAAGTTGGTTGAACCGGTGAACCCGAATACCAGTGCCAGACCGAAGAGCATGACGGCGGAATTCACTGCGCCTAAAAGGAGATATTTTAGTGACGATTCGGTGCTCTTTTCATTTTTCAGCATACCAACCAAAGCGTAAAGGGAAACAGCGGTAAGTTCTACAGACAGTATCACAGAGATAATATTTTGAGCAGCTGCGGTAAGCATGGCTCCTAACGTGGCGGTCAGTAAAAGAGCGTGGTACTCGCCATGAAGTTTTGGAATACGCTCAATATAATCGGTTGAGACCAATACAACCAAAATGGCTATGGCAATAAAAAGAATTTTAAAGAACACAGCGTAATTGTCAAGCACAAAAAGCCCATTCCCGACGTAGTTGGGCATACTTCCAACCAATGAAATCGCCAAAACGATAGAAACTAGTAACCCTACCAAGCTGACTGTGTTGACCAGCCATTTGCGTCGGCTGAATAAATCCACCGCAATAACCGCGATTGCCGTGATTGCCAAACAAATCTCGGGCCTTAATAAATGCAGATTTAAATACAAATGTTTCTCCTCTTAGCCGCCAACCACCTGAATTATTTCATAAGTACTGTTTTGGATAATTGAGGTGAGGATTGAAGGACAGATTCCAATAATGAAAATCAGAGCTATCAGTAAACCGCAGTATATCCGATGTAATTTCCCAGCGTCTTGAATATGATTAAACGCTGATTGGGCGGGGCCATAGAATATGCGTTGAATGGTCCAAAGTATATATGCTGCCGCCAGCAGTACACCAAGAAGCGCGATCAGTACAAACCACTTGGCACTGTCGACGACAGTGCTACTGAAGCTACCCAAAAGAGTGGTGAACTCGGCAGCGAAGCCGCTAGTAGCGGGAAGTCCCAACGCACCTAGACCTGCCAAAATAAAGAAAGTTGCGGTTGCCGGCATCTGTCGTGCCAGTCCTCCTAACCTTGTGATATCGGCGTAGCCAGTTTTTTCAATGATGATACCGGCCACGGCAAAGAGAAGCCCTGTAATTAAGCCATGGCTTACCATTTGCATGCTGGCGCCTACCAGTGATGTTTGTCCGAGCGCGAAAATGCCCAGTAACACGAACCCCATATGGCTAATTGAACTGTAAGCAATCAATCGCTTTAGGTTAGTCTGTCGTAAAACGAGTACACCTCCGTAGATAATGCCGACTACAGCCAAAGTGAGCATTAACGGTGCGTAACGAATGGCAATATCGGGAAAGAAACTGACGCAAATACGTATGATCCCATAACCGCCCATTTTGGCCAGTGCTCCAGATAACATAATGCTAACAGCAAGCGGGGCGTTTGTGTAGGTGTCTGGTTGCCAGCCATGGAAAGGAACAATCGGTAGCTTGACGGCAAAACCTGCCAACAACATGAAAAAGATAGGTACTATCGGTGCAGACGATAGCAAAAGAACAGCATCGTCGTGTTGAGAAAGCAATACCATATTCAAAGAGCCGTAATAGTAATAGACTCCGATAATTCCGGCTAACATCAGTGCGCTACCACCTAGCGTGAAAAGGACATATTTAAGCGCGGTGTGGCGCTGATTGGCGCTACACCAATTGGAAATAAGAAAATACACTGGAATAACTTCAATTTCCCAGAAGACAAAGAACAACAACAGGTCTAAAGCGCAAAAAACGCCAAGCACGCTTGACTCCAATATTAGCATCCATATAAAAAACTCGCGAACCCTGGTTTCCAATTTCCATGAAACAAGAACAGAAACAAATCCCAAGAGAGCTGTTAAAACTACAAGAGGCATACTGATTCCGTCAACTCCCAGGTGGTATGAGGCTGAAAAGGCCGGAATCCAAGAGTATACTTCCTCAAATTGCATAGTGCCGATATTGCGATCAAAGAAGCAGAACAGCACTAGCGTTAAAATCAGGACGAACATAGTGATGGTAGCGGCGAAGTATCGTACGGCTTTGACAGAAAGATGCGGCAATAATGCCAGCGCGATAGCTGCTGCCAACGGCAGAAAGATAATTGCAGAAAGCCAATTAAAACTCATATGACATTCATCCTCGGAGTATTAACACTAAGGTAATAATAATTATTCCACCAATCGCTACCAAAGCGTAGAGTTGCGGGGCTCCATTTTGCGCTTTTCGTGCTCGGCGAGCACTGGAACCAACCAGTAAAGAAGTGTATTTGGTGGCGCCGTCGATTACGATATGGTCAAACCACTCTGCTGCGGCAAATAAGCCCCGGTAGAGTAGCGTGTTGGCGATCAGCCTTTCGTATAGATCGTCCATCCAGTATTTACGGGTTAATATGGCGTAAAAAGTACCAAAGAATTCCTTGATACGATTTGGTTTAACCCAGACCTTGACGTATACAGCGTAGGCTGAAAAAATGCCAAGGCCGGCTACTGCCAATGATATCCAAGCTAATGGATGTGTGAATATGCCAACTATCCCGCTAAAGAGGAAGGATGATTGTTCATGTTCATTGAATAATCTTTCGAAACCACCGTTAGCATTAAGCCATCCAGACGCTACTGCTGGGATGGCCAGAATAACCATTGGGAAAAGCATGGTCCGAGCTGATTCATGCAATTCTTGACTGCCGCGATACTTTCCAAAAAACACTACAAAGACGACGCGGAAGATATAGAAAGCGGTGAGGAAAGTGGTCGCAATGGCAAAAGCGAATAGCAACGGTTGCTGAGACAAGGCTGCTGAAAGCACCTCTTCTTTGCTGAAAAAGCCGGCCAGCGGCCAAATGCCGGCCAGAGACAACGCAGCCAGTGTAAAGCAAATAAACGTCCAAGGCATTTTGCGGCGCAAACCACCCATCTCTCGCATATCGAAAGTTCCGGTGGCATGGTTGATACTGCCGGAACCCAGGAATAATAAAGCCTTAAAGAAAGCATGATTAAACAAATAGAAAATGCCAACCCATACTCCGCCCAGAGACAGTCCAACAAACATCAGCCCCAGTTGTGAAATTGTGGAATAAGCCAAGACACGCTTTATGTCTTTCATCACGATGCCCAAAGTGCCGGCAAAAACAGCGGTAAAAGCCCCAAGATAACCAACAATCGTTAAGGCATGTGGGGCAGACTCGAATAGCGGGAACATCCGACCAACTAGGAACACCCCAGCCGCTACC
>JGI24702J35022_10002122_pt1 | contig 12245 bp, 1 predicted proteins | sample TergutTh196P4_FD_35022 | JGI IMG/M metagenome (IMG submission 35022)
CATCCGGGGGCTGACGCCCCCCGGCTCTTGCGTTTGTTTCGGCTCCTGCGTTCTACCACCGGATGGTCGCGTTGGCACCGACGTCATGCCGCTGGTATCCGTCCCACAATTCGCCGTCGTAGTCGATGCCGAGGCTGAGGCGCGGCAGGATTTCAGCGGTGAGGCCGACGCCGATATGGAATCCACCGCGACCGTTGACCCCCGAATCGACCGCGAAGGCGTTCATCGGAGCCGAGGCAAAAGCGGTCTGCGAGTTAATACGCGACGTTCCCATTTCAGAGATGTAGAACATTCGGAATTCCGGTGTGAACCGCATTCGCTGAACATTCAGATCGCTGTTGATGCGGACGCCGATCGGAGTACGGAGCGAAGTATAGTTGTTCCCCTTGACGAGGAGGCCTGCTCCACCGACGCCACTTTCTTCGACAAAAGGCGTCTGGACATTCACAAGGGTCAATCCCGCCGACGGAACGAAGCGGAGAGAGTTCCAATGGAACGTCTTCGCAATGTCGATTCCGGTTGTCAAGACGTCATCGTTGAAGGCGGCGAGGGCCGTTCCATGAAGGAAAGCGATCTGGCGTTCGACATGGTGCCAGTTCTTGGCGTATCCGAAGTACCCCATGACGGACACGTCGTTGTCGTCGTGGTATCCGCCGTAAATCGACAGTCGGAAGGCATCGAGCCGATCCTTAGACGGCATATCTGCCAATTTCAACGTCGCCTGATCGTATCCAAAGGCGAGTCCGCTGAAGAAGTTTCGGGTAACTTGCTGTTCCAAACCGGTGGCGACACCGAACCGGCCCATATCATAGGCGCTGTATTTTCCAATTTGGGAGCGGAAGGTTCCGCCGCCGGTGAACTGGACCCACACATCGCGGTTGGGACGGAGGGAATCCCCGAGTCGCTTGTCACGTGACTGGGCACGTAACCCTTTGAATTCCCTGGCGTGCTCGCAGTAAATGCGACGACGGAGCACCAAATCGTTGAACTGGCGTTGCATGTCGGCCTGGGCGAAGATTGCCGTTTCGTAAATTTCGCCGTGGAGTTCGGAGAACGCTTGGACAACCTCGTCGGTGGTCCTCAGGCCATTGACGGCGACGAAGAGCGGATCGTTCTCCGGTAGCATATCGGCGGCGCCGGCGGCATTCGTCGCGTTTTCCGAAAGATACTGTTCGTAGGACTCGACGAACGACCGAACCCACAGATCGTAGTACAAGCTGTTACCGCTTGTCCGGGTCGACCATTCGACGTGTTCGAGGTCCGTTTCGAAGAGTCGCTGTGTGAAATTCCCGGCGTTAGCTCCGCGGAGGACTTCGAAACTTCGTGCGTTTTCTGAACCGCGACTGAGACCGGCGGCGGATTCATACATTCCGACGAGCGTTGATCCCGATGCGACCGTAAATCCGTTCGTCGCAGTGACCAGTCCGGCTCCGAGCTTGACGCCAAGGGTTCCACCGTTCATTACGAACGCCTGCGTATTCAGCGTGAAGTCGACGTTCATTCGACCGTCGCCGCTCTTGATGAACGTACCGTTCGTCGAGGTAATGTTACGTCGCAGGAACTCCTCCACCCCGGAAGCGAAGTTGATTTCCAATTCCGAGTTGTTGGTGACGGCTCCTACACCGAGGGCGTCTTGGCTCCATGCGACGAGCCGTCCGCCGTCGATTTCGAGACCATTAAATCTGTTGGCCACCGTCAGCGTCAGGGTTCCGTCGCCGGCCTTCGTTAAACTGCTGCCGATTCCGCCGTCAATCTGCTTGTCGATCTTGGCGTCGTTCCCCCATGTGTCCATCGTCACATGACCTTCGAGACTGAATCGGGTCGTCGGCGTCAAGTCGGCGGCCCCGAAACCGAGTATCGACCCTTCGGCCATCGTGGTCGTTCCGCGACCAAGAGATTTGCTGTCCCTGATGATTGTCGTCGTACCGCCCAGCAGTTCGGTGTACTGATGATCGTTTTTACCGGTCAACGTCAGTGTACCACTACTGCTATTCCTGAGTGTTCCGTTGCCGGTGATCGTCTTGTTGTACTCTCCATCGACCGCGATGTTGAGGATCGCGCCGGCGTTAATGGTAACCAGTCTGCTCGCCTCGTTTTGGCCGGTAGCGTCGATGTGATCCAACCGAGCGGTGCCGCTCGTGATGGTCGTGTCGCCAGTATAGGTATTGGCACGTGTAAGGGCGACCGTACCGCTTCCGGCTTTGACTTCGAGATTGCCGATACCGCCGACGAGATTGTCGAAATAAACGTTTCCGCTACGCGTCGTTCCGCGTTCGATCACGAGAGTATCGCGATTCTCAACATCACCGGTTCCCAGTGCGTCGACATGGAGTTTTCCGTCGCTGTCGGGACTTGAGTTCTTCGCAACAAGGGTGCCGGACTTGATGACGGTTCCGATTCCGGTATCCGGGTCGCCCTTATAGGTGTTTGCACCGGACAAGATTACCTCGTTGCCACTGTTTATGACAACCTGCCCATCGCCTTCCGGGATACCGTTTACAGGGTCTTCGGGAGCGAATCGAATCGACTTCTTGTACTCTACGTCGCCCAAAAGGTTGCCGAATTCCAACACCGAGCCTTGTCGCATATACACGTTTCGGTCGGCTTCATTGGCCCCAGTACCGTTGATGTTCTGTAGCACCGTCGTGCCGGAGCACAGGATCGTATCGCCTGTGTACGTGCTACTGCCGGTGAGTGTCGTTGTCATCTGTGCCGCCGTTGGATTGGCGGGAGCGGTTCGCCCCGGATTGATGTAAACGTCACCGTCCCCATGAATTCTCTGCGCGTATTCGCCACTAACACCGATGGTAAACGTTGTCCCCGCTTCGAGGTTCACGTTACCCGTTCCCAGCGCTCGAACGTGTTCGATGATGAGACCGCCGGTCAAGACGTTCGTATCGCCCGTGAAGCCGGTGTTGTTACGATCAATGACGCTGATTCCGGTTGAACGGATATCCAAGGTCACGCTTCCTGCAAGTTGATGATTGTAATAATACTGTTCATCACCTGCTTCCCTGTTGCCACACGGGACACCGTCGATTATTTTACCGTTTAACTCAACCTCGGCGGTACCGGTGTCTCCAACATACCCGATTTCCCAGTCGCCATCGGTCTGATCCATGTTTTGGAACACGAACCTTCCGGAGTACACCGAGATATTTTTGCCGGTATAGGTTTCCTGTCCTTGATCGTCGAAAAAGTTCGCCGCTGCGTCGATTGTTACGACACCATTGGCACCGGCGTTGATGTCAATACGCCCGTCACCGTACACCAGAAGATCGTTATGGAGCGTTCCGGTCAGATTGTCTTCATTTCCGATTTGGAGTATGGCGTTTTGGTTGATCGTAACCGTACCGGTTCCGAGTGCGTCGATGACGTCATTGGTCACATGGTCGGCAACGAGGATGCCGGCATTGATTGTCGTGTCGCCGGTGTAGTTCTCGTTCTCACCCGTCAAGATCACCGTGTTATTACCGTTCTTGACGACGGTACCGTCACCACTGATGTTCCTGCCGTATTCTTCGGCCACTCCGGGCCCAAGGTTGAAGACCAAGGTTGCATCGGTTCGTACTGTCGTGGACCCCTCGGTGTTGGAACCGGAGGCGTAGATGTTCCGAAGTTCCGCCGTCATATCGTTACAGACAATAAAATCGCCGACGAAGCCTCGACTGTCACCTGTCAGGATCGTGGTGCTTTCACCGGTTCGGATCGGATTGATGTAAACCGCCCCGTCTCCGCTGAACGACTGACCGTACTGGCTGGCAGTGGTGGTTCCGCCGACACCAATGGTAAACGTTGCGGCGACTTCCGTTATCGGGTCCCGGCCGACATGGACGGTTCCCGTTCCGAGCGCTTGACGGTTTTCAATGATGATGCCGCCTTGCTCGATGTACGTATCGCCTGTGAATGCGTTGTTGGCTCGTTCCATGACGACGATTCCGGTCTCGGACTTGAACAAGTCGCCATCGCCTCGAATCTGTTGGTTGAACACGACAAAGGGGGCCGCCGGGTCACACGGGTTGCCGTTGACACCGAACGCCAAGTCAAAGGCCGCGCCGGTGCCAATGTTCACGATTTGTCCGCTGGCCGTGTTGTCGCCGACGCCGCCCTCGTTGGTAATCCGCAATATTCCGGCCTCTATATTCGTGACACCGGTATAGGTATTGGCACTGTCTAAAGTCAGTGTGCCAGATCCCATTTGGGTCAGCGAGCCTGTACCGGAAATGGTCTCACCATTCTCGCCGAACGTCACGTCGTCGGAACGGTTAAACGCAACATTGGCATTGGTTACAACTGTGGTTCCAACCACGATGTCGCCTTCCACCCAGCCGCTGGTCCCGCCATCGCCGAGTTGCAATGTTCCGGCTTCGACCGTGGTGCCGCCGGTGTAGGCGTTGTCAGCCGTCAAAATCAATGTGCCGGTGCCCTTTTTGGTCAGCGTATCGCCGTACCAATCAGTTCGCCGATGGGACGAATTGGTATTGTCCTCCAAAGCGACACCGAGTGTGAACGTGTTGTTCCCAGTGATCGTGAAGTCGCCGTGGGCCAGACTGCCCGTGTTGTTCGAGTACCACGTCAGATTGGTTTCGACAACGATATCTTTATCATTGTTGGCTAAACTTGCCTGTGCGCTGAGAAAATCGACGTCATCGATTCCTGCGACGGTCACATTGGCGAGGTCGAACCCGGTGATGCCGTTGGCCGTCTTGACGACCGTGTAACTGTAGGCTGGGTTCGGTCCGGTGTACGGAACGGCATACGGGTCCTGGGGGCCCGGCGTGTAACCGGTAATGTTCAGCATTGCATTGCCGAAATCAATGCTTCCGGTGGAACCGGAAATGAGAGGATTAACAGCAGCTTCAATGGCAGGCGTGTTTCCGACCGTCAGGTTGAACACGTAATCCAAGCCTGTAGTAACAGTCATATCGGCAACCGTCACACCGCTCGGCTGGATGGTGACATTTCGACGACCAGGCGTAGCCAAGCTATCGAAGATGACTACGTCGCCGTTCATAAAGACGTTGACGGCGTTGCCGCCGGCCATACCGTCCCAGTTTTTCGTTCCCGGTGTCGACGCCGAGCGATCGTCCCAAGTACCATTGACGGCTCCGGTCCATCGAAGGGCGCCCGATGGGGTATCGGTATCCATCACCTTGAGACGGATTTGCGTGGGATCCGTAATGGTATCAAGTCCAAGGAGTCCGCCGGTGCCGGAAGGAGAACGCTCAAATACAGGGGCAATAAAATTCCCCGTGACAGGATCGTACACGAGCAATTGGCCGCTCAGCGCCAAGGTGGTCCCTGCCCCGACCGCATCGACGAGAATAATGTATTCGTCAGTGGCGAGAGTATAGCCCGGGAAAACGTAAATGTCGCTGTCGACACCAATGATTCCTGGCGTCGTCTGGTTAAGCGTCAAAAACGTGTCGTTATGCTTGGCTCCCACCGTATTGAACGCCAAAATACTGTCGGTCCCCCAAACGATGTCACCGGCTGTCACCGTCCTGCCCTGATTGGCGGTTTCAACGAAAAGGGTCGCATTGCCGAAATCAATTGTGTTTGTGGCGGTGATATTCGCCCCCAAGTCAACAAAGGCTGCCGATGCCACCGGGACGATCGTTCCGAAATCGATGGAGTCATTGGCCGTAATATTGGCCCCCACGTTGAACGCATAGTCCGTTCCCGAAACGGTCATCGACCCGACCCTGACGGGAGTCTGGATGTCAACGTCTTTATTGGCGGCCAAGACCGTTTGCGTAACTCCGGCCGCATCAATGTATGTGTTACCAAAGGACACGGTATCGCCGGGCAGGAAAACGTCAACGAAGTGTCCGCCGACGGCCCCCGCCCAGTTTGCCGTACCGTCGTGAGGTCCCGGAGCGGACGTGGTCCGCGCATCCCAAACGCCGCCTGTCACGGTCCCTGCCCATTGGAGGTTGGTAGACAAGGCATTATCGGCCACACTCGCAAGAATGATCTGCGTACCGGCGTTGTCGAGCTTAAGTCCGAGGACATTTTGGGTGAACGTGGCCGAGCGATCAAAGACCTCAAGCGCACCATCCACGTACAAGCGCCCCGTCTGCGTTAGGGTACTGCCGTTGATTGCTTCGACGAGAACAATGCTGTCACTGCCAAGAGCAGTCGTTGGAGTAGACACGTAGATGTCGCTCGCCACTGTAATCAGGTCCGGCGTGTTCCGGTCAAGCGTTAAAAAAGCATCGTCGGTAAGCACGGAAGCCCGCGTATCAAATACCAACGCACTGCCGGTACCGAGAACGATATCGTCAGCCTGAACGAGCCGGACTCGATTTCTCGAAACGTTCGGATTAAGATTCGTGGGATCTCCAAGGACGACGGTTGCCGAGCCGAAATTAATGTCACCGGCAGTTGAAACCAGTGATCCGTTGGTGGTCCAATTAACGCCGGCGCCGCCGGCCCCGCGGAAATCAATGTCTCCGGCAGCCTCGACACGCGCTCCGCCGCTCAAATTGACCGTCGCGCCATTGGAGTTACGGAAGTCGATTCCACCGGCGGTCGCTGTAACCGTTCCACCGTTCATCGTAATGGTGGCATCGACGGAGTTGCTGAAATCAATGTCATTGGCCGCCAAGACACGAGCCCAATTGCCCATCAGATTAACGGCGGCGCCTTGAGAGCCACTGAAATCAACCCTATCGGCGATCAGTTGCCCACCGGTCACCGGACCGCTGGTCATATTAACGGTGGCATCAACAGACCCGCTGAAAACAATATCGTTGATGGCGGTAATACTGTTGTTGCCCAAGTTGAATACATAATTCGAACCGGTAACGTCCATTGAGTCGACGATGACACCGCCGGGCGCAACGGTAACGGTTTTACTGTCGGGGTCGAGAACAGGTTGCGGCATATCGGCCGCGTCGGGNTACGTGTCGGCGAATATGACCGTGTCGTAGTTCATAAAGTGTTCGACATAGTATTTATCATGGACGAAGCCCGCCCAGTTTGCCGTGCCCGCTCCGAGTCCCGCTCCCGTCGTCCGAACGTCCCAAACGTCGTTTTTATCGCCTTTCCAATAAAGGGTGGCGGCGTCATTCGTATGTACCTTTGTGAGGAGCAACTGCGTTTCGGTGGGATCGACCTCAAGCATGTAGAACTCTCCAGCGGCATTATAATTGCGAACAAAAGTATTGTATGCCGTTCCGTTTACCGTGAGAGTACCCGTATCGGTGATCACACCGGGAGTCGTAACAAGCGCGTCAATAAGAGTGATCGTATCGCCAAAATCAAAGGCAGCGGTAAGATTGCTCACATTGACGATTCCATCTCCGATCACACCGTAAACGCCGTTGGTAGCGTCCAAGGTTAAGACGGTGCCACCGACGGCGACTCCGTCCAAATCGAAGAAAAAGCTGTTGTTCCCTGCAAACGCGATTGTTTCGTTGGCAGTGATTGTTGTACCGGCCTTGGTTCTTCGTGAGGCATTTCCAAGGGCGGCTGTTCCGAAATCAATGGCCGCGTCCGCCGCAATGATGTTTCCGCCTCGAGAAAGATCAAACACATATCCCGTTCCAGGAACGGTCATCGAATTGACCTTCGCGTCTACCGTAATTTGGACGATTTTGTTCGTCGTCGTTTTCGAGACGCCGGCCGCGTCGAGGTACCAGTCGTCAAAAATCACGGAGTCGCCGTCCATAAAGATATCGACGAAGTTTCCACCGACGGAGCCGGCCCAGTTTGCCGTTACCGGGGGCGCCGTCGTCAGCGAGTCCCATTGAAATGGTGCCAACAACGAGGTTCCCGTCCAGCGAAGGTCATCGGAAGGCAAGTTATCTGCCACTCCGGTGAGAACGATTTTGTTGTCATCACGAACCTCAAGTCCGAGAAAGGTGCTGATGGGCGTGGGCGAACGATCAAACGATGGAGCAGCACCTCCGTCCACCAACAAACGACCGGTCTGTGTCAAGGTGGTGCCGTTGATTCCTTCGACGAGAACAATGAACTCACCGGGGAGAAGAGCCAGAGACAAAGCGCCCGGCGACAGGTCAATATTGCTCGACACCTCGATGGCGTCCAGCGGATTCGTCTGTTGAAGCGTCAAAAACTTGTCGCCATTTCCGGCAGTATCCACGTCGAAGTACAAGTTGCCGTTTGAACCGCCGTTGACGGGAGCAAAAACGATTTTATCGGCGACAATCATCTGATTCTGGTTCTGCGTGCCGACGTCAATTGTTGCCGCTCCAAAGTCGATCGTTCCTGTGGCGGTAATACTCGTGCCAGGTTGCAAGTTGAACTTGTATCCGGTGCCGCCGACAGTCATCGCTCCGACCGTGAAATCGTCCGTCACGTTGACGGTTTTATTCAAAACGGCCGTGCCGGCACCGGGGCCGTATGTGTTTTCGAAGAACACAATGTCATCGTTCAAAAAGGTGTCGACGGAGATACCATCGACCGTTGTTCCGTACCAGTTTGCTACACCCAGATTCGGTGGTATGGTCGTCACCGCATCCCAAGTACTATTGATGACTCCGGTCCAGTGAAGGTCTTCGGACATGGCCTGCGGATCCGCCACTAGAAAGAGTAACTGCGTATTGTCTCTTACTTCAAGTCCGGTGTACAGGGGCTTGGGAGTTGCCGAGCGTGCGAACGCCGGTTGTGAGGCAATCGCCGATTGGTAGATGTTATTCAAATAAAAATCTCCCCCCATCGAACTCAGGGCTCCCAGGGTTCCGTTGTTTGTCGTTTCGCCGAGAATGACGTACCCGGTGGTAAATCCTGTCGGTGTATTGACATAAACATCACTTTGGATCGTTGTGGCGACTCCGGGGTCGGTGGGCGAGAGCGTCAAGAACGGCCCATCGTGCAAACTGGCGTTCTGGGTCATATTCTCGAAGTGCAACTCACTGCTTGCCTGAAAATCGAACGCGGAGGCAAAGATCGTCGTCGCTCCTTCAACATTAAATACGTCGGTCTTGACCGTTCCTCCCGTCGCACCGATGGAGCCGGTTCCCAAAGTAAATGGCGATCCGGTATTGATTGTGAACGTACTGCTGCCAACGTTGACATAGCCGGCGATGATCGAACTTCCTTCATTGGTGGTGAGCGAATTGACGGTAATCACCGTGTTCGGCTCAAGGATTAACGACGGCGTCCCTGCAATGGCAATTGGGCTGACCACGGGGCCAACAACCGGAACGACATGGTTTCCGACGGAGCTGGACAACGTTAGCGAACTGCTCCCACCGAGATCAAGGGTGGAATCCAACGTAAGGACCAAGGTTCCTTCATCGACGGCAAAGCTCGTCGTACCGTTGAATGTGCTCGCTCCCTCATGTATCCATCGGCCAACGCCGGTTTTTACAATTTCAACGTCGGCACCGACATCACCGGTCATATTCCCTCTCATGTCGAGATAGTTTGCCTTGTTGGCAACATTGACGTTGAAAACGTTGTTATTCCCCGTAAAGTAGATGCCATCTTTTCCGTCGCCGACGTTTTCGCCGAAAAAGGAACTTTTGGTGATGACGTTGACATTGATTTCCGCTCCGGCCGTGGCACCGTCATTGTAAATGGCGCCACCGTTTCCCGTGTCGAAGTTGCCCGTAAAACTAAAATCTGTCAGCGTTAACGTACTATTTTCAGCATTGTAAACGGCACCGCCTTGCTGGGCCTCGTTACGAGAGAATTCCGTGCCGGTAACGGTGACAATTCCGTTCAGACCGGTGTAAATGGCGCCACCGTTGCCGCTGGACGCCTTGTTTTCCGTAAAACCGCCTCTGGTAATTGTCAGCGTTCCGTCCAACTCATTGTAAATGGCGCCACCGTCCCCAGTGGCCTCATTTTGTCGGAAGATGACGTCCGTTAATTCAATGATTCCTTTCTCGGAACTGTAAATGGCACCGCCGTGACTGGTGACACCAAGAACCGCGTTTTGTGCAAAGATGACACTTGAGGTCGCACTTGTACCCGCAATGGTCAATTTTCCGCCAAGGTCATTGTAAATGGCACCACCGCCGTTGAGAGAAGTATTTTCCGAGAAATTACCGCTGCCATTGACGTCAACCGTTGCAAGCGGCGCATTGTAAATGGCACCGCCGCGTCCGAGATCCGCTTTGTTTTTCATAAAGTCGGCCTGACCGGCAATGCTGATCGCCCCTTTATTGTAAATGGCGCCGCCATCTCCGGTTCTCGCGAAGTTTTCATCAATCAGGCCACCGGTGATGCGTAGCGTTGCGCCGTCGTTATAGATGGCGCCGCCTTCTTCCGCCGAGTTCCAATTCAATCGGTTACCGGATTGGAGATTGACTGTCCCGCGATAGGTGTAAATGGCACCGCCCAAATCTATCGCATCATTATTCTGGAATGTGGCTCCGTTCAGATTGAGCGTTCCCAGATTGTTGTAAATGGCTCCACCGCGATTCGTCGCTTCGTTGAGATCAAACGTCACGTTGTTGGTCACGTTGATGACACTTCCTTCACCGTCATTGTAAATGGCACCACCGTCAATCGCTTTGTTTCCGTTTGTGGCGAGCAACACAGGAGCCGCCACACCGTTATAATAGGCAAAATCGGTATTCGAGAGATTGACCGTCCCACGATTGAAAATGGCACCACCGAACCCATGGAGGGCTTCATTGCCATAAAATTGGGTCGACGAGAAAGTAGCCGTCGCGCCGGACTCGTTGTAGACGGCACCGCCATGACTCGCCACCGAGCCGTTTGCCGTGTTACTGACAAAGCTGCCGCTGGCAGAAAATGTTCTATCGTTGAAAACGGCACCACCCAATGGGGATTCGTTATAAGCAAACGTACTTCCCCCGAGTCCCATCGACCCGGCGTTATACACGGCACCGCCCCGCTCCAGCGACTCGTTATCCATAAAGACGTTGCTCCCACCGCTTGTTACCGTTCCGCCGGTGGAATTGTACACGGCACCACCCCGTGTTGCTGTGTTCAGGTAAAACTCGGAGCGAGTAAGCGAGAGTGTCGCTCCAGGGTTCACATCAATGGCGCCACCGTTCCCCGTCGCATGATTCCCGTATCCTGCCGCTTTATTGCCATCCGCAAAGAAACCTTGGGCCTGAAGTTGAGCACGAACTTGAGCGGGAGTAATCGTAACAATTCCTGAGGAATAGCTATAAACAAAATCGCACAGCGCCTGTAATGATCGCTCATTAAGAGCGTAGTAATTGTGGTTAAGACTGCTTCCCGGAGATGCCGCGAGGTAACTATCGACCGTTGCTTGAGGCACCATAGATAAAATAGGATGCAGCGCTGCAAGATTAAACCCGACGACTCCTTCGTATCTCTGTGTTCCGAACACGTTTCTGTCGAGGTTGAGGGTTCCACCGTTGATGATAATGGCACCGCCGTTCCTCGATTCGTTGTTGTCGAAGTAAATGTAGGAATAGTGTGTTCCCGTGTTCGAAAGGGTATTCGCGTTAGAAACTCGCCACCTTGGTGAGGTCGCATTGTCAGAAAAGTTCGAATTGCTTTGCCGGATCACATTACTCGTCGTAGCACCTGTAATAGAATAGGTGCCGCTGGTAATCTGAATCACTGCTCCATCAATATAGCCAAGGCTGGTGCCGGAACTGGTATAGTCATAGTTCAGGAAAGAGAGCGTTGCGGCACCGCCCCAATGGCGCATGGCGTATGTTATGCTGTCATTATTCGTCCCATGATTTCCAATCCAGCCGGTAATGGTAAGACTTCCACTCCCGTTAAGACGTATCTGCGAAGCGCCCGCATTGCCCAAACTTTGGTAGTGCCCCAATCGCGAGTGATAGGCCGCCAGAGAAAACTCCGTGTTGTAGTTGGTATCACCGAAGGTCCAGTTGTTATAGAAATTACTGTTTGTAACGCTGTAATTCTGTGCCCGTTGGTCCATCACCCAATGGTCGGTGCGGAGTGTGGCAAGATCCGTACTTCGCATCGTACTAGGAACCCCATTGTAATAGTAGATCCATTCAGCCCCTTGCAGCCGAGCCGTTACGAAGAGTATCCCCTGTAAGGCAGAGAGCACTCCCAATGCGAGAACCAGAACTCCAGTCGCGAGTTGGTGATTTTTTGACATCTTCCGTGAATTCATTTTCTTTTTCATGGCGACCGTACTTCCTTGTGATCGAGTCGGAATTCAGGCGAACTGAGCGGTCTGCGCCGGGGCTTTCCGGCGCAAACAAGACAGCCTGTTTCCCTTTTCGGCAAACGACGGCGCAAAACTGTAGGAAAAGTTTGGGCGTGGGGCTGGGGGCGGGGCTGGGGCG
>JGI24702J35022_10002123_pt1 | contig 12244 bp, 9 predicted proteins | sample TergutTh196P4_FD_35022 | JGI IMG/M metagenome (IMG submission 35022)
GCCAGCAAAGAGGCCTTTACCTATGCCGAAGAACGCTATGCCGCCGGACGAAGCACCGTATTCGAGTACAACGAATCGAAGACAAAATACGCCCAAAGCCTGTCGGAACAAGCCCAAGCCAAATATAACTTTATCTACTGCGCCAAGATACTCGATTTTTATAACGGCCTGCCAATCACTTTGTGAATGGAGAATTATATCAGAAAATCCATATAATTGGCGCTGTTTACGATATGATACACATGATTGGGGTATGCTTCGGCAAAAGTTTTGGGTATAGGGGGTTGTCGTTTTTCGTTCCATTTGATTTCAAAAGCGGTCAACATGCCTCCCGCATCTTCTACAAGGTCAACCTCTTGCTGTTGAAAAGTCCTCCAGAAATAACTTTTTGCAAAATGCCGACGATAATGGTTTGCCTTCAGACGCTCGCTCACAAAATAGTTTTCCCACAAAGCGCCAACATCCTGACGCAGTTTTAACGGAGAAAAGTTTTGCAAAATGGCGTTGCGGACACCATTATCATAAAAATAAATCTTCTTCCCTTTTTTAATTTCATTACGAAGATTCCGGCTGAATGCACCTAATCGAAAAATAATAAAACATTGTTCCAGTAAATTAATATAACGTTCAACTGTCTCGTCATTCGATTGAATGGTTTGAGCCAGTTCATGACTGGATACTTCATTCCCGAGTTGCAAGGCTAAGGCTGACAACAGGTTTTCTAATTGTAAGGGTTTACGAATGTAGCTCAACGTTAGGATATCCTTGAATAGATAGCTATTTGTGAGATTTAGCAAACATTCTATTTCGTCACCCGGAAAATTTATAACATCAGGATAAGCGCCATATATCAAACGTTTTTCAAGCGATTGATTTTCAGTCAACCTGTTACCGGTCGACACTAACTCCCGTACTGAAAACGGATACAGGTGATATTCAAATTTTCGCCCGGTAAGCGGTTCGATAATTTCATTTGCTAAATCTAATGAAGAAGAACCCGTAACTAATAATTGTACATCCGGCCATGTATCAATAAACAGCTTAAGCGTTATACCGATGTTTTTAATACGTTGGGCTTCATCAATCATTATTAATTTGTGCTTCCCAATAATCGTTTGAAGTTTTTGGATATTGGTGTCGGTCAGTAGCGAACGGACTTCCGGTTCGTCACAATTAAGTGTTAAAGACGGAACATTCACATTAGAAGCGATTTGTTTGAGTAAAGTTGTTTTTCCCACTTGTCGAGGTCCTGTCAAAATAATCGCTTTCCCTTTGAAAAGTTTCTGCTCAATCACCGGTTGGATTTCTCTATTAATCATAACTATTCATCTATTTTTGTGCAAAAATATACAATTTTCCGATTATAACCAAAATTTTTTATATAATTTTCCGGTTATAACCGGAAAATTATATAAAAAATTTAAGGTGTATTTGGAAAAATGGACTTTTTATTATACTTTTGCAGGCAATTATAATTCTAAAAAGGTTTGAAATGGAACTAACATTAGATTTAAACAAGCGTTATACATATGCCGACTATCTGACATGGATGGACGATGTAAGGCGTGAATTGATTGAGGGCTTTATCAAACTGTTTCCTGCGCCCCGTCCGGTACATGCAGAGGTCAGTTTTAATATCGCAGGTAATTTGTGGGCAATCCTCAAAAAGTATAAAGGCAAATGTAAAGTATTTGACGCGCCTTTTGATGTTCGTTTGCCGAAAAATGGCGAGACAGCTGACGATAAAATCTATACGGTAGTACAGCCGGATATTTGTGTGATTTGCGACTTGTCGAAAATTGACAAACGGGGCTGCTGCGGAGCGCCGGATATGATTATTGAAATTTTTTCGGCTTCAACCGGCAAAAGAGATTTGCACGAAAAATTTATGTTGTACGAAGAATCGGGGGTTAAGGAATACTGGATTGTTTACCCAGAGTCAAAAGATATCACCGTTTACTTGTTACAGGACGACGGTAAATACGACGCCGGTAAGGTTTATGAGTTCGAAGGCCAAATTCCCGTTCATGTGTTTGATGACATTACGATAAATATCGAAGATATTTTTCCGTAATTGACCAAACTATCGTTTTTTCGTACTTTTGTCCCCTGATTTTGAGGCTGTGGCGTAATTGGTAGCCGCGCCAGCGTTTGAAGCCTTCATTAATCATTAAAAAAAGTCTATGGCGACAATTTCGTGGTCTGATATTTCAGGGACTTGAAGCGAGATTTTATTCGCTTTGATTTCGAACGCAGGCTCCCTGTTGCTGAATAACAACCGGACACCCTTTACGATTTTGTTTTCCGGAATAAGAATATCTATTTTTGCGTCAACAGGAAATATATCCCGGAAAGGGCCTTTCATCATCATCGGGTTTGTCAGGTTTACAAGATGTACGGTCATTGATTCTTTCTGCCGCCAGACGGACACATCTACGACGCCCTTCGTCTTGACATCAACAACAGACTCTTCATTGAGCGCCCAAAGGATTGTATTGCGAAGCAGCTTGCTGTGGTCGGTGGCCATGACCTGCCAGAAAGACCGGTCTATGTCTCCGGGAAAATAGGCGATGCGGCCTTTTCCTGTTTCGCGCAGGTATAATTCGCGGATATCCGTGTCCTCGATGCGGGGATATACATCTTCCATCGGTAAATCGGGATATGTAGGCACTAACGTGACAGGAGACGGGAAGTCAGACCGGAGGTTCGGTAAAAATGTATCCGTCATCGCGGACTGAGGCTTGGTTTTTACGCGGTAAATTGCGTTTATCATGCGATAGACGTTTTCCAATCCGGTGAGTACCGGATGAAACGTGCCGGTTGAAGGCTCTTTTTTCAACTTCAGGTAACTGTTTTGCATCGGGCCTTCGACACCATTATCATACGATACACCCAATAAATCGCCCAATGCAAAATCTTTGCGTCGGCGTCCTTCTTCATTGTATAGAGACGTCTCGAAAGTGGCTACAATACTACCGCCGGATTTTACAAAGGATTTGATTTTCTCACATTGATCGTCGGATAAAGCGGCTATGTTCGGTAATATCAATAGTTTATAGGGTTTTAAATGTACTTCGTCCAACAGCATGTCGTTGACCATGTCAAACGGGATGCTACCCTCAACCAACGCATGGTACATCCCCAACGCATGTTCATTGCTTCTTTGTTGCCACGGTTCGCCGCCGTATTTCCTGTTCGTTTGTTGCGAAAACACCATGCCAATTCGCGCCATTGAGGCCATGTTACGCAGATAGCGTTCATTTTCATAATATCGCTGATACATCGATGCGATGGTATCCATCCATCTTTTGTCAAAGATATTACCGCCAAACTTCACGAAGCAGGGTTTCATGCCGTTAGCTACCCCTTCGGCCACCCATATCCTTATCTCCGCATCGTTCTGTACGGAATCTTTCCAACGGTATTCTTCTTCCACCCCAACACTGAAAATGCCTATAAGCGGTTTCATGCCTAAGCTTGCCCTTAATTCCTTGGCGCCCATTGCATTCGACCATGGAGGAATAAGCCCTCTTCGTGCCTGCTGGTCGGCAAAAAAGAAATCGGCATGTTTGCCTGTGAGCATCCTGTCCGGAAATCCGTTTGGAATAAAACGGGATGTTGGTTTAATTTTTCGAATCTCGGCATCCCAATGAAACCACAGTTCTTTGAGCCTGTCTGTTTGCCACATATCCCATTGCTGATAAACAGGGTCTAAGCGATTTGTGACTGTCGGGAGTTCGAGACCTGTGGCAGCTTTGAAGTTCTTTTTGCAATGTTCGCAGTAGCAGACGCCATGTCCGCTCCATCGGTTGGAGAATATCCCCTCCGGCTCAAACCGTTGCATGATTTCTTTATGCACTTCGGTCATAAATTCAAAGTTATAAGGACCTAAGGCGCATGTAACCCACAGTTCGGGATTCGCCCAATGCCGACGTTTTTGTCCGTCGGCTGTTACCGCGATATAATCGGGGTGGGCATCAAACATATCCTGTCGCGTCGCGTGAGGGTCAGTCCGCAGTATGATGGTTCTGTTCATTTTCCGGCACTCGGATATTAGATAACCTAACGGGTTGTGCATCCGGTCGCTTTGCTGACCGGATGTGCCGCCGGTTTCGTGTTTCAGGTCGCGGTTCGGGTCTCGCAACCAGTCGCTTCGATGATGTAACGGTATCTCGGTCGGATAATAGGCGACAATACCTCCGGCGCTTAACAAGACGCCATCAGCATGAATCTTCTTCAAATAATCCAACCAAAACTCCGGGTCATATTTCTCCGGGTCATTCTCCACAAATGCCAACTGTGCCCATCGTATAGCCTTGTCAAACCATGGAATCTCCGGTTGAGAAATGCCGACAAGTGTGTCTTGAAGGCCTGAAAAACCTTCCGATACGGCGGCATTTCCTGAAAAGGCCATAACACTGCCGACTATGGACATGTTTTTAATAAATTGTCGTCTGTGCATATCTTTCAAAATTATAAATCCCCATAAGGCAACTGTGTTACATTTTTTGTCTCCATGATAATGATTTTTTCGCGTCAAAGTTACAATTTTTTTTTATACTTACTACTTACTCCTTACTCCTTACTCCTTACTCCTTACTCCTTACTCCTTACTACCATATTTAAAAAAACAGGGCATATAGTATCTGCCAAAATTTTTTTATTTTCAATAGAAAATAGTAACTTTGCGGTTTCAAAAAATAATAAATTGTCATGAAAGTACAATCATAACCCATAATTCTTTTTTCTATGAAAGTAATAGCTATTAACGGTAGTCCGCATCCTAAGGGAAACACATGGTTTGCCTTGAAAACGGTAGGCAATGCACTCATCAATGAAGGCATCGATTTTGAGATCGTCCACATCGGGAATCAAGTCATACACGGGTGCATTTCTTGTGGAAAATGTCATGAAAATCAAGACGGTAAGTGCTCCATACGGACCGACGAACTGAATAATTACCTGCCAGCTATCAAAGCAGCCGACGGGCTTATTCTGGGATCGCCTGTGTACTATGCCGGCATTGCAGGAACGATGAAATGTTTTTTAGACCGGCTGTTTTTTGTTTCGGGTTCCAATGGCAACTGGATGCGTCATAAAGTAGGCGCTTCAGTAGTTGCACATCGTCGTTCGGGCGGATCGGCTGCCTGGAACAGCCTGAATTACTACCTGACAATTTCTGAAATGACTGTAGCCTCATCCAATTACTGGAGCATCATCCATGGCGCAGACGAAAGGGAAGCCGAACAGGACACGGAAGGAATACAAATCATGCAGGTCTTAGGCGCTAACATGGCATGGTTGCTCAAAATGAAACAAGCCAACGAAGGATCAGCGCCTCCCAAAAACGAGAAGATATTCCTGAATTTTGTCAGATGAAGCGTTGGTTTTTAACACATGGAACATAATTACAGCCAATGGAAAGAATAACCGAACAACCCTCAAAATATCGGCACCTGGAAAATATGTCGGTGGATGAGTTAGTCATGCACATCAACGAGGAAGACAAAACGGTGGCCTTGGCCATTGAAAAGCAGTTGCCGCAAATCAGCAAGATGATTTCTGCCGTAGAGAGGCAACTGAAAGCAGGCGGAAGGATGTTTTATCTGGGCGCAGGCAGTGGCGGAAGGTTATCCGTATTGGATAAAATAGAGTTACCTAACACGTATGGCATCGAGAAGGGGGTCATAGAGGTGATTCTCGCCGGAGGAGTAGAGAATCTGGTGTTGGCGCTCGAAGCGATGGAAGATGATGAAGAAGATGCTTGGAATCAAATGCAGACACTCCAAGTCTCAGGTAAGGATTTTATCATCGGTATCTCTGCCAGTGGTACCACCCCTTTTGTGTTGGCCGGTTTGAAGAAATGCAGGGAAAACAACATCCCGTGCGGTTGTATAGTCGGTAATCCCGAATCGCCGATAGCAGCAGTAGTCGATTATCCGGTCGAAATAATCACCGGCCCTGAGTTTGTAACAGGCAGTACACGTATGAAATGTGGAACCGTACAAAAAATGATTTTTGACATGATCAGTACAACCGTGCTGATACGTATGGGACGTGTGGAAGATAATCAGATGGTGAATGTACGGTTGATAAACAACAAAGTAGTAGATCGTTCGGTGAAGATGCTAATGGAAAAGCGGGGGTTGACAAATTATGATGAAGCAAAAGAATTGATCCTGAAGTATGGGAACGTAAAAAAAGCGATGGAAAGGGTGAAAGGGGAGGTAATTCTTAATTCTTAATTAAAATTCTTAATTAAAATAAAATATGGAACAGATTAGCAGACGAAAATTTTTAGGGGTTGCGGCAGCAACAGGCGCAGGAATGGTAATGACGCCTGTATCATCGTTTTCCGAGATAAATAATATCACTCCCCTTATGTTGAGTGTTGACGAAAAACCGGCGTTATTAGGAGGCCCGAAAGCTCATCCCGACCAGTTTCCTCTATGGCCGGTTTATGACAGTGCGGAAGAACAGGCGCTGATAGATGTATTGCGTAGCAATAATTGGGGACGCTTGGACGGCAAAGTGACGGCGCTTTTCGAAGAGGAATATGCCAAATTGATGGGTATAAAGCATAGCCTTGCCGTTGCCAGCGGTACAAGCGCTCTGTTTACCATGTTAGGCGCCTTGGATATTGGCCCGGGCGACGAAGTGATTATCCCTGTTTACACCTTTGTGGCTACCTACAATGTGGTGGTGCTCAATTATGCCTTACCCATCTTAACGGATACTGATATTGAGACTTTCCAAGTCGACCCGCAAGCGATGGAAAAAGCTGTCACAAAGCAAACTAAAGCGCTGATGCCAGTACACATGGGCGGTATACCAGCCCATATAGACAAAATCATGGCAATAGCGCAAAAACATAAACTACCCGTCATCGAAGACGCCTGTCAAGCCCCTTGGTCGGAATGGAGAGGTAAGCGCGTGGGAGCATACGGAATAGGTGGCGCTTTCAGTTTCCAATCCTCGAAAAACCTTAACTGTGCCGAAGGAGGCGCTATCACTTCCAATGACGAGGATTTTATTAAAACTTGCTACCGGTTTCATAATCAGGGGATGGGACCTTCATCCGCTTCTTATGGCACAGGCGAAGGCACACGGGGCACAAACGGTCGTTTGACTGAATTTCAAGCCAATCTGCTGCTGTCGCAAATGACACGTTTCGAAGCGCAATCCATCAGACGTACCCAGAATGCCACTTACCTGACCAAACTTCTTAACGAGATTCCAGGCCTTTCACCGGCGAAACCGTATGACGGCGTCACCAATGTGTCCTATCACCTGTATATGTTTCGCTATGACAAATCACATTTTGCAGGCATGAGCCGTCAACGTTTTATGGAAGCATTGCGGGCAGAAGGCATCAGTACATCTTCCGGCTATGGCCATTTAAATAAAGATGCTTATGTGACGGGGTTGGCTCAAAACAAACATTTCCTGAAGATTTATGGTGAGAAAACGATGAAACAATGGATTGAGCGAAATCATTGTCCCCAAAACGACAGACTGATAGAAGAATCGCTCTGGCTGACGCAAAATATGTTACTCGGTACAACACGTAACATGGAACAAATAGCCGAAGCCATGCGTAAAATCCAAAAAAACGCCAACGAATTGAAAAATTAATCATGATATTAATAGCAGACAGCGGCTCTACCAAAACGTCATGGTGTATTATAGACTCTTCCGGCAAGACAAAAGAGTTTGATACCGAAGGTTATAACCCCTGTTATTCAGGAGGTGAAAAATTGTTTGAGATATTGAAACCCAACCTGCCTGAAAGTTTCGATACATCCGACATACGCCAAATCGCTTTTTATGGAGCCGGCGTATATGAGGACAAATATGATGTGATACATGACGCCATTCATCCTATCTTTCCCAATGCCCGGATCGAAGCGGTAATGGATTTGATGGGTTCTGCGCGTGCCTTGCTGGGACATAACCCCGGTTTTGCGGCTATCTTGGGAACGGGCACAAATTCTTGCCTGTACGATGGCGAAAAAATTACCCATAATGTTGATTCATTAGGTTTCCTGTTAGGCGACGAAGGTAGTGGCGGCTATATGGGCAAACGGCTGATTACCGATTACATTCGCGGTTACATGCCCGAAGAGGTACGTAGCCGATTTTGGGAAACGTTCCGTCTGTCAGGCGACCAGTTGATCGACCGCATCTATTCCGATCCGCTACCAAACCGTTACTGCGCTTCGTTCACCCGCTTCCTCACCGGCGAACATGCAGGTCATGAATATCTCGAACAGCATATCATCTGTGACTCTTTCCGTGATTTCTTTAATCGTATCGTCAAATATTATCCCAATTATCAAAATTACTCATTCAACAGTGTCGGCTCTATCGGATGGATTTTTCGCGACCGCCTGACCCAGGTAGCTTCCGAGTTTGGAATGGAAACGGGAAATATCATCAGCAGCCCAATGGAAGGATTGGTCAGGTATCATTCTAATTAATGATTGTTGATTATGAGAGGTTTAAAAAAATTATTTATTTTGTGTTGTGCCGGAACTTGTTTTAGTTTGACAGCTCAAACTGTTTTTTTTGTATCACCCCAAGGTAGCGACACAAATGCCGGTAGCCGAGAGGCGCCTTTCCGGAGCATTGAGCAGGCGCAGGTAAAAGCGCGGGGAACATCCGACGAAGTCGCGATTTATTTGCGCGAAGGCGAATACAGGTTGTCGAAACCACTGATTTTCACTCCGGAAGATGGGAACGAAACTAAACGACTTGTTTTACAGGCTTACCCGGGCGAATGTCCCGTAATCACCGGTAGCGTTTTGCTGTCTGCCAATTGGACGCCTTACCGAGATGGCATCATGAAAACGAAGATTTCCCCGTCCTTTTCGTTGGATATGTTGGTGGTTGATGGCAAGATACGTCCTATGGCGCGATACCCTGACTACGATTCGACGGCTGTGCGATTTAATGGCACTTCGGCAGATGCAACCTCTCCTTCACGCGTCAAAACATGGAAGAATCCTGTTGGAGGGTTTCTCCATGCTATGCACTCAGCCGATTGGGGCGATTTTCATTATCGTATCACAGGGAAGGACGAAGAAGGAAACCTGACCACGGAGGGCGGCTGGCAGAACAATCGTCAATCCGGCCTGAGCCGCGATAACCGCATGGTAGAAAATATTTTTGAGGAATTGGATACACCGGGCGAATGGTATTTTAACAAGCCGGAATCGACGCTTTACTATTATCCGATGCCCGATGAGGATATTCGTAATGCGAAATTTGAAGCGCCCCAACTGAAACACCTCATCGAACTGCGCGGAACGGAACGAAATCCGGTGCGTAACATTACCATCCAAAATATCGAACTGACACAAACAGTTCGTACCTTCATGGAAAAATACGAACCGCTATTACGTTCCGACTGGATGGTTTACCGCGGTGGCGCTGTTCTTATTGAAGGAGCCGAAGATTGTAACCTGCGCGATTGTTATCTGCATAACTTAGGAGGAAATGCAGTATTTATTTCAAATTATAACCGAAACATTTTGGTGTCGGGATGCCATATTACCCACACAGGCGCCAGTGCGATATGCTTCGCAGGCGATCCCGGCGCGGTGCGCTCACCAAGCTTCGAGTACAGTCAATTCATTTCTTTTGAAGAGCTTGACAGGGAAAGAGGCCCGAAAACGAATAATTACCCGTCAGGCTGTACGGTTTATGATAACCTGATTCATCACATCGGTTTGTACGAAAAACAGATCACGGGCGTTCAACTTTCCATGAGCCACGCCATCACGGTCAGCCATAACAGCATTTACGACGTACCGCGGGGCGGCATTAATATTAGCGAAGGTACCTGGGGCGGACATGTCATCGAGCATAATGACGTCTTTAATACAGTTAAGGAAACAGGCGACCACGGGTCGTTCAATTCATGGGGACGCGACCGCTACTGGCATCCGAACTCCCGCACAATGCGGTCAATTATCGAAAAAGAACCGGAACTGATTTTAACCGATGCGATTTCAACCACCGTCATCCGCCATAATCGTTTCCGTTGCGATCGCGGCTGGGATATTGATTTGGACGATGGCTCCTCCAATTATCGCATTTACAACAATCTGTGCCTGAATGGAGGCATAAAACTCAGAGAGGGATTTTATCGTGTTGTTGAAAATAATATAATGATAAACAATACGTTCCATCCGCATGTGTGGTTTGATAACAGTGGCGACGTTTTTACCCGTAATGTAGTGATGACGCCTTATCAACCTATCAACGTTCCGTATTGGGGAACATTGATTGATTATAATATTTTCACTGACAATTCGGCTTATGAAACAGCACGGGGAAATAATACGGACGAACATTCAATCGTATATCCTGTGAGATTTGAAAACCCTGACGGAGGTGATTATCGAATAAACCCTGATGCAACGCCTGTCTTTCGGCTGGGATTTCAAAATTTCGAGATGGATCGGTTTGGCGTTGTCTCACCCCGCTTACGCCTGTTAGCACAAACACCCGCAATGTCGACACCCGTTGTCAGCACGCACGATGACAAAGCAAATGTGATCGAGTGGTATGGGTTGCATATAAAAAATCTCGAATCGTTAGGCGAACGTTCAGCTACCGGTATGGATTCCGAACGCGGCGTATATGTGATAACCATCATTAAATATGATTCACCTTTAAGGGATTACCTGCAACATAACGACGTGATTCTAAAATTTGCGGGAAAGCCGGTAAACAACTTGGACGACTTGCTTCAAGCCACAGAACAGGCCGACCTGAACAATCCACAAGAAATGGTTGTCTTCCGACATCAAAAAGAAGATACCATCACAATTCCGTCAAATACAATTAGATAGCTTCATATTGCTTCATAATAAGGAGCGAAATTCATCTGTTAAAAATCGTATATCTACATCACCTAAATATTAATAATTATTAAAACAAACAAAATAACTATTATTAATAGTTGTTTTGTTTGTTTTTATAGTTATCTTTGTGCGCTCAATAGAAAGTATTAAATAAAATGAAAAGAATGACCCCCAAAGAGGAAGAAATTTTAAATCGTTTCTGGACGATAGGCCCCTTGTTTATTCGCGAACTGTTAGAAACGTATGAAGAGCCCCGTCCGCATTATAATACGCTGTCGACCGTAGTCCGTATACTCGAAGAGAAAGGATACATCGGTTATAAGGCGTATGGGAATACCTATCAGTATTACGCGCTGATATCGAAGGAAGAATACCGGAAAAAGAAACTTAAAAGCGTCGTAGATAGCTATTTCGGTAATTCGTATAAACGGGTCGTTTCTGCGCTTATCGAGGAAAATGAATTATCTATCGAAGACCTGCAGGAACTAATCGAGGATATTAAAAAAAGAAAAGTAACATGATTCCGTTTCTTCTGTATCTCATCAAATTGAGTTGTTGTCTGGCGCTTTTTTACGCAGGCTACAAAATCCTGTTAAGTAATGAAACCTTTTTTCATTTCAACCGGATCATACTCCTGACAGGCATATTGACATGCACGCTGCTTCCTTTGATAAAAATCAGGACGACAACCACCGGAATCGTACAGCAGCCAATGATTCAATTAGAAAAAATAATGACGACCGAAGAACAGTACCAGACAATAATCTATCCGGATGAAGGCGACAAAGCAATCAACGCTTCAATTCCGGTTGGCAGGCAACATCGTCCGGTTTCTTTCGTTCGTCTGTTGGCTTTGTTATTTGTGACCGGCAGTTTTGTGAATTTATGTTTGTTGATTCGTTCCCATCTTTCGTTAGTCAGGCTAATCCGTAAAGGAAGAAAAATAAAACAGGGCGATTATACGGTCATTTTATTCGAAAAACGGGTCACCCCCTTCAACTACGGTCGTTATATTATTGTTTCCGAAAACGATTACCGAGAGCATCCGGATACCATTTTAACACATGAGTTGGCTCATTTTCGTTTTTTACATTCATTCGACATTGTTCTGGTAGAACTTTTAACCCTTTTACAATGGTTCAATCCGGTCGTCCGGTTACTCAAAAAAGAAATCCAAAAAGTTCACGAATATCAGGCCGATTCGGAAGTCATTAAATCAGGCGTCGATGCAACTTTATATCAATTATTATTAGTGAAAAAAGCTGTTGGCTACAGTTCCTACGCCTTTGCCAACAGCTTAAATCACAGCAAACTTATTAAAAACAGATTTACTATGATGTCAAAAAAGAAATCAAACAGTCGGGCGCGATGGA
>JGI24702J35022_10002124_pt1 | contig 12242 bp, 8 predicted proteins | sample TergutTh196P4_FD_35022 | JGI IMG/M metagenome (IMG submission 35022)
GCTGGTTAAACGTTTTCCCAAAGCCGAAATTATTCTTACTGCCGGGAAAGACGGCGCATACTACGGGCAAGGAGATACCAGGGCAAAAGGCGACATTTTCAAAGTGAAAGAAGAAGACACCACTGCCGCGGGCGATACTTTTACAGGATATTTTTTGGCTGCCAGGGGAAAAGACATGACTGTTACAGAAGCTTTGGCAATTGCCTGCAAGGCGGCATCCATCGCCGTCTCGCGAAAGGGCGCCCTGGAATCCATCCCTTTTGCAAAAGAAGTGTTTTAAAAGTACTTGATTGGGCAGCCTAAATAATGAACCAAAAACATGGTTCTGTGTACTGCAGTTCATTCGGTTTAGCCATTAAGAAGCTCCCAAAAACCACCTCTGTCGCCATCAATACGTAATAATATACCAGTCTCTTTTAGGTGTTTAAGGTTTTTCTCTATGGTGCTTGTGCTGACATTTAGAGCAGCAGCTAATGCCCTAATGGTTATCCGATTATTTTGGGTTATTTGAGAAATTATTTGTTTTTGGGTCTTAGGGAGGTTTTCATATTTGCCCGTGCTTTTTATATACCTTTCCCGTAATTCTCCGTAATTCTCCGTATTTTCCCCGTAATTCTCAGTAATTATCTGCTTATTTAAATTATCAAGGGCATGTTGATTATACTTAAATCGTGCGGTAACAAAGGTATCATCAATCGTATAGTCTTCCGGTTTGTAGTATTGCATTATACGATGCATCCCTGACCCAAGCTGTTCTGCAAGCTCCATATTCGTAAATATCCGCATTATCTCACGGTTACGGGGCAGTGATTTCCCTTTAAAAAAGGCATCCTGGGTAAGGCCCAAAGGCAGGCCGCCTGAAGAAGTAATCTCGACCCTATCTGAATAAAACTCAACTACCGGATAGGCACCCCGAATATAATCATTATGAATAATAGCATTTATAACTGCTTCTCTTAATGCTATCGGTTCAACAAGCCGTGTTTCGATACGTTCCGGATACTTTATATCTACTGCAGTCTGATTGTAAATATCCAGAGCATCCAGCATGGCATAGGCTGCTTTTACAAGAGAGCAATTCCCGCATTCTGTTTTCTTTTGTATTGCAACTTTGTCAGTTCCTCTATATTGAACCATTTTAACCGAAACACCGTTATTATCTGCCATTAAGTAGGCAGCATAATTAAATTTTCCATCTTCTGTATAAAAATCAAGGTTTTCAAGCAAATTATCGATATTTGGTGCTATTTGCTTATCTTCGTAAAATATTTTTAGCTGGCGGAATGTTAAATTTTGCCTGGGAGACACAACATTATGCAGGGTATGCAAGGAACGCCTTGAATAGAGGCTGTCTATCATAGATTGCGGCATGGGAGAACTTTGGGTTCCTATTCTTAGAAAGCAGCCTTTTGAAGACATTCCATACTTTGTAATAAAGTATGGTTTTTCAAACCCGCTGGCAACTTTTATAATAAAATATTCCTTCCCGTCCTTGTGTGACTTGGGAGATATGGTAAACAATCCCATTGCAGATGGCGTTATATTGTTTTTTATTTTGTCAACAAAGCGCAAAACTGTTTCGTCATAATTGTCCACACCGAAAACAGTCCCTTTATCATCAATACCTATGAAAATTTCACCGCCAAGGCTATTTAAAAAAGCGACTACCGATTTCTCTATATCATCAGGTATTTGACGCTTATATTCCCTGATGCCGGTTTCTGTTATTGCCATATTACTTCACCACAATTCTTGCTGTAAAACCCCGAAGTTTCCCGCTTCCAAAGGGGCCCACTAGCATTATTAGCCTGGAATAACTGCTTGGTGCCAGAGAAATAGCCTTATTTATGGCTTCATGTATATCTTTTCTCATTCTTCCCTGCAACCTTTTCGGCTATTATATCATACTAAATGAATTTTTGATAATGGCGCAGGAAAACAAACATCAAATACATCTACTTTAGAATTAACAGTTAATTACCTACTAAGGTATTTTTATGGGTTTTTTAGTTAAATATGTTTCATTAAATGGAATAACATGCTTCAGTTAATATATTAATCATTTTTTCTTCATGTTCCTTGCATAACTTTTCATTCCAGGTACAGCCGGACTTTTCGCCTGTAGCTGGCAATGTCAAACCAGACATAATTCTAAGCTTTAAACTTGCTTTTTCAATCATTTGAATAAAAGTACTTTTTTTTGCTTCTGGTGACATATTTGAAAATTTTGAATTAATACCTCTTTGAATAATACACAGGTTCCCAAAACCATTAACGTCATCATTCGACCATTGTTCAAAGGTTTCCGCGGATGGATTTCTTGGATGCCAATGCTCTACAGAATTTCTAAACTCAAAAACAAAATTACTATGCTTATCCTTATTGCCCTCCCATAATAAAAAATCAAGGTAATTAAAAACAATATGCGGGGTATTTGCTCCCCAATTGTAATTTTTATCTAGTATTTTATCTAAGTAATTTGCTTTTACAGCCATTGCAGCAATAGTCTCTGTTTTTAATTTATATTTATTTAATAATTTTAAATTCATATAATTATCAAGATATAACCATTTTAATAATTCAGTTATCCAATGCATAATTTTAGGCGAAGTGTAAGAAACCCTCAAACATGATTGCAGCATCAAATTAGTTTTATGTTCTAATTTTTGTTCCAGCTCCTCCTTACCTTTGAACAATGTGTTAACATAATATGGTGATTTGCTTTTCCCCTGGCTTGATACTTCCAGTTGTTTTAAACTCCATTCGCCGTCAGAATTATCATTTGCAAATTCCCTTTTAATGATATATTTATCAAATAAAAATCTGCACTTTAGCATGCATTGAATAAAATCAAGTGAAAACGATTCCTTCATTTCTGATATTCTTTTACCATCTATTATACCATCATTAATTACTATTTTAAAAGTTTCAGATAATTTATTGTCATCAAGCATTTCATTAATTAAGGTTTTATTTGGCATATAATGCAGAATTTTTTTATCAGCTACAAAAATTTTTAATGCATGTAAAATGAAAAATTGAAAAGAAATTACACTCTCAAATTTAACCCGCTCTTTTTTATTAATATCCTCATTATTAACATCTTTATTACTATCATATTTGCCATTGATGATATTTTTAATTTGTAGACTGTCACTGTTTTTAATATTATTTATCCGTTCACAGTTAAATTTTATTTGCGGTAAATCATTCCAGGAATCGCCAAACAGCTCAGAGCGGGTATCAGTGTTATTAAAATTCATTTGTACATAACCGGTCATATCACTGCAAGCTTCCCAAATTTCTGCAAATAAATCCCTGTCAATTTCGCTTGTTATTTTTCCCATTAAATTGGCTTTTAATATGTCACTTTGCTCCAATTGTTCACCTCGAGTATTCATGGTTTCAAAGTAACGGTTTAAATCAGTATTGGGAGGAACCTGAATTCTGTAAAGCTTTACCTTCATGAGCTGCGATAAAAAGAATTCTTCATCAAATTTTTGTTCGTTTATATTTCCATTAATAATGCCATCAATAATTTTCTTTCCACTTAATAATCCTGAATCAATATTTGCATCTTCCAGATTATCCAAGTTACGAATATTTTTAAGGGTATTATCGGATTTTTTTCTACATGCAAAAGTAAGAGCGTTGTAATTAAAATCTATTTTTAAAGAGGCAAAAAGAAGAAATAAGGCAGTTAATCTTTGTTGTCCGTCTATTACTTCATAAACATTTTTATCAACACTTTTTGAAACAATTAATGAACCAAGATAATAGCTTTCTTCCCTGAAGTCATTAATATCCTCCAATAATTTATATATATGGTTTTCCTCCCAAGCAAACGAACGCTGATACAAAGGAATAATATACTCAATACCATTATCATCAAAAATATTTTTATTATTACCATAAACTGCTATTTCTTCGATTAGATTTTCTTTTTCAGGATTATTCATTTCTGCCTTCCTGTGCCGTAGCCATTCAATTCTTTTATCATTTCATAAAGAGAGCTCCATTGCTCGTCCTCTGCTTTATCAGAATCCCGTAAAAAAGCGATTTTCATATTGGCTATTTCGCTATGTAATCGTGCTCTGTTTATTTTTGAAAACATGGGAATTGAATTTGAATACCTATTCTGACCATCCTCCTCAATGGCATATTTATTAATGCTGTCAAATCCAAGTCTATTCAAGTCAACTCTTAACATAAATGCCCAGGAGAACAGCTTTTTTACAACCCGTTCATCAAAATCTTTAAATCTGTCATAGTAGCAAAGGATAGAGCAAAAAAACAAATTCTTTGCATAAAGAAAACCCATTGAATTTTTTGAAACATTATTAAAAACCTCCTGAATTTCTGAAAAACAAGCTTTGGTTTTAATTTCTGTTTTTACATCATCTAAAAGCTGCAAATAATGTTCTACCATCCCAAAAAAATCTGACCCGGCTATAAAAGTTTCGGCTATTTGAAAGAAGGGCATGGCTTTACTTGTCCGTTTTGCATATGTATAAGTTGAATTTTCTGAAATACCTTTATAAACATCTATATCATTTGATGTAAATGAAAAACACTTAACACGCTTTGTCCATTGCAGTATTGGAAACAAATAAAGTTCAAATAATTCCTTTATTTCCCTGGAACTAAAGGCTTCCCACTTGGTAACCACATATTGCATATCATATGGATAATTTTTCATTTCACGAAGATGATAAGCTTTAAGTAAATCATGAGGGTCTAGGGCTTTACCTCTTGTATTTTGAGAGTCAAATAATTGAAAGGCTATTTGTTCATTATTTACAGCGATAAAGACTACTTCAAGTATTTTTTCAAATGAATCTTTAATCCTTGTTTTATATACATCGGATTTTAATGCAAACCAGTCTTTTATGAAGCGATAATTATTATTAATATTAAATTGTGATGTTTTATTTGAAAATTCTGTTTTTATTAATTCACATGAAAAGGAATTTTCTAAATATAAACGCAGCAAAATAAGTGTTAATATGCGTTGTTGTCCATCAACTATATCATATTTTTCCTTTCCGGTTTCTTTATATAATATTATTGTTCCAATACGATATTTAAAGTTTTTATATTTGTCTGATTCGCTGATTGCATTGTCTAAATCACCCAGCAAGTCAGATACATTTTTATCTGACCATTTATATGGCCGCTGATAATTTGGAATGAATAAATTCATCTCCAACAGGGTTTTTATACTAATAATTTCAGCCATTCCAGGTAATCCATAATGTTTTTTGCAAATAACCAAAATTAAGTTTTGGGCGATACAAGACTTGAACTTGTGACCCCTAGCATGTCAAGCTAGTGCTCTCACCATCTGAGCTAACCGCCCTCTTTTGCGATTCTTAAATAATTTCTAAATGACAATTCAATGCGGCCTTTTTGGAACAGGCCGCCTGATTACATTCTTTCCCGGATAACTACGTTAATTTCTATCTTGCCGCTTTTGCCGCCGGGGCCAATGTCCATAGGAACAATCAGCGCTTCCACTTCCAGATTATTGGAAATTTCCATATTTTCTCCGGTAAAGAGGGCAGGCGGGGTAAGATCGAATTTAAAACCCAGATCGTGGAGTTTGGTAACCGCCTGAGCNGTAATCATGTTAGCCAGCTCAGTGATGGTTGCCTTGACCATTTCATCAAGGACTTTCATCTCCTCGCCATTCATACCGCTTGCCACTGCAAGGGCAGTAGCTTTCGTCATGTCGAAAAGCACCCGGCCTTCCACATCCCCGGCAAGCCCGACCAGGGCTGCTACGCCCTGAATCTGCATGGTAGATGATTTCAGGTACAGATCCCCCCGCTTTACTTCGGTTCCCAGAACTTCTTTCAGCACATTAAAAGCGGCTTCCACGAAGGGATTAATGTATTCTACTCTCATACAAATACTCCTTGTTTATCACTATCAAGCATTGGCGAACATCGAAACAGGTTCTTTGCCAATATTTACCCAATCATCGCCGGGGAAAATTTCATTTCTGCCCGGAATGACAATCCCTTTGCTCTTGAGTTTCTCTTTAATTCCTTCAACAAGCCTGCTTTGATCCTGCGCAGGCAGGAAAGAAAGAACATCGCGGATAAGGATTATATCCAAATCCGGCAAAGGATTGTCATTCAGAATATCATGATATTCAAATACTATTGAATCCTTGATAGTCTGAGCGAAACTATACCCTGTGCGGCCCTTTACCACAAATTCCCGGCAATGATCCGGAATGTCTTCAAAATCGAAAACCATATTCGGCGCCTGGGATATAGCCATAATATCACTGTCATTGGCCCATATTTTTATATGCCCGTCAGGATAACGTGTTTTAAGTATACAGGCAAATGAAAAAGTTTCATAGCCCATTCCGCAGCCTACATTCCAGACTTGAATATTATTCGAAGAAAAAGCAGGTAAAAGGCTCCTGACATNAGCCGCATAGTCATCACTCCAGAAAGNGCCGGAATCCGGTGAATAAAAACNAGACATGAATTCATCTGCATCCGAAGAATTTTTAAGCTGCAGATTGTCNCCCGAATGCGATCCGCTCCAGTTNGAGAAACGGCGACGCATCCATTCTTCATTAAGGGCACTGGGGTAAAAATGCTTCAATGCCGGAAGGCTTTCCTTTATAAAATCCAGGGCATAATCGGCGGAAGCATCCCTTCGGGACCGATCAGGTTCTTCCACAGCGGCCTTTGGCGCATAATAAGTGGTATCTGACGATGTTACTCTGGGCTTTTGTTTATCATCTTCGCTTTGAGAAAAGATGCGGATTACATCCAGAATAATGTAAAGATCCCCCTGCTTTTCTACCACTCCGCTGATAAATTTGATATTAATATCGCCAAAGATGGGATGCGGCGGCTGAATGCTTTCGGTGTTAATGCCGACNACTTTGTCAATTTTATCAACAATGGTGCCGTAAACGCGCTCATCAATTTTAAGGATCAACATATTTTCCAGGCTGGCTTTTTTATTTTCCACGGGCAGATGAAAAAACATGCGTAAATCTATAATCGGGATTATGTCCCCTCGGAGATTATACACGCCGCGGACAAAAGAAGCTGCATTGGGAACATAAGTAAATTTGTCCGCCTTTGCAATTTCCTTGACATTCATAATATCTACCCCGTAATCTTTGCCTGCCAGGGAGAAGGTAATCATTTTGAAATCTACGTCGTCGGCTCTTTCTTTTTGTTCCTGGAGTTCAGCATTCATCTGAACAAGATCTTTCATAACTGCCATTTTTTTTACTCCACTATTACAGTGCTACCACCTGCCGGTTGTTTCCCTCGCACGGCGGTTTTCCATTTCCTTTTTTAATCCCAGTTCCAATAGCTGCCCTACGTCAATAATAAGTGATACAGAACCGTCTCCAAGTATGGATGCCCCGGCAATCCCGGGAGAATTGGTAAACTGATCCCTTAAAGGCTTAATAACCACATCTTCTTCCCCGATAAGGCTATCTACCATGAAACCCATTTTCTTTTCGGCTGTACCAACAATGACTATGAAGTAATACTCCTGCTGTTCTTCACTCCTTATTCCAAAGAGCCGGTTCAGGCGGAGCAGGGAAATTACATCGCTGCGTATATTAAAGACTTCGTTATTGTCGATCATNCGGATATCTTCGGGCTTTATCCTTAAGCTTTCGATAACCGATGTTATGGGGATGGAATAAATTTCCGGCCCAACACGCACAAGAAGGCCCTGAATAATTGCAAGTGTAAGCGGCAATTTAATCGTAAACTTGGTTCCCTTGCCTTTTGCTGAATCTACCGTAACGCTGCCGTTGAGCTTTTCTATGGAACGCCGTACCACGTCAAGGCCAACGCCCCTGCCGGAAATGGAGGTAATCTCTTTGGCGGTGGAAAATCCCGGTTCAAAAATCAGGTTAAAAGCTTCCACGTCGGTTAGTACCTTGTTGGGGTTAAGAATGCCTTTCTCCACCGCTTTGGCTTTAACGGATTCAACATCAATGCCTTTGCCATCGTCGGAAATTTCAATGACGATCATGTTCCCTTCGTTGGCGGCTTTTAATAAAACCATTCCTTCTTCCGGTTTGCCTGCGGCTCTGCGGGCTTCAACGGATTCGATGCCATGATCCACCGAGTTCCTTACGGAGTGCATGATCGGATCCAGAAGGTCGTCAATAACAGATTTATCAAGTTCNGTTTCTTCACCTTCGATGACAAGGTTTATCTTTTTATTAAGATTTTTGGAAAGATCCCGTACAAGCCGCGGGAAACGGCTGAATATCTGGCTAATGGGAACCATTCGTATCCGCATTACCCCTTCCTGCAGTTCACCTGTAATCCGGCCAAGGTTCTGCGAAGTGGAACGGAATTTTCCTACTGTGCCTTTTAAAGAGGTTTCAAAGCCGTCAAAAAGGGAAAAAATATCGCCGTATTCTTCGTTAATTTCCTTTCGTATGTCTTTAATAGACTTTCCGGACTGGATGCTTTCCAGGAATTCGGGAAGGCTGTCGAAGAGATTTTTAATTTTGTCCCTAAAAGCGCTTTCTATGGCGTGCAATTCATTCTGAATAGTGCCAAACTGCAGGCTTATCTGGTTAAAAGTTGCCTTTGTAATAACTGTTTCCGAAACCAGGTTTAAGAGATCGTCTATGCGCTTGGAATCTACCCTGAGAATTGAACCTGCTTCCTTGCCGGCTTTTTTTGCATCCTCGGAAGAGGCGGCTGTTGCAGCAGGCGCCGGAGGGGGGGCTGCGGGCTTGGCTGCAGCTTCCGGGGCAGCAGGCTTTGGCTGAGNGGCGGCAGGGGCCGGCTTTGGCGCTGCCTGAACCGNAGGTGCTTTACTCTTGCTGAGATCGGTAAGATCCGCCCCAAGGGACACATCCGGAATAATTACTATATTTTTAAGATCTTCCGGCTTTTTTGGCGAGGCTACGTAGTAATCTACCGTGGGAAAGAAGTTGTCTTCGTAAAGCTGCTCAAATTCAGGAACCGTCCTTAAAACAGTGCCTTGCCCCTTAAGTGCGGCATAAACCTGTATGCCGCCCACGGTATTCATAAGGCTGTCCTTGTCAAACCTTACCTGAATCCGGTAAATGGGAAGGCCACCGTCGACAGCTTCTTTAAGCTCTTCTATTTCGTTATCGGAAAGCGGTCCTTGAGAAGATGCATCAGCTGCTGCAGGTTCCGGTATTGGCGCTGGTTTGGGCGCCGCCTTGGCAGGCTTGGCGGAACCTCTTGTGCTTTTTGCATCATCGGGCAGGAGCATAGACAGTTTTTTTTCAATTTCTGAAATATCTTCCTGATATACCGCGCCGTTCATGCGCTGTTCGAGCATGGCTTTAATTACATCAATGCCGGAAAGAAGATTATCAACAACATCTTCATTTACAGAAAGTTTATCTCCCCGTATGGCATCAAGTACGTCTTCAACCAGATGGGTAAAATGGGAAAGTTCCATCATTTCCACTGTGGCTGAACCGCCTTTCAGGGTATGGGCAGCACGGAAAATCTCGTCTACCGCATCCTTGTTGGCCCCGTCGTTTTCAAGGACAAGAATATTTTGTTCTAATGTATCCACCTGCATTTGAGCTTCGGAAAAAAAGTCCTTGAGCAGTTCTTCGTTATTAGGATCAAGATAATCACTCATTATAAATAAGATTATACGATTTTCGTCTTAAGTCAAGATAGATGCGGGAGATATATGGTATTTGTTTTTCTTTATTAATATGATAGAATAAATGCATGAAAATTGACGCCAAAACCGGTTTTTTGCTTCTTGTGGTCATATTCATTTTTTTTTATGCTTTTCCGGCCGCTGCTGCGGATATTTCCGTTCCAAATATAGAAATGGCCAGCAGGGGCTGGGTAGACAACAATAATTTTGTCCTTTCTTCGCTTCTTTTGGCAGATTTAGCCCTGACAGGCGGTTATAAATATGCCTTTACCCTGGGATTTTACCTGGATGCCCCCGATATAGGCAAAGCTTTCACCCAAAGAAATTTTAAAGCAGAGACTGTGGCGCCCGGCCAGGGGGTAAGTGAAGACGATTACAATGCCCTTGTGGACAGGATGAACAACCAGGCTTATATAGGTTTCCGGATTGCAAAGGCTACCGCAAGGGAACTATTTGGCACTCCACTCGAATTTTCATATTTCCTCGGCGCTGCTGATAACTTTTGCAGCGGGGAAGACTTCACAGAGCATTTTGGCATTCCCTATTTTGGAACAGATTTTAAAGGTTTTTATTACTTTCCGGAAGGAATTGGGGGTATGCCTGCACGAAGATACAATGGCATCCACGGCATCCGCGGCTCGGGGTTTTCCCTGGGGTATACAGGGTTGGAAAAAATATTCCCGATATTTTACGTGTATATGGATTTCCCCTACCCTCAGGACTATATAAATACCGCCAATATATTCGGCGAAAATATCTACTCCGGCGACATGCGTGTGCTTATGCANTTTAACTGGCTGCGGCTGGAAGTTTTTAACGGCATNTCTGTAAACTCCGGCAAGGATGTCAGTTTACGTGGTGGAATTATGGCTCACATAGAAGGGAATGGGGTTGAGTTTTTTACCCAAATTGGAATTCCCGGCTTTACTGTAGGAGAAAAATTCAGCATAGATAATTTATTTTTTCTGTTTGAACCAAGGCTGCAGCTGGGNTTTTTTGCATTGCACCTGACCTTTTTTTACCGCCCGATTGAATATATTCACGTTATTACCCCTTCAGAAAAAGGAAGGGCAAATATTAATATAAAATTTCTTTTCGGAAACGCAAAATCGGGCTTTTGCGGAGGAATTGAGACAGGTGGTGAATTAAAGATAGACGGTTCAGAGGATTTTGTATTGCATATCACCCCAATGATGTCAGCTTACTCCGATGGGCTTCGCTGGGATGCAAAAATCCGCATTAAACCTCTGGAATTTGATACCCCAAAAGAAATGATTGAATTCTTTATTGGGGTCAGGACGGCGTTTTAAATGAAAAAAGTAATATTTTGTTTTTTACTGGCATTCATGATATTAATTTCACCGGTTTTTTCTTTGGATTTAAAATTTATTGGCGGTTTTGGGAACCTTTCTTTTGATTCCGATCAAAAAAGCCCACTCAGCATCGATGAAGAGAGGTTTACCCCTAATTTTTTCCCTTTGGCAATCGTAGAACTTTCCGATGGATTCAATATTGTTTCTTACAATGTTGGATTCGACAGGTCGCCAATCTTACGGAACAGGCTTTACGCCAATATCAGGGCAGACTGGCAGTATTTCCATATTCATGGGGGCCCCTTTGTTGGTCTTTTTAACAGCATGGGGCTTCCGGTAAGCCCGGGATTATCCGCAGGGCTGGGTTTTACAGTTCCGGGAATTATCTTTGTCGAAGCTGCAGGATCATCAACAATTGGGATACTAATGGATAAAACGGATAACTATTTCCAGAGAAGCGGAGATATAAGCGCCGGATTCTGGGTTCCTTATGTGATCTGCTCGCTGAANCTTTATTTAAGGAATTTTGCCTATAGGGACAATTCGGATCTTCTGATAGAAGACCTTGCAACCCGCTATTTTTTCAGAGCTGATGTATACACAAAAAATATGCCATTTACCATCTGTGTGGATTTGGGCTTTGAAAAACTGAGCCGTTCNTATACATATTCTGATACAGATACAGACGAATTAAAATCCGTNTATATGGGGCTTGAAGGAAATTTTAGTTTACATCCGGCAGTAAAAATGCTTTTAGGGGCACATATCCCTGTCTATTCATGGGCAGTACGCCCAATGGGNGATCCCCCAAAGAAAAGCTTCCTTTTTCANGCCTGGGCNGGCGTAATTTGGACTTTACCTGCAGGGAAAAAATCTGATCTATCAATTTGAGCTGTTTCTGCCCGGCAATACAGTATAACTCACCTGGCTGGCCGCACTTTTCCTGTTTTCAAAAAGCGGTTTTTCTCCATCACCGCCATTCCAGATTGCCTCCGGTGCAGCGAGATAGTCTCCGGTAATGGCTTTGGAACGGAACTCTTCCTCCCGGATATTTATGGGCTTATCGGAGGCAAAAACAAGTATATTTTCTTCTCCAAAGGGCGCACGCAGCAGGTAGTATGTGTTTTCGGGTATTTCCCGTTCCAGGCCTGCCTTAAGCGAATTGGTATATGAATCAATGCGGTTGGGATAAATAAGCTGCATATTATTATTTACATCAAGGTGGTATACCACAAAATAACAGTCTATTTCCGAGCGTAAAGT
>JGI24702J35022_10002125_pt1 | contig 12237 bp, 10 predicted proteins | sample TergutTh196P4_FD_35022 | JGI IMG/M metagenome (IMG submission 35022)
GGAGTTATACAATTATTAACATAAAACGTAAAACTACTACTACTATAAAAATATAATTAAATTAATTAATATAATAAAGTAATAGGAGAAGAAATGAAGATTAACATAGATAGAGACTCTCTCTTAAAATCTGTTATGATAGCTGACAATATAGTATCGTCAAAAAATGTTAATACTATTTTATCAAACTGTCTTTTTAACGTTATGGAAAACCAAATCGAAATAGTTTCAACAGATAATGAAATGGTTCTAAAGATAAAAATTGAAGCTGTATCTGAAGGGAATGTGTCTTTCACTGCCAACGGGAAAAAATTTTCCAGTATTTTACGGGAACTCCCCAATGATGAAATAGTAATAGATATAAACGATATGATGCTGTTGGGTATAAGAACAGCATCAAAAGATGTAAGAGGACGCTATTCGCTTGTAGGCACAACAACCGAAAATTATCCTGAAATTCCTGTTTTTGAAGAAAAAAATATGATTGAAATCAATCAAAGCGTCTTCAAGGAAATAATAAAGAAAGTAATATATGCTGCATCTCATGATACTCTTAAAACTATATTTAATGGAGTATTGATATCCATTGAAAACGGAAATATAACTGCTGTGGCAAGCGACTCAAGACGTCTTTCAATGATTACAAAAAAACTTGATGATGAAAACGATATTTCCGGAAGCTTTATAATGCCCTTGAAAACAGTAAGCGAGCTTTTACACCTTCTCGATTCTACAGGTAGATGTAGTTTTTCTTTTAACGAGAGACAATGCTTTTTTAAAATAGGCAATACGGAGATAATATCAAGAGTAGTAGATGGGGTATTTCCTGATTACAAAAATGTAATTCCTTCGGATCACAGTATGGAAGTTATCGTTGAAACGCGGAAATTTATAGACTCTGTACGCAGAGTAATGATTTTTACCAAAGAGCCTACAAATAAAATAGTATGTAAATTCAATGCTAATTTACTCCTCATTGAAACAAGTACTCCAGATCTTGGGGAAGCAGAAGAAGAACTTGACATAGATAATAGCTCTTCTGATACGATGACAATAGGCATAAACTCCCAGTTTCTGCTTGATTCGCTTAAAGAAATAGATACGTTTTCAGTTAAATGCGGGCTTTCCGGTCAAATGAGTCCCGTTACGTTGCTTCCGGATGATGACAACTCGTATGTTTCCGTCGTAATGCCTATTCAGATAAAATCCGGCAATATTGATTAATGTATATATCTCGTCTAAATCTTAAAAATTTTCGTAATTACGAATCGGCCGAGGTAAGCTTTGCCCCTAGTATTAATTTTATAACGGGAAATAACGGGTCTGGAAAAACCAACATATTGGAAGCTATATCGGTGCTTGCCAATATAAAGTCGTTCAGGAACATTTCCGATTACGATATGGTCAAATGGAAATCTTATTCGTATTATATATCTGCTGAAGTTATGGAAAATGCCATCAAAAAGTTTGAAGTAGGTTTTTCATTTGAAAAAGAAAGGAGCAGAAAAAAAATAAAAATAGATGAAGCAGAAATTAAAAAGGCTTCGGATTATTATGGAAAGTTTCTTATTGTTGTTATATCGCCGGGAGATATAAATATAATAAATGATGGTCCTGAAATAAGAAGGAATTTTTTTGACAGCGTTATATCGAAAATAGATAAAGAATATTTTGAAAAACTGAACGAATTCAAAAAAACCGTAATAAACCGAAATAGCCTGCTTAAACAGTTGAGAGAACATAAAGTAAATGATGTCGGACAACTTGAGCCGTGGGATTTGATTTTTGCCAATAAGGCGGCCTATATAACCAAAAGAAGGGAAGATTTTATAGGCGGCTTTAAAGATACTTTTATTTTAAACTATGAAAATATAGCTGCAGATGATAACGCACCTGATATAAAGTATGTAAATACTTTAGGAGTTTCCGATGAAAAAATAATACTTAAAAAACTTAAAGAAAGAAGGACGAAAGATATCTTACTTGGAAATTGCGGTAGCGGTCCTCACCGGGATGATTTTTTGATGAAAAATTACGATGGTAAACATTTTATAAATTACGCTTCACAAGGACAAAAAAGAACAGCAGCTATATCCCTTAAAATATCGGAATGTGATATTATAAAAAAAGTACTTAACAAGGAAGCCGTTGTCCTTATTGATGATATTTTTTCAGAGCTTGATGAAAGAAGAAGAAAAAGTATGATGAAACTTCTGAATAGGGAAAATCAGGTTATATTTACAATGGTAAACATAGATTTTATTGATAACGATATAATTAAAGGCTCAAAGCGTTATGAAACAAACGGTAATTATATAAATTCTTTATAGTAATATTTAAAATGAACTTTAAAATAAAAAATGGTGACAGAAAAGGCTATCTTTCTAATTTTAACGATATTATAAAGGATGCCATTAAAGAATTTAATGCAGAAGATGACTTTTTAGTAATGCTTTTAAAAAAAAACTGGGAAAAAATAGCAGGTGGAATAATATCAGCGCACAGTATCCCGGACAGGATATTCAGGAATATATTATTTATTTCAGCAGATCATTCGACTTATGCCAATGAAATTATAATGATGAAGAAAAATATTTTACAGAAAATTGATGATATTATCGGGCAGAATATTATAAAAACTATAAAAGTAGAAATAAAGCGCCTCAAGTGGTAGTCTATGTATATACATATTGGCGACAATAAGCAGATATCAACGGCAAAATTAGTCGGGATATTTAATATAGAGGGATTAAAACTTTCGGCGAATAATGCCTATTTACTTAAAAGCATTGATGAAGAAGATAAACTCTTGGCCGTAAATATAAAAAACGAAATAATTTGCTCTAAAGTAAGTCCTTATACTGTAATAAAAAGAGCCTTAGTTATAGAAGATGCCGAATGGAGAAAATAATATAATGAGCGAAGAATATAGCGCAAACAACATTCAAATTTTGGAAGGTCTTGAAGCGGTAAGAAAAAGACCTGCAATGTATATAGGAACGACCGATGCTTATGGGCTTCATCACCTCGTGTATGAAATAGTGGACAATTCAGTAGATGAAGCGTTAGCCGGACATTGCGACAATATAAGCGTTACAATAAAAGAGGGTAATTCAATAGAGGTTGTTGATAATGGAAGGGGCATTCCCGTAGATCCACACCCTACATACAAGACCTCCGCTCTTGAAGTGGTTCTTACGAAATTGCACGCAGGAGGAAAGTTCGACAATAAATCGTACAAAGTATCGGGCGGACTGCATGGCGTGGGTATATCGGTTGTTAACGCACTGTCGGCTAAACTATCGGTTGAGGTATTTCGTGACGGAAAAATATACTTTCAGGAATATAAAAAAGGCAATGCGGTTGCTCCCGTGAAAGTAATAGGCAAAACAAATAAACTCGGAACAAAAATACTTTTTTTGCCCGACAAAGAAATATTCGAAGAAATAGAATATAATTTTGAGACGCTTTCGGGTCGTTTAAGGGAATTGGCTTTTTTAAACGCTAACCTTAAAATATCGCTCTTTGATGAACGCGAGAGCAAAAAAGCGGCAAAGAACAAAGAACATGTTTTTCAATACAAGGGCGGAATAGTATCATTTGTAGAATTTTTAAACGAAAACAAAACTTCGATTACAAAGAAACCGTTGTTTTTTCATTCCCGCAAAGGCGATCTCGATATAGAAATAGCCATGCAGTATATAGATACTTACAGCGAAACGGTTTTCACTTATGCTAACAATATAAATACGCGGGAAGGCGGAACGCACTTAATAGGTTTCAGGTCGGCCCTTACAAGAGTACTGAACGATCAACTCAAAAAGGGGAAATTTGACAAAAATGTAACGCAGCTTTCGGGCGAGGATGTAAGGGAAGGTTTGGTTGCAGTAATAAGCATTAAAATACCGGATCCGCAGTTTGAAGGACAAACCAAAATGAAGCTCGGCAACAGCGATGTTAAATGGCAGGTTGAGTCGGTTGTAAATGAAAACCTTGGGTTGTACTTTGACGAGAACCCGCAAGACGTAAAAAAAATTATTGAGAAATGTATCTTGAGCGCGCGAGCAAGAATTGCCGCTAAAAAGGCGAGGGATTTAACGCGCAGAAAGAGCGCGCTTGAAAACGACGCGCTTCCGGGAAAATTATCGGATTGTACGGAGAGAGACGCTTCAAAAAGCGAACTTTTTATTGTTGAAGGAGATTCTGCCGGCGGTTCTGCCAAACAGGGACGAGACAGGTTTTTTCAGGCAATACTCCCCCTCAAGGGAAAAATACTGAATGTTGAAAAAGCGAGACTCGACAAGATACTTTCTAACGAAGAAATAAAGACTCTTATTACCGCAATTGGAACCGGTATAGGAGAGGACGAGTTTAGTATTGATAAGGCAAGATACCATAAGATTATAATCATGACAGATGCCGATGTTGATGGAGCCCATATACGCACGCTTCTTCTTACATTCTTTTACAGGCATATGAAAAAAATTATAGACAGCGGATTTCTCTATATCGCACAGCCGCCTCTTTACAGAATCAAACATGAAAAAGAACTGCGTTATGCCTACAGCGACGAAGAACGTAATGGCATAGTGAAAAAATTTTCCGGAGGCAAGGTCGATATACAGCGTTACAAAGGACTTGGCGAGATGAATCCTGATCAGCTTTGGGAGACGACTATGGATCCCGCAAAACGCACGATGCTTAAGGTGGCGATTGATGACGAAATAGAGGCCGAAAGCGTTTTTTCCATACTCATGGGCGATGTCGTGGAACCAAGGAGAAAGTTCATTGAAGAAAATGCCAAAAATGTCCAAAATCTTGACCTATAAAAAGGAGATTTTCAGTGCCAGACAAAAATAAGACGGACAACCAAACCGGAGTTCTTTTTACTAATGTAAAACAGGTTGAAATAGAAGATCAGATGCGCGGCGCCTATCTGGATTATGCCATGAGCGTAATAATCGGGCGCGCGCTTCCCGATGTTCGCGATGGACTTAAACCGGTACACAGAAGAATACTCCACGCAATGAATGAGAGGGCATGGAGAAGCGACAGACCGTATGTAAAGTCGGCAAAAATTGTCGGCGAAGTCATAGGTAATTATCATCCTCACGGAGATACTGCCGTATATGATACGATGGTGCGCATGGCGCAGGATTTTGTGATGCGCGTACCCACAATAGACGGACAGGGAAATTTCGGCTCTATAGACGGCGATCCTCCGGCGGCCTATAGATATACCGAGGCGCGCCTGAATAAGGTTGCCGAAGAGCTGCTGAAAAATATAGAAAAAGAAACCGTTGATTTTAATCCGAACTTTGATGATACGCGAAAAGAACCCGAGGTGCTTCCGGCCGCTTTCCCTAACTTGCTTGTAAACGGTTCTGACGGAATAGCGGTTGGGATGGCTACAAAAATTCCCCCGCACAACCTTGGCGAATCTATAGATGCAGTTGTCGCCCTTATAGATAATCCCGAACTTTCAGTAAAACAGCTTATGAAATATATCAAGGGACCTGATTTTCCTACCGGAGCGGTAATTATGGGAAGCGATGGTATACACAAGGCATATTCTACAGGGCGAGGTTCTATACAGATACGCGGCACAATCGAAATAGAAGAGACTAAAAAAGACAGGGAAAGTATTATTATAACTTCTATTCCCTATCAGGTAAATAAGGCTGCCCTTATAACGAGAATAGCAGAACTCGTAAATAATAAAGCGATAGAAGGTATATCGGAATTAAGGGACGAATCTGACCGTAAGGGTATGCGTATATATATTGGTCTTAAAAAAGACGTTAATTCGAATATCATAATAAATCAGCTTTATAAACATACGGCTGTACAAAGTTCCTTTGGCGTTATACTTCTTGCTATAGTCGACGGCGCGCCCAAAATAGTTAATCTCAAAGAACTCTTAAGCTATTACATTCTTCATAGAAAGAATATCATTACCCGTAGAACTCAGTACGACCTGCGCAAGGCCGAAGAAAGGGCGCACATTCTCGAGGGTCTCAAGATTGCCCTTGATAACATTGACGAGGTAATAAAGATAATACGCGCTTCAAAAGATGCAAATGATGCCGGAGAAAAACTTGTAAAGCGCTTCGGTTTAAGCGAGATACAGGTTAAGGCTATACTTGATATGCGGTTGCAGCGTCTTACAAGTCTTGAAGTAAAAAAGATTGTGGAAGAACTCAAGACAATCGTAAAACTCATAGCAGAACTTAAAGCGATACTTAAAAGTGAAAAACGAATATACGAGGTAGTAAAAAACGAACTTCTTGAAGTAAAAGAAAAATTCTCCGATGCCCGCAGGACAGAAATAATTGAAGGCGGAGAAACTTCAACGGATTTTGATGCCGAGGATTTAATAGCCGACGAGGATGTTGTCGTATCTATAACTAACGATAATTTCATACGACGGCTGCCTATCGATACTTACAAAAAACAGCGTCGGGGAGGCAAGGGCGTTATAGGGATGACTTCCAAGCGTGAAGATTTTATACGTATAATGAATATTTGTTCCACGCACGATACGGTTTTCTTGTTTTCAAACAAGGGTAAGATCTTTGCGCTAAAGGCCTATGATATTCCGACTGCTTCAAAAACCGGCAGAGGGAAAACCCTGAAGGGAATGATAAACCTTGCTAACGAGGAGCACATTACGGCAATGTCTTCTGCGAGCGGTTTTGACGGCAATATGTATCTTTGCATGGCGACTGGAAAAGGAATACTGAAAAAAATAGATTTGCGGGATTTCAAAAACGCCAAGAAAGGCGGAATCATAGCCATAAGCCTCAAAAAAGATGACGAACTTGTAGGCGTGAGCGTTGTTGAAAAAGACGATGATATTGTTATTGTTTCTGCCAAAGGGCTTCTGCTCAGAACCAATCTTTCAAAGATGCGTCCTATGGGGCGCGCTGCAGCCGGTATTATAGGTATGCGTCTTGACGCGGATGATAAAATAATCGGTCTTGATGTCGTCAAAAAAGACTCGTCATTGTTTATTATAACCGGCGGCGGTTACGGCAAGAGGATTGACTACAAGCATTTTGTCGCCAAGGGGCGCGGCGGCAAGGGAATGGCCTGCGTAAAGGTTTCGGAAAAACTTGGTACGGCTATAGGCGTACGTTCGGTATTTCCGAACGATGAAATAGTCATTATGTCAAAAAGCGGAATGACCATCAGAGTTCTTGCAAAAGATATATCGATGCAAGGACGTACCGCAGGTGGGGTAAAACTTTTGGATATAGGAAACGATGATATGATCTCAGATTTTGCTGTAATAACAGACGAAGGATAATAGTATAAAAAAACAGTCAAAGGCTTGACTTTTATACAACAATTTATATCCCTGAAAAAGCTTTACGTTAAATTTAAAAAAGGAGAAACAAATGAAAAAATTTTTGACAGGATTATTTGCTATTCTGGTTTTAACAACGGTTTTTGCTGCGGCTGAAGTAAAGGCTTCGGATAATATCGGTCTAACAGTTGGCGTTGATTATTGGAGTACGTATCTTTGGAGAGGCCAATACCTCTTCGGTGATCAACAGGGTTGGTTTTTCCCATATGCTTCTTTTGAACCTCTTGAAGGTCTTTTAATAGGCGTGAGCGGGGAAATAAATTCGACCTGGCCGGGTTCAAAAAGCGAGGAGCCGGAGTATAATGGGTTTCAGAAAAACAATAATGCTTTTGACGCAGGCATTGATTATAGCTATGCTGCAGAGGGGCTTCTTACGGCAAGAGTAGGGCTATGGTATTATCGAACTAAAGAAAGATTCTTTTCTTTTGCCAGCGGTTACATAGGTCTTGATTTCGATATGGTCTCTTTTATAACTCCTTTTGTCAGGGTTACAGCCGATTATTATACAGGAACCGGTAAATGGGAAGATAAATATGGGATAATGGGCGGTTTTCCTGGCGACAAATATAATTATAAAGATATGTCAGACGGCAGTAGTAATCGCACCGACCTCTATTTGCAGGCCGGTCTTAAAAAGGAAATTGAGATTACCAAGGATGTTGCCGGCATAGATTTCGGCGCCGTTGTCGGGTATGCCCGTTACAGAGCCTGGGGGGAAAAGATTAATGATATCTCAGATATCGACTTGTATGTAAACGCCACTGTTAATTACGGAGCTGCTACCTTTGCCGGCGGTTTTCATTATGTTATAGTTCCGGGCAAACAGTTCAAATACGGCAGCCCCATAACCGAAACAACTTTTATGACGGGCGCTTATGATGGCGAGAAAGATATTCATAGATTTTACGCTACTTTCGGCGCATCGTATTCCATATAGTAAATAGCAATGTAGAGGCGGATAATTCTGCCTCTACATAAAAAAAATTCCTGTTACGGTTTTCGGGTGGGGATTTTTTGTAGGGTAATCCCTCTCTGTACTGCCAGAGTTAACCCATTTCCCTTTTTTTGTATAATCATAGAAGCCTGTAAAGAAACTGCCTCGCTTGCCTGATTGGTCTGCAAAGTCTATTTTAACCGGCATCTGCTTACAGCGGTAAATTTCCCCATTTTTCATTTTAACGGAAACAAGGCATGGGTTGAAATAGTAAGCGCCTTTACCAAGGTCCTTTCCTGCCCACAAAAGCGCTTCCATTTCTGAAATGTTTGAATAAGCAAGGTCTAATTTGCGTCCGGTTACGTTCTCGCCGGCCGGTATTGTGAAAACAGGGCTTGAGAGAATTATCCTGCCCGAAAGTCTTTCTCCGGATGCAAAAACGATTTTTGCCGAAAGAGTGGTTTCTTCTTTGTCTTGAGGCGGAGCATTTTGGTCTTTTTGTTCTTGCGAGGGGTGGAAAAAAACGTCATCTATAACAGGAGTTTTTGGGTCAGAAAAGTCTGCCCAAAGGGAAACCGCAAAAAAAAGATATATTATAAGTATATTAGGCTTCATAACTATTACTTTTTTAAGTTTAAATGGTCTTTGTCAAGCCGTTTTACACACTCTAAATTCGATTGACAATGAAAGTATACATAGATACTGGAGTATAAAAAGTTGGGTATAAAAAATGAGAAATAGCAAAATAATCTGCCTGATTCTTATGTTTGTTTTAACGGCATGTTTCGCCGGTAAAAAGGACAAAATATCTATTAAGAGTTCAACAGCTATTCTCCCAATTATTAAAAAAGCTGCAGAAAAATTTCGAAAATCAGAAACAGTTGTTATTTCTATTGATGGCAATGGCTCTGAAAACGCTATAATAGCGCTTCTCAATGCTACGTGTGATATAGCAGCCTCTTCGTACCGTATTTCTCCTCAAAAGATTCAGGAAGCCGCGGAAAATGGCCGTAACCTCAAAGAAGTGATTATAGCTTATGATATAATTATTCCGGTCGTAAATCCGGTCAACACGATAGACAATTTTACAAAAGAACAGCTAAAAGATATTTATAGCGGGAAAATATCTTCATGGAAAGGCTTGGGCTGGGTCGACGAAAAAATAGCGGTTATATCACGGGATTCTTTTTCCGGTATTTTGGCAGCCTGGAACGAAAAAATCATGAAAAGACAGGCAATTACCGTAGCTGCTTCTGTTGAAGATTCAAATGAAGGGGTAATAAATGCCGTATCAGATAATCCGTATGCGATAGGTTATATTGCTTCCGCTTACCTGAACAATCGGCTTAAGCCCTCTATGGTCGAAAATTTTGTTGCTGACGTGGAAAATGCCCGTTTGGGCAAATATCCGCTTATAAGAGAGCTTTTTGTATATTTTGACGAAAACAATATCTCTGAAAAAGCCAAGAAATTTGCGCTTTTTCTTATAACAGCCGAAGGGCAGGACTGTGTTATTAAAGCGGGCTATATACCTTTAAAAATGTGAAAATTACCAAAATACCCAAAAAAAATGGCTTGACCTTTTATGGCCGATAATTTTTATATTGATGTATTAATTAAATACTTATGAAAATTAACCCTTTTAAAGAATCTGATTTAAATGACTTACAGCAGAACCTTTCTAAATTTCTGTCTGATCGGTGTGAGACTTTTAGCGAAAAGATGAAAGCTAAATGGGTGAGTTTTCTTGCGAAAGGACGCGAGAAAATAACCATAATGTTCATCCCGCATTCTGAGAAGAAAATAATTAATTTTCATGTATCCATTTTTGCTATTGTTTTTTTTGTAGGGTGTGTTTCACTTACTATTGTAGTGACATCTATTTTTATAGTAAAACACTCTTCAACCATTAAAGAAATATCTATTCTTAAATCATATGATTCTAACTCAAAACTGCAAAGAGAGACCTATAAGAATGAAATAAACAAGCTCTATGCCATATTTCAGACCTTTAAGCCTGAAATAACCTATCTTTATTCGCTTACTCCGGACAGCAACATTGATAACATCGATTCTCTTTGGGCAATGGGCGGAGTTCCTAATCAGGAACCAACGGAGGGCGAATCAAAATATTCGCCTTCTATTGAGGAACTGAATATTCAGGAAATTGAGCGCGAACTTAAAACAACAAAAGAACTTATGGTTAACATTAAAAATTTCCTGAAATACCGCAAAAAAATTATAGAAAATACTCCTTCTATATGGCCTTCTAAAGGGTATATTGTTTCGCGGTATAAGCCTGAATTTAACAGAGGTGTCGATATAGAAACTTTCCCGGGGATGGAGATTGTTTCTACTGCGCCCGGCGCTATTGAGGATATCTATTGGGATACAACCCTCGGATTGACTGTCTCCATAAGGCACAAATATGGTTTTGTTACTACATATTCGCACTGCCAGCGCGTTTCTGTTGAAGTAGGTCAACAGGTTTCAAAGGGCGAAGTAATAGGTTATGTCGGTAAAACCGGCAAGACTACAAAATATGCCTGCTATTATCAAGTTAGAATCGGCACGGATTTTGTCGACCCGGTTCCCTATCTCAATCGTATAATTCAATAATTATTTTACTTCTTTCAGAGGCAAACTGTGTACCGGCAAGCCGTTTTTGCCCTCCGAATAAAATTACAGTTTATTTTCCAAACGCCGATATAGTTACCGAAGACTGTTAAAATATTCAGGAAAAAATATGAATCCTTTTGTTTTAAATCTTGAAGGGAGGAAACCCGAAATTGGTCTGATTCGGCCGTCTTCCTATACTCCCGGAAATGAAGATACTCAAAAATCAGAATTTGCCAAAATATTAAAATCGCAAATAATGGAAGAACCTGCCGGCAGAGAAGAAGCAGTCGAAAAGGAGAATCAGCGTAATATTTCACCCGATGAAACGGACAGGAACGAAGACTTTTTAGAAAATATCAATGACAAGCTCTACGAAAGGTTTGTCCGGCTTTTCCATGAGGCAGAAAAAAGAACAGTATTGCAGGGTGAAAAAAAAGAGAAACTTCCGAAAACCGAGGAAAAGCGAACCGTTGAAACCCATGAAACGGAAATTATCCGGCAGCAAAAAGAGTTAAAATCTGAAACAAGTCGTTTAACTGAAAATGAAACTACTTCAAAAATTAAGCCAAATATAGAAGGCCCAAAAACCATAGCAGACTATGCTAAAAAAATCTTTAATGAACTTACCCGCGAAGAAAAACATTTAAATGAGTCGAGCAGATTTTTAGAACCCGGCAGCATGTCAAAGGAAGCTAAAAATGCGGCGCTTGACGAATCTAAAAAAATATTAAGAACAGTTAAAAAAGATTCAGAGGATACTCAAAAAGAATTTTCTCTGACAAAATCCGAAAAAGACGCCAAACCATTTATAGATAAGTTGAAAAACCAGAAAGCTAACACTCTTGACGGCGAGAGGGTAAAAGCAGCCACAGTTGTTGCCAAAGCTTCTCAAGAAGATAACGAACACTCGGCTCCAAAAATCACGGTAGATACGGCAAAAATGTCTAAAACAGAAATATCTGCAGAGACAAAGAGTGGACACTCTTTTCAATTTAGTAGAGACGAGCAGTTGCTCAAGACCGAAACGGCAAACAAAATTTCATCTGCGCCACAGGCGCGTCCCTCTTATAATTTTCAGGAACAACTGCAAAGTTTGCTCGATAATGCAAAAGTATATGTAAAAGATGGTAAAAACGGCTCTTTTCATGTTAACTTATATCCAAAATCACTTGGAAGCGTAAGCATGAATCTTGGGCTTGAGCACGGTATTCTGAATGGACGTTTTCTTGTAGAAAATGCCGAGGTTAAGGAGACGCTTTTACAGAATTTTGACAACATTAAGCAGCAACTTGAAGAATCGGGTATAACTGTAGGC
>JGI24702J35022_10002126_pt1 | contig 12233 bp, 5 predicted proteins | sample TergutTh196P4_FD_35022 | JGI IMG/M metagenome (IMG submission 35022)
ATCATTATGCCCAAGATGAACGAAAAGGCAGATGAAAGACAAAAGACCGTTAAGGGCGATGTCATTTCACAATTGAGCGGACGAGAAGACGAGGTGAGAGATGCGTATTTGAAAACGCACGGTTCGGTTAGTTTGATTGCAAATCAAATGAATGAAGACACGATTGAAGGTATTATTTCTTGTATGGAGAGACGAAATTTGAAGGATGTAACACGTCAAGCGTTAAAGAATGTGGCGGGCAAAGCCGTCGGGCAATTAGTAGGTATAGGTTTTAAACAGACGGATAACGATGAAAACTATTACCTTGCCTTTAGTCCTGAGAGGTTGCATTACCTTCACTTTTCGACTGAAGGCGAATGTAGGGAACATTTGTTGTTTGATCGAAACAGGTTAGAAAATCCGGAGACGGGTAAAGTAACCTCCTCCGAAGCGACAACACTTGCAGCGGACATGTTTGAAACCACCCGTCTCAGTTTTACGTACGAAGGCGAAACATACAAGTTTTTTTACTTCGAAAAATTCTACAATTTTGTCTCAGATGACGATGACGACGATGACGACAAAGTATCAGATAAGGAGTTTGCAGAACTGAACTATCTGTTTGCCGAGCCGTTTCTGAAGTTTGCAGCGAGCATTCGCCAGGAGAGTTGAGTGTCAATCTGTCATTTGGATAGATTTCCGTTTACACGAATCGTTTCGCCTGCTTTTGTTTTGTAGGTTTTACTAAGTTTTCCGTTGCGAAGATTCAGGTTTCCGCCAAGTTTGGATAGTATCTTGGCTTCTTTTAACTGACCGTTTTCCCATGATAAATCAATGATAAATCCGCCTCTGGCAACCAAGCCTTTTACTGAGCCACTTTTGGCCATGGCTGATGGGAGTGAGGGGAGTAACTCAACTTCATAGGAGCCATCTTTTTTACGTAACTGGCTTTGCAGTAACATTTCTGCGATAGCGGCAGTAGCGCCAAAGTTACCGTCAATCTGGAAAGGAGGATGGTCGTCGAATAAGTTGGGGAGTGTTTTCTCGCTTAACAGGACAGACAACAACTTGAAAGCATGGTCACCGTCATGCAGGCGGTTCCACATGTTGATTTTCCACGCTAAGCCCCAGCCTGTTCCTCCGTCACCGCGGGTTACAAGTGTTTTACGGGCGGCTTCAGCAAGTTCCGGCGTGCCTACTACCGTTATCTGATTTCCGGGATGTAAACCAAACAGGTGCGAGGTATGACGATGGTGCGGGTCGACTTCTTTGTAATCTTCAGCCCATTCCATGACGCTACCTGATTCTTTGCTGATGCGTGTGATGGGTACTCTTGCGAGCGTTTGCTCGCATTTTTTCTTAAATTCCTTTTCATTATTCAATACTTGGCAGGCATGGATACAGTTTGTCAACAGGTCGCGTATGATTTGCAAGTCCATCGTTGCGCCGTATGTAAATTCGGAACGCGAGCCATCGGGCAGGACGAATGAATTTTCGGGCGAATATGACGGGTTGGTCACTAATTTACCTGCGTAGGCTGTACCGGTAGGCGCTTCTACTAAGAAGTCCATGATAAATTCGGCGGCGCCTTTCATGAGTGGGAACGCTGTTTCCGCAAGGAATTGTTTGTCGCCGGTATAACAGTACTGTTCCCATGGATGTTGTGCTAACCAGGCTGAGCCCATCGGCCAGATACCTTGGGGGCCGTCAGCCGGAGCGACGAACCCCCAGGCATCTGTTAAATGATGAACTACCCAACCTTTTGCCCCATACATTTCACGGGCTGTCTTACTGCCCGGTTTGACTAATAATTCCATAAGTTTTATCATCGGTAGCTGCATCTCCGACAGATTGGTGATACCCGATGGCCAGTAATTCATCTGAAAATTGATGTTAGTATGATAGTCTGCGTTCCAGGGGGCGTTCATCTGCCAGCACCACAATCCTTGCAGATTGGCTGGCATGCCACCCGGACGGGATGATGATATAAGCAGATACCTCCCAAACTGAAAATAGTTTTCCACCAATCCTAAATCCGGAGTTTCGTTTTTGCGGGCAAGCGCTATCCTTTCGTCGGTAGGCAACGAAGAGGCGGCAGTTTGCTGTGTTTCAATATCCAATGAAACGCGGTTGAAATATTGTTGATGGTTGTCGATATGGGCTGTTTTCATCGCTTCGTAGGGTTTATTCAACGCATTTTGAATATCGGAAGCGCATTTTTCCTCCGGATTACCTGTGGGAGCGCTTTGTCCATTGATTATATTATCCATGCCCGGATAATTGGTTGCGCCTGATATATAAAGCGTTAGCACGTTAGCTTTTTCAACGGTCAGTATCGGTTCTTCTATGTTATTATAGATGATAGCGACCTTACCATCTTCGGCGACGGCTTGTACCCGGGATGCAAAACTCACATATTCGGGCGACTGATTTTGGTTGTTGGGTCTATTTCGCTCTCTCGAAGATATTTTCCCGCTTAAGAGCAAAGCGTCTGTTCCGATGATTTTTACCTTAGCATCGCGTTCGCGGCGCATGGCAAGCGACAGGTTGATTTTATTTTGCCTGTCGGCTGTTATACGTACGACTATCACATTATCAACAGCTGAAACAAAATGTTCGCGTTTATAACGTACCCCGTCGGCGGTATATTCCGTCGTCGAAACGGCGGTTGACAGGTCTAAGGTTCTCACATAGTCGGTTGCGACAAGGTGAGGCATGTCGTACCAGATTTCAGCAAGCGACTGATAGGATTTCACGCCGGATGGGTTACCGAGCATTGATTCGGTAGCCAATTTGACAGCTTCTTTGTTCTTATCTTCAAAAAGCAGTCGTCTGACTTCCGGCAGCGCTTCGAGCGACTTTGGATTGTTGGCGTCGACCGGAGCGCCGTCCCAGAGCGTATTGTCATTCAACTGGATGCGTTCGTCAGCAACGCCTCCGAAAACCATAGCGCCGAGGCGACCGTTACCGAGCGGTAATGCTTCTTCCCAAACGCGGGCCGGTTGTTTATACCATAATATATTTTTGCCTTTAGGCCCATCGGTTTTGCCTGTTATGGCGGTTCTGTCCATCCAACCATTCGTAATTCTACCACGTCGAAAACTGGCTTCCAAGCCGGATGTCTGTTGTACTTTTTGAATGGTTCCGTCTTCATTATGATAGAGTTTATCCCAGCAGATAGAGCGCAGATTACCTTGGCCGGAGAGGTCGCAATTGTGATAAAAGGCATACCATTGACCTTTAAACTCAACAATCGAACCGTGGCTTGTATCGGAGGTTACGCGGTCCAAGTAAACCCCTTTGGATGTCCATGGCCCTAACGGATTGTTACTGATAGCATACCGTAGTAAGTTATTTCCTCTCGTGTTATCTGCATAAGACAGATAATAGACGCCATTTCTTTTGTGTATCCAGGCTGCTTCATGGAAATCTTCCAGACCTTCCATATTGAGCAGCTCGCCATCAAGTTCCAGCATATTCTCTTTCAGTTTACCTCCCATACAACGGCTACCTCCGCCATAATAAAAGTAAGCCTGTCCGTCGTCATCGACAAAAACGCAGGGATCAATCATGGCAAATTCGGGTATCCCCTCGAAATATCCTTTTACGACAAAATCAGACGCCGGTTTGTCACTGACCGCTACACCTATCTTCCACGTATTATTCCAGTCCGTGCCGGTAGGATGCGGGAAGTAAAAATAGTATTTCCCGTTTTTATAGGCACAGTCGGGCGCCCACATGAAACCGCCTTCGGGACGTCCCCACGGCACCTGTGCAGAGCTTAATATCTCGCCATGGTCGACCCAATTTACCATATCATCGGTCGAGAACACATGGTATTTATCCATCAGATCGCACCCTCTGGCCGGATATATATCCTGTGAAGGGTAAACATACAGTCTGCCATCCTGCCAAACATGCGCAGAAGGATCGGCTGTAAAAATATGTCGCACAAAAGGATTGTTCTGTGCAGCGGTATAGGAGGCTGCCAACAAGATACAAACTAAGAGAAAGTTCTTTTTCATAATATCAGTTTTTATTATTTTCGCTGCAAAGTAAAGCCTTACCGATTAAAAAAAACATAATACAACGATTAATTTCCGGCAAAACCGCCATTTTTCTTGAAATTTTGAGCGTTGAAAGCGATTGTCGCGAGATATTTCGTCATATGTAATCATAAAGCCTTGCAGGTAAGACCTGCAAGGCTTTGTTTTTCAAGTGACTCCGGAGGGATTCAAACCCCCAACCTTCTGATCCGTAGTCAGATGCTCTATTCAGTTGAGCCACGGAGCCTTGTTTAAAGCGAGCGCAAAGATACGGCTTTCTTTTGATTCTGCAAATTTTTTTTTGTTTTTAATCAAAAAATCCGGAATCAAACAGTAAATAGCCTATATTTAATCCGATATTGAAGTTGTTTTTCGGAAAACTGTAGCCGTTCACATACATACTGACGGAGATAAACGGCAACTGAAAAGACAACGCTGCTTCGCCCATAAACTGCAATGAACTGAAATAATTGCCATAACGCGCGATTGTTTTGTCCTCTACTACTTCTCTTTTTATTTCCTGTAAGGGTATAAATCCATATCCTTCCAATCGAAAATGAAGTCGGTCGGTTAAATGTATTACGGGGATAGCCCCGACAGCCACATAGCTGTCAGCCTTAAAAGCCTCATTAAAAGAAATCTTGCTGTGAGGTGTTGGAGCAAACGAAGAAGCGCGTAAGATAGACGCTGTATAATTTGAATTGAATTTCTTATTACTAAAAACCGTTTCGCCTAATAATCCGAGCTTCATGTTTTTCCTTATGGGTTGATATTTGATCCAAGAGCCTTTTACATAAAACCATTGATGCCTTCTGACATCTAAAAAACGATAGCTTCCTCCGACTTTAAAATTTTCATCCCCAACAACAAATTGCGCCGTCAAATACTGATGACGCCCTTCTGTAGGATATTGCCTGTAATTAAGTGAGTTACGTTCGAACCGAAACCCTGCATTGAATAAATTGTATTTACTTACATCAAAACTTAAACCGGTAAAATTCGAAGATTGATAATAATAATCCGAAAGCGCTCCCAGACCGGTAAACACGTCAACCCTCGAACCGTATAAGAAAGGAAATCCATAGCGAACCCGCATAAAACTTTCCCGTTTTTTAATAAAGGCCGGAACCATATCTTCGTAAAACAATGATTGGCTTTGCGAATAATTCTTATTCGAGTAAGCTAACTTAACGCCAACATATCCGGGGATGCGTGCCGAAGGGAAAAGCCTTCCGTCTAACGAAACGCCGCTGAATGAATTTCCCATTTGAAAATTCGCGCTATAATCGGCCGATATCTCACCCAGACTTTGATAATCAAGCCCTAAAAACAGCTGATTCGCTTGATGTGACGAGATATTGCCTCCAATGGAGACTTTGAGTTCGTCTTTGATATCGACAGCCAGATACAGGTCGAATGTTTGGTCTACTCGGTTATAGAGTGTCGAGGGGATAATCTCTTTAATCTTCGAATAGGTCAACATCCTGAAATAAGCGCGACGAAACTCATCCATCGTAAAATCCCCGTCCATATCACGCGTCATCTGGGAAATGATGTAATTTCGCTGTTCTTCTGTGCCCCCTGTCACATAAATATTTTTAAATTTCAAAGGAGGCAAACTTTCCTTGTACGCTTTCCGGCGTTTGTTCACATCTTCTAACGGGACTTCTCGTCCTACACGAGCTTTGATAGAATCGATGACTGCGATAGTACGTTCATAACCAACCTGCATCACCTCTTTCGCTTTATAAAAATCTAACAAAAATACATCCGGAAAACGCATTTGGATTAACATACCATCTTCTTCGGGCACTTCATATTCAGTTTTCTGCATGATCATAGTCTCTATCTGGGAAACAGGATTCTCTGAAGGTCGCAATCCCCCCCCACGCGTTGCTGATCCTAAAATGAAATCAGGATTAAAATCTTCTTTCATCACATTTATCGGAAAATTATCATAGATACCGCCATCAAACAGCGGCACTCCATCTTTCCAAATCGGTTTAAAGACAAAGGGAAAGGTCATTGAGACACGCACTGCATCGCCTAAATCTCCGTTGCGAAAGGTGATGGTTTTCTTTCCGTAAACATCAGCCCCCATGCAACGGAAAGGCACAAACAAATTATCAAAATTCCACATTGCTTTGGCGGTTGCCGGTGCATAAAGCGCTAAAAAAGCCTGATTCATCTGTATCGGACTGACGATACTGCCGGGTAATAAACTGTTAAATACCAATGAATCTTTCAGGTTTAAGGAAAAAGTCATAAACTCGGGTGTATCATCCGGTTTCTTGAAATAAAAGACATGCTCGTTTTTAACGGCGCCGGTCTGCCAATACCCAAATTCTTCAGAGAGTATCAACTCCAGCATTTCTTCGGGCGAATAACCCATCGCATACAGGCTACCGACAATGGCGCCTATCGACGTTCCTGCGATATAATCTATTGGCACATTATTTTCTTCCAGGGCTTTAATCACCCCTATATGGGCAGCGCCTCTGGCTCCTCCCCCGCTGAGCACGACTCCGACCTTTTGAGCTGGGGCAGAAAAGATGGATAAAAACAATAATAATATGAGATACTCGCGTTTCATGTCTTTTGTGTTCTGTTAGCGACTACAAATATAAATATTATTTATGAAATATCAACGAACAAGCATACTTTTCTTTTTATTATAAATTTTTCTTTTTTCAGCGAAAAAACTATACCTTTGCAGTCTTAAAGAAGTTATTTCTATGGTAAGAAAATTCGATTTTCTGGTTATAGGGTCGGGCATTGCCGGCATGAGTTTTGCTTTGAAAGTAGCTCATAAGGGTCATGTAGCGCTAATTTGCAAATCAAGTTTGGATGAGGCAAATACTTTTTTTGCACAGGGTGGCATTGCTTCCGTCACCAATTTTTATGCCGACGATTTCAATAAACATATAGAAGATACAATGATTGCCGGCGATTTTTTAAGTGATCGTGTAGCAGTTGAAAAAGTGGTGCATAATGCGCCGGAACAGATTAACGAACTGATCCGGTGGGGTGTTGATTTCGACAAAGACATAAAAGGCCATTTCGACCTGCACCGTGAAGGAGGTCATTCGGAATTTCGCATTCTGCATCATAAGGATAATACGGGGGCGGTCATTCAGGATACGCTCATCGAAGGCGTAAAGCGGCATCCAAATATCACTATCTTTGAAAATCATTTTGCGATTGAGATATTGACCCAACACCATCTCGGTATTACCGTCACACGCCATACGCCCGATATAACCTGTTTCGGCGCCTACATCATGGATATGCTGACAGGTCAAATTGACACTTTCCTCTCGAAAGTGACCTTAATGGCCACCGGAGGAATCGGCGCTATCTATCAAACGACAACTAATCCGCTTGTTGCGACAGGCGATGGGATTGCTATGGTTTACCGCGCAAAAGGTACTGTGAAAGACATGGAATTTGTACAGTTCCACCCAACAGCGCTCTATCATCCGGGCGACCGTCCGTCGTTCCTGATTACCGAAGCCATGCGCGGGTATGGTGGCCTCCTCCGCACGTTAGATGGAAAAGAATTTATGCAGCGGTATGATAAACGGTTATCGCTTGCACCACGCGATATTGTAGCAAGAGCCATTGATAATGAGATGAAAAACCGGGGTGAAGACCATGTTTTTTTAGATGTAACGCATAAAGACCCAAACGAAACTAAAACACATTTCCCTAATATTTACGAAAGATGTTTCCGGTTGGGTATTGATATTACTAAAGATTACATACCCGTAGCGCCTGCCGCCCATTATTTGTGTGGTGGTATCCGCGTCGACTTAAACGCCTGCTCATCTATCTACCGGCTTTATGCGGTTGGCGAATGTGCCTGTACCGGACTTCATGGTGGTAACAGGTTGGCTTCCAACTCACTGACCGAGGCTGTCGTCTATGCGGATGCAGCGGCCAAACATGCAATGCAACACATTGATTCCTTATACTTTCAAGAAAATATTCCTTTATGGAACGATGAAGGGACACGTTCATCCGAAGAAATGGTGCTCATCACACAGAGCGCTAAGGAAGTATGCCAGATTATGTCGACATATGTAGGGATTGTACGTAGCGACCTACGCCTGAAACGCGCCTGGGATCGTTTGGACATCCTTTACGAAGAAACGGAAAGCCTCTTCAAACGCTCCATCGCCTCTCGCGATATTTGCGAATTGCGCAATATGATTAACGTAGGTTATCTGATTATGCGTCAAGCTATAGAACGCAAAGAAAGTCGCGGACTGCATTATACATTGAATTATCCGCCAAAAGAAATGGAGATTAATTAGGAATAAGGGATAAGGGATAAGGAGTAAGGAATTAGGAATTAGGAATTAGGAGTAAGGAGTAAGGAGTAAGGAGTAAGGAGTAAGGAGTAAGGAGTAAGGAGTAAGGGATAAGGGATAAGGGATAAGGAATAAGGAATTAGGAATAAGGAATTATCATCCTGTAAATTATGGACAAAACTAAATAATTATGATTACATCAGACCAACTAAAAGACCTGTTGGAACGTGAGCACGCGTTGAGGAGGTTTCTTTGACATCGATACGATGACTGTTCAATTGGAAGAAGAAGAATTACGAACACATGATCCTTTATTCTGGGAAGATACTAAGCGCGCCGAAAAGCAAATGCAGTTAGTAAAAGGCCTGAAAAAATGGATTGAACTCTACAAGGAAGCGCATGATGCGGCGGAAGAGTTGGAACTGGCTTTTGAATATGTGAAAGAAGGCATAACCGACGAAAAAGAAGTAGATGCTGCTTTTGTCAAGGCAAAAGAATTAATAGAGGACCTGGAGTTTCGTAACATGCTTCGCGAAGAAGCCGATCAGATGAGTTGCGTCCTGAAAATTAATTCGGGCGCCGGAGGAACGGAAAGTCAGGACTGGGCTTCAATGCTGATGCGTATGTATCTGCGTTGGGGCGAATCGAACAACTACAAATTGACTATCAGTAATCTGTTGGATGGTGACGAAGCAGGTATAAAAACTGTCACCATGCAGATCGAAGGCGACTATGCGTATGGTTACCTGAAAGGTGAAAATGGCGTGCACCGTTTAGTTCGCGTATCACCTTTCAATGCTCAAGGGAAACGGATGACATCCTTCGCTTCCGTATTTGTCACACCACTTGTGGACGATACCATTGAGGTCAATATCCAACAGGCAAACCTCTCTTGGGACACCTTCCGGTCAAGCGGCGCCGGCGGTCAAAATGTCAATAAGGTGGAATCAGGCGTCCGTCTGCGCTATCAGTTTAAAGACCCCTACACAGGCGAAACGGAAGAAATATTGATTGAAAACACCGAAACTCGCGACCAACCAAAAAATCGCGAAAATGCCCTGCGTCTGTTGCGCTCTATTCTCTACGATAAAGAGATGCAACATCGTTTGGCAGAAAAAGCAAAGGTTGAAGCAGGTAAGATGAAAATCGAATGGGGCTCGCAGATACGCAGCTATGTCTTTGACGACCGCCGTGTCAAAGACCATCGCACCAATTACCAGACATCCGATGTGAACAGTGTGATGGATGGTAAGATAGACGATTTCATCAAGGCTTACCTGATGGAATTTGCCGGTTCGTCTTAGCGCAATTAACGAAGGGGGTTTATTCCTGATAAATTCCGTCTTTATCCCTTCCGTAGTTTCCTTCAGGGGTCTCCACAACTACAAAGTAGGACGGTTGGTCAACTGTAATCTTTGAAAGAAAAGCCATTGCATCTACTTTTGTTGGCGCTTTATAAATGACCCAAATGTTAATATCATCTTTATCTTCACGAATGAAAACTACTTTTCTACGGTTCTCGCTTACTATTGGTTGTAAGTGAAGCGGCCCGGTATCAACTTTCAAGGCTGCTTCCGGCGGGCTTGCAACCGGACTTGCTTTCTGGGCTGCTTCCGGCGGGCTTGCAACCGGACTTGCTTTCTGGGCTGCTTCCGGCGGGCTTGCAACCGAACTTGCTTTCTGGGTTGCTTCCGGCGGGCTTGCAACCGGACTTGCTTTCTGGGCTGCTTCAGGCGGGCTTGCAACCGGACTTGCTTTCTGGGCTGCTTCAGGCGGGCTTGCAACCGGACTTGCTTTCTGGGCTGCTTCAGGCGGACTTACAATCGGACTTGCTTTCTGGGCTGCTTCAGGTGGGCTTGCAACCGGACTTGCTTTCTGGGCTGCTTCAGGTGGGCTTGCAACCGGACTTGCTTTCTGGGCTGCTTCAGGCGGGCTTGCAACCGGACTTGCTTTCAGGGCTGCTTCAGGCGGGCTTGCAATCGGACTGGCTTTCTGGGCTGCTTCCGGCGGGCTTGCAACCGGACTTGCTTTCTGAGCTGCTTCAGGCGGGCTTGCAATCGGACTTGCTTTCGGGGCTGCTTCAGGCGGGCTTGCAACCGGACTTGCTTTCTGGGCTGCTTCAGGTGGGCTTGCAACCGGACTTGCTTTTAGGGCTGCTTCAGGCGGGCTTGCAACCGGACTTGCTTTCGGGGCTGCTTCAGGCGGGCTTGCAACCGGACTTGCTTTCGGGGCTGCTTCAGGTGGGCTTGCAACCGGACTTGCTTTCTGGGCTGCTTCCGGCGGGCTTGCAACCGGACTTGCTTTCTGGGCTGCTTCAGGCGGGCTTGCAACCGGACTTGCTTTCGGGGCTGCTTCAGGTGGTGCAATAAGCGCTTGGGCAGCGTTGTCTTTCAATCTTATATCGGTTTCTTGATGCATTTGTTTTGGAACCGATTCATTTGATTTCTTATCGGAAATATGCATTAGCTCCTTTACCGATTTTTCTTTTGATAATAAAGTACGAGCAAAAACCAATAGGGAAACAGGGACAGTAATCAATATTGTATTACTTAGCAAAGTTAAATAATCGGATGTATTACTAAGCAAAGATAAATAATCGGATGTATTATTCAGGGGAAAGGTAAATTGAGTTAAATCCCATATAATATTAAAAATCCATATAAATGAACCCGCAAACAACAAACAAGCCGGAACTGTTCGATCGGTTTTATTCATGACGATATAGATGCCGGATAATAATAAAGCCACCGGAATAAAAAACACAAATTGTCTGATTAATAGAAGTATGTTGAAATAATCAAACAAAAGATAATATACTCTCCGTATTTCTAAAACATCTCTGAATAGCCAGAAAGCCGACAATACAAACAACAACAAGGCTATACTGGTATGAAAGGTCTGCTTTGAAAACAACAAAGATCCGATAATTATCAAACCAACAGGAAGAAGTATGGAAAGTATTTGACTATCATTCCAACCGTATGAAACAGATAATTGTAACACACATGAACCTAACCAAAAAACAGAAGAAAAAATCAATGCAACCGCTGCCGATCTTCTCCTGAAATAATGAGAATGAGTTGTTGTAAGTGGATTTTTCCCATATTTGTTTTTGTCAGGTACCCCTTTAAATGCTAAAACTACCCACAGCCATATCCAGCCAATGACGGGAATCAGGCCAACAAGAAAAAACCATGCGTTTCGGTCTGTATCGTGCAAACGACGGATGATAACAGCACAACTTGGTATCATAACAGCTATGGAGTATACCAAGGGTAAAACAATAGCGCCTGTTTTTTCAGTCCATGTCATCAGGCCAAATCCGATGACACCAATTAATAGAGTAGCAAGGATATTAAACAGGAAATACATCCAAAACTCTTCTCTGCTTGCCCTTCCTTTAAAATCGGCATATTGATTAAGAACTTTCACATACCATTTCATACGCACAAAATTTAAATGTTAACATTATTATATCTATTGAATGTTTATATAAACTGCAGGTTTCATCCTGCGGTACAGGTAGCGGTATAAACCCCTCAAGAAGTCCCGCAGGGACGACACACTATTAACCGTAGGTTTCATCCTGCGGTACAGGTAGTGGTATATACCCCTCCAGAAGTCTCGCAGGGACGACACACTATTAACCGCAGGTTTCATCCTGCGGCACAGGTAGCGGCATATACCCCTCCAGAAGTCCCGCAGGGACGACACACTATTAACCGCAGGGTTCATCCTGCGGTACAGGTAGCGATATAAACCCCTCCAGAAGTCCCGCAGGGACGACACACTATTAACCGCAGGGTTCATCCTGCGGTACAGGTAGCGGCATATACCCCTCCAGAAGTCCCGCAGGGACGACACACTATTAACCGCAGGTTTCATCCTGCGGTAC
>JGI24702J35022_10002127_pt1 | contig 12232 bp, 4 predicted proteins | sample TergutTh196P4_FD_35022 | JGI IMG/M metagenome (IMG submission 35022)
ATTGATAGAGATCATAAAATCAAGTTCTAAATTTGTAAATATGAAAATTATCATATACCCCACTCTAGTCAAACGCGGTTTATCGCCTAGCAAATCGCTTGTAGTGGTTGCTATTACTACAAAAACGAGACCACCCTGAGTCTCACGGTAGTCTTACAAAACAGGCGGATAATGGTACTGCATTATCCGCCTGATGATCAGGTCTAGTAATCTATTGAAGGCAACTGCGCAATACTTTAGCGCTTTAAACTGCAATTATGCCATAATGGCACAATACCCGTTTAAAGCGCTAAATCGTCGTGGATAACCATCAACCACGAGCTGTGTTCAAACAGTTAAGAAACCGCTGTTTGTTTTAAACACGCAAACAAAACCTTGGGTGTATCCATAGTTTGCAGGTCTGCCAGAAATGTAGCAAAAAGGTATCAATACTTGCTGCTTTGTTTGCATAATGAAAAGGAAGCCCGCTCGTGACTTCCTCTCTTTTTGAAGTTTGAATAACCGCACCGCTCCGGTCTGTATGTATGATTGAACTCAGATTAAAACGTCTTGATGACTTTAGAACTCCTAACATTGACGAAACCAGTCACTCCGTTATCCATCACCGAGTATGCCCAAGTAGAAATATAACCATAATAGTAGAATTGTTCCCCGATTCTTAGGCTTTTCTTGTACCCCAGTGAATACGTCAAATCCATTTCTTCTCCCTCTGAATAAACTTCAATAATCCCCAAACACTTTTCCCCTTGCGGATGTATTGGAGGGTTGCTAGGCAGCGGCCCTCTTGCCGCGTACCACGGTTCCCATCCAAACTGCGCAATCAGCCGCTCCACTACAACCATGGCCTCTTCGCAGGTAAGATTGCCCTGGGGCATAAATTCCCCGTTGCTACCCTGCATAATACTGTTTTCTTGCACATAAGCCACATACGGTACAGCCCAATCGGAAATTTGAGCGTTATCGGAAAATTCAGGCGTCCCACTGCCCAGAACCGCACCATCAATCTTTTCCACCATTGTGTACAACAGCTTGGCGGTTTGTTCTCGGGTCAGAAGACCCTGCGGTGTGAATTTGGTTGCCGATGTGCCGTCGATTAAGCCGATGGTTTTAGCTTTCTCGATTTCGGTCTTGTAGTCGCTGCCGGAGATGTCAGTAAAAGATGTGGGTTGCTCTGTTGTATCGTTCTTAACGTACTCATAGGCATAGACCAGAAGAGTGGTAAACTCGTCGCGGGTTATGGGTGTGAGGTATTTTTGCTGCAAAGCCACAGGGATAAAAAACTTTCTGTGAAGGGAAAGTATCTCCTGNGTTGCCCATTCCGACGATCCTAAAAGGAGACCGATACTAGCGGACGCCGAGCCGCCCATTCCAGCCATNCATGACACCATCAGCANAATTGCCAACACAAAGGAAATTAATCGTCTGTAATTCTTCATTATCTTTTCTCCCCTTAAAATTCTTTTTTGAAACAAAGTATACACTGTTCCTGTTATACATCTGGCGATAAGAATAGTCAATATATTTAGCACTCAAACCAGGGTAATCGCACAGAATCGGTACTTTTCAGGGGGTATCAAAACACCCGCCTTTGCGAGCGTGGCGAAGCAATTCATACGCCGATTATCAGGTTTCCGGCTGGATTGCCGCACCTACGGCTCGCAATGACGGGATTGTGTTGTTTTGCTCCCATTTCCAGGTACCATCTGAACTGTAACTCTTCTACAAATCGGGCGGCAAGAGCTACCATATATCGTCATGCCGAGGATTCCATTAATATCCAACGAGAACCTCCTTTTGGTTTACTCGGGGAAAACCTATTCCCGTACGCAAAAAGCCTGCTGAGGCTTGAAAATCAGCCTCAGCAGACTTTTGCGTTTCAAACTTTTACTCTTCCGAAATGTCTCCCTCGCCAATGAAGTCCTCGATGTATCTCTTGAAGATCATAGCGACCTCGGCGCGCGTGGATGTGCCTTGTGGCTCAATGGTTGTGGAGGATGTACGCCCCTGGATGATCCCAACCGCTACAGCCCATTGCATCGCGTCCAGCGCCCAATCGGAGATGTCCTCCATATCACTGTACTCTGACAGATCTGCCGACGCGCTTACATCCAGCCCTTTTGCCTCAGCATAGCGGTACAGGATGGACACCGCCTGTTCACGGGTAACGGGGTCGTTCAAGCCGAATATCTCGCTGCTGTAGCCTTTTACAATACCATTTTGACTAGCCCACAGTATGGCATTGGAATACCACTGCCCACTGTCCACATCCGAAAAGGATATGTCGCCGCTCACGTCAGGAGAGCCCTCCAATCGATACAGAATGGTCACTAGCATGGCGCGGGTTATAGCTCCGCCGGGGCTGAATTTGTCCTCATCCGTACCGTTCATCAATTGTCTGTCGGTGACAAACTGTACCGCGTCATAGAACCAGTTGGTATCAACCACGTCAGTATAGGGATTAGGCCAACTCGGTAGCGGCGTTTCGGCATCTTGGATATCTTCATCTGGAGTCGGCGTTGGGGTTGGCGTTGGCTGGACACCTATACTGTTGTTGTTGCCGCTGCTGCCAGTGGACGGCGCGATTACAAGACTTGCAAAACCACTTGCGAATGTGCTGGTTGTGGCTTTATAGCGCACTTGGTATGTGCCAGCCGCAAGATTTGTCGCAGTTTCTCCTACAGCAGTAATCCACGCGCCTGTCCCTGATCTATACTCCATTGAAGTCTCAAGGCCTGTGAGGGTACCATTGTTGAGGCCACCCGTTGTATCCTGCTTGCCAATACCTGTTGGCGCGTCGGGACGCGGCGGGATGGCAAGACTCTGCGCATCGCTGTCGATTGTCACTCCCTGTCCTAAAACGCCTGTTTTGACTATTTGGATCGTTTTCCCAATCCAGTCAGCATCAATGGAGATAGAGCCGTTTTGGCTGGCTGCCGCCGGAGATCCTTCAATCTCATAAGCAGCGTCCGGTACAAGGCTGGTCAGGCTCTCGGCTATAAAGTCCACAGAAGCTGCGGGTGTATTTTCTTTGGGTATACCATCCAATGTAATATTGAACGTAGTAGAGGCGAAACCGCTGTAATTACCACCCGCCGTCGCGGTGATAATCGCGGTTGCTTGTCCGGCCTTGATGTTATTGTTGTAGCTCCAAGTGTAGTCCGACGCTTGGATCAAGGCAGCGGCGTCAGTTATTGCGGGAGTGGGAGTGATGGCCGCTCCGGTGTAGGTTTGGTCGGCGATGGATGAGATCATATCAGCGGTAAGGGGCTTTTTTGTAATGCCTTCCACCGGAATGCCATTACGCGGTGTCACTGTGTAGTTGTCCGTTCCAGCGCCTTGTAAGGTCACTGAGGTGATGTTGATGGTCGTTGTTCCAGCGTTCGCGCTTGTATACGCGGCTGTGACTACGTCGGGAGCTATACCTGTATCACCGGCTACAAAACCTGCCAGCGTCACAATGACGTCGTCAGCCGAGGTGTTGTTATCATATACCTTAGTGTGCGACGCGCTTTGAATGTTCAACGGCCTCTTTGTAATGCCTGCCACTGCAACCCCATTTCGCGGCGTCACAATATAGTTATCCGCGCCGACACCCTGTAACGTCACACTGCTTATATTAATGGTTGTAGTTCCTGCGTTAGCGCCTGTATACACCGCCGTGACAACGTTTGGTGTTATTCCAGTATCGCCAGCCACAAAACCTGCCAGCATCACAGTGACGCCGGTCGCCGCAGTTGTGTTGTCATAAACTTTTGTATGCGACGCGCCTTGTATGGTCAACTCCTTGCGTTCGATGACAGCGTTTCCGAAGGAAGGCTGAGCAACTGGAGCGTTATATTTCCACGAGTCGGCCCCAACAATACCATAACCTGTAGCATTAACGGCGCGTGTCCCGGCATCTTTACTGGAAAAGGCTAGCGCCCCCTCCGTTACTGTCACAACGTCGCCGGGTTCGATGCCTCCGAGTATGGGTGCTGAGTTCTGTGCCGCATCAACGTTGCCGTCATAAATCTTGCCGTTTGCAGTACCCGCCGCCGCCCATGTCAGCGTTTTCTTGGCAATAGTGAATTGCGCGCTGGGATTGGATGTCCCATAGTGAGTTGCGCTGTCGAGTGTTGCGGTCACGGTATATGTACCAGGCTGGGTGGGTTTCGCACCAGTCGGTCCATATGAGGAACTACCACTGTCGAACAATGTACCGCTATAGCTGTAAGTAAACGTGTTTCCACCAGCCGCCGCCTCTGCGCTTGGGTCGCCGATAGTCTGACCGTAGATTACATTGGCAGGGGCTGTAACGCTAACGGTTGTGATTTCTTTGTCGATCACCCTAACTGTGACGTTGACGATGGTATCAACGTAGTTATTAAAGTTGCCGACAACCACTGGGATAACAGCAGTTTTGTCCACATCCACAATGGACAGCTCTCCGATCAACGTAAAGTTGAGTTCGCCGGTAGAGCTATTAATAAACGCTTTTGGCGTTCCGTATAGAATGCTGTCGTCGTCTGCAATAGAGCCGATAGAGAACGACAGGATGTCCGTATCCGATTTATATGCCGATACCAGCGCCGCGACGTCTACTACTTGTTGCGCCGTGTCGTTGTAAAGGACAGGTGTTTCACATGAGATCGGATTATATGTCGCCTTTGTGATGTCAAAATAAAATATATTAGCGTCATTCAATGCAAGGCTATAGTTGGTTCCCGCGTCCAGTGTTCCAATATTAATAGCGTAAATACCGACGTTTTCGCCCTCGTCGCGCGCAAGGGCGCCGGTGAATACGGGGGCAAATGGCGCGGCGTCATGTGTATAGCCCAACTCAGGGTCGTCTTCACCATAAACCTTGGTTAGGTTTGAATCTGGGGTGATAACAACGGGTTTCGGATTGACAGTGATGGAGTAGGTCGCCGTTCCTGCTTTGTATCCAGGAATGGCCGCCGCCGTCGCGGTGATTGTCGCTGTGCCAACGCCGACAGTAGTCAAGACGCCGTTGACGCTATTGACCGAAATAACGTCTGTGTCGCTACTTGCATAGGTAATAGTTCCGCCTCCTGCCACCGGAGTTGTCACTATTGCCAGGTTTGCGTAGCCGGTCTGGCCGAATGTGATGGGAGCGGGGTTGGCTGTGTCAAACGACACAACCTGTTCCGGCAGGTCGTTGACTGTAAGTGTAAACGGCTTAGTGTCGCTGCCTATATCATTGGTTGCTGTGACGTTAAAGCTGACTTCACCAGGAGCGGTAGGCGTACCCGAAAGTTCTCCGGTATCCTTGTTAAGGCTTAGCCAGTCAGGAAGATCTGTGCTGTTCCATGTTATATTTCCGCCCGTGGCTTCGAGGCTTGTGCTGTAGGGGTTGCCAACTGTCGTTGCGGGAAGCGGAGAAGAGGTTGTGATGTCGGGTGGAGCAACGACGATTACTTTGCCGGGGATATTATTATACTGTGTATTGTCTAATGGCCCCCGTGAGTCCCCAACAGACGCAAATGACAACGTGATGTCTGCGTCTCCTATGGGAGCGTTATCCTTAACATGCAGTTTTAGTGTTATCAATGTACCGCTCACTGTGTTGGTACCCATCATATTCATAAAAACAAAAGTAGCCGAATTTGCGCCGATCGAACCTGGGGGCGCGTCCCCATTGAAAGGCAAAAAACCACCAAGTGCCCATGGTTGTGTGTCAGGTTCCCAGAAGTCATATGGCCCTAAATCCTGCCATTCAAGCCTCGTGCTGTCAAATGTGACCGTAAAGGTTACGGCGCTGAGGCGGTTGTCATTGTTGGCGCAAGTTATTGGGATTTGAACGTTGTTTCCTTGTTGAGCCGATTCGTCACCAACTGTGAACGTCAGGTCTGTTGGAGCCGCTATCGCCGAAATCGCAATGGAAGAGAGAACCATAAGGACGCTGAGGACAAGCGATATAAATCTTTTCATCTGCTAACATCTCCTTTATTTTAATATTTTATTTCTCGTTTACCTAGATCCGAGAATTTCATATCCAGGCCATCCGGCCAAATGTCTCGCTAAATACTGTGAGTCAAAAACATCAATAACCCCATCCCCGTTTACGTCGGCGGACATAGTGATGTCTTCATAACCAGGCCATCCTGCCAAATACCTCGCTAAATACTGTGAGTCAAAAACATCAATATCTCCATCGCCATTCACATCTCCATAAAGAATATCTATAACAGTAACTTTACCGGGTTCGTTATTGTATTGCGTGGAATTTAAAGCCCCCCGCGCGTCGCCAACAGATGCAAACACCAACGTGATGTCCGTGTCTCCTACGGGAGCGTCATCTTTGACATGGAGTTTTAGTGTTATCAATGTACCGTCAACTTTATTGGTGCCCATCATATTCATAAAAACAAATGTAACCGAATTTGCGCCGATCGAACCTGGAGGCGCGTCCCCATTGAAAGGTAATAAATCGCCAAGCTCCCATGGTTGTGTATTGGGTTCCCAGAAGTCATATGGCCCTAAATCCTGCCATTCTAGACTCGCGCTGTCAAATGTGACCGTCATAGTAACGGCGCTGAGGCGGTTGTCATTATTGGTTATCACAATTGGGACTTCGATGTTCTGTCCCGCTCTCGCTGTCACGTTACTCACAGTAAACGTCAGCGCGTCTGGATCTACGGGGTCATCAGGTGGTTTGTCAATCGGCAGATCAAATTCAGGAGCATTAAGCGTATCCGCAACAGTACGGCTGCTATAGACATACTCTATGTTAGCAGTTCCCGAAGCAACAGAAATATTGACAGCCGCAGGCTGCACTTTGTTCTCCATTTCCACTATGGACATCAGACGTATTGAGTTGCTATTTAAATTCACCTCTGATTTGCCCTCGCGGAACGCAAAACGGATGCTTGCGAGTATTTCCTCAACGTCCTTGATGCAGTCATACGTGAACTCGGAGTGCCCTATTTCAATCGTCACATATCCAATAGCGCCGTCCGAGCTTTGACAGGCCCGTACGTCAAGGATCGCATCTTCATATACGCCCATACGAGATGCCGAAGGCATTCCTGTTAAGGTTTCTGTTAGCGTATAATCCGCCCCAGTGCCATTAAATCTCATGAGTTGCAACACGGTATTGTCATATGCGAGACGCAGACCAGAGCTACCTCTTAGCTGGAGGCCAGTTTCTTTGGCTGTGATTAACCAGTCAACGGTAAGTGCGGCTTTGCTGTTTACCGTTTCTGGCGTAGTAGTTATCCTGACATCGAAAGCAGGATTAGAGACAGCGGCAACCACTGGTGATGCTAAAGTCAAAACCATGACTGCCGAGAGTAATAGGGAAAATAATCTTTTCATGGGTTAACCTCCTTATGCATTTCTTTTTCTTCTATTATTTATTTATTATGACCGCTCCCTTGTTATAATTCGCGGACAACCAAAGAATGTTCAAATCAACCTGATTTACTTCACTGTCTCCATTGAGGTCGCAGTTTAGGTTTGCGCCATACGCGACACTTTTATTATAATTAGCTGGAGACCATAGCAGGTTGAGATCGGACTGATTGATTTCACCGTCCTCATTTATATCGCCGCAGAGAAGTGTAATGATTTGTACACCCAGACGATTATCTTGTGTTAAATCAAGATCGTCGTTTGACACGGTGATAAATGAAATAGTATATTTTGTGTGGACTTTCTTGCTGACCTCCAAACTGTAAACACCTGGCATAATATTAGAGAATCCAAAAGATTGTTCTTTCAGACCGAAACCAGGAGTGGAAGCAATCGTTGTCGTGTACTTCGTCACACCGTTTTGAATCAAACTGATATAAGTTGGATTTTGAGGATTATACGATTTTACCACACCGAAGACGGCAAACTCAGACACAGCAGGTTTATCCCAATGCGCATAAAGAGTTATGCTTTCGCCGATTGCACCAGTAAAGTCAAATAGGCCCTCTTCGTCCGTGCTGATATGCCACCCTTGAAAGGAGTAATCGCCACGCTCAGGCTGTTCCGGTTCAAGCAGCCTGCTTCCTGGGGCTGCTCTCGCTATAATAGGCTCACGTTTGCCATCTCTGAAGTCATAAGTGACACTATAAAGTGCGTCAATCTCCAGCAAAGCTGCATACGCATTGACGACTCCATAACCGTAATACTCATCCCATCCGAGTTTGCCGGCTTCTCTTGCGGTTTCACATATTATAGCTCTTATTTTTTGCGGTGTGTATTCAGGATGAAGCGCTTTGATTAAGGCGCCGACCCCCGCGACGTTCGGACACGCCATTGACGTGCCGTTCATGGATGTGTAAGCACCGCCATTCGCTGTTGAGTAAATTCCAGTTCCGGGCGCGGATATGTCAATCTCAGACCCATAATTGGAGTATGTATCATCAAACTTACAGCCTTGTTTTAATGCGGAAACGGCGATTGCTTCGGGATATGCCGCAGGATAACCGGCATGGTTAGTGCGGTCATTGCCTGCGGCGCACACTACGGTAACACCCTTATTAACGGCGTTTGCGATGACTTTCTGTTCTAAGTCAACGGCGCCTGCGGAATACGGACTTCCAAGACTCATGTTTATGATATCCGCGCCGTTTTCTACTGCGTAATTAACTGCTCGCAACAGGGATGCCATCTCGAATTTATTGTCTGATGGCCTATCCGCTTTAATTACCAGCAACTCAACATCAGGAGCGACACCATAAACACCGCTGTTGTTGGCCGATGATGCCGCTAAAATTCCAGAAACGCATGTTCCATGCCCATGGTTATCCTTCACGTAATCAAGCCCTACTTGATCTGTATGTGAGTTATAGGATGTCGCTAAAATTCTTCCGGCAAATTCCGGATGGTAAATGTCTATGCCAGTATCAATGACAGCAACGACAACGCCAACTCCTGTAGAGATTCCCCAAGCCAATTCGTTATCCATTTCCGCGTGGTGATATTGAATGAAAGTAGAATACGGCTCAGAATTCACTTCATATGCGTCATATAACCTGTTTATGCTCAATCCAGGCAGCTCGGACGTCTGCATGTTTTGGCTTTGTCTGACTGACAGTTCCGGGCTTTGCGCAGCAAAAACAGCTATCCCGTAGGCAAACGATTTTAATTCCAGATTATATGCTTCTGCTATTTTTTCTGCTTCCCCAAGTGAATCGGCAAGAGCCAGCACCTCGCCTGGAATATAGTCACTTCCAAAAACATCAGTATTTTTGCTTGGGGGTATGTTATCCGTGGCAAGAGAAACAGGAGTTGCCGTGATGGGAGCAGATGCCACTAGCAACAGCACTGAAACAAGAAATGAAAGCAGACTTTTCCCCAACCTTTTTTTCATGTTGCCTCCTAAATTAATAGATAATTAATTTCATCACGGCAAATTAATCACTACCGCGCCTTTGTTATAGTTTATGAGCTGCCATAGGATGTTTAGATCAAGCTGATTGACCTCGCCGTCGCCATTGAGGTCGCAGCTTGGATCAGCGCCCTCAGATACCCGTTTATTGTAGTTGGTTGGCTGCCATAACAGGTTCAAGTCCGCCTGATTTATCTCACCGTCGCCGTTAATGTCGCCGCAGAGCAAAGTCATGACGCTGACAGCAGAATTAACGTGTCTGGTCAGGTCAACATGATCGTCATCAACCACAATGTTATTGACTATGAAAATGGTATGCGCGTCTTTGGTGATTTCCAGCGTGTAGACCCCGGCATAAACGCCTTCAAAGGCGAATGCCTGCTCCTTCTGTCCCGTTTCTGTTGTCGCTTGGATGGCAGTGATGTACTTGTATTCTCCATCCTGCAACAGGCTGAGCGCCGTCGCAACGGATGGGTTATATGATTTCACGACGCCGGAAACTATGTAAACATCACCATCAGGAACAACAATCACAAAGGCGGACGTGATATCTATGGGGATTGTGTTCCCATCTGCGTCTTTTGCGATTGGTGTTATCATTATTTGGTAGTCTCCAGGTTCCACGTCGGAGTTTACCTCAAATCGTAGTGTGGTAAGCAGGATGTTGTCACCGTCATCGTCATCTTCGGCGATGGAGAGCAATCTTGAAACATTCGCAATCTCAAGACTTCCGCCCGCAGGCTGACTTATTCGTGTCAAAACGTCCCGATCGTAATTGAGCGAAAGTTGCATACTATCAATCCCCACGAGGTCCGAGATATACACAGGGATGTCAATTATATCTCCCGGCTGTGCTGTTATATCCTCCGCAAAAACCATCGCCACATAAGAATCAGGTGTGTCAACAGCGTTTGGATCAACATATAGTACGTCGACGACAACGGTTTCACTAACATTCATACCGTCCTTGACAGCCATGGCGGTCAGACGTATATCCTCGGTGATCACGATGGGCTCCTCGTCTGAATAGATGCCGGTAAATCCAATGGGCAACATCAACTCGTCATCCGCGTAGAGGTCGTGCGCGTCGTTGTCGTCGTCATAGCAACTCCCGTTGACACTGTTGAGCCAGAAGTCACATTCTGTTTCGCCGCCTGCGTAAACGGAACTGTCGGCAATAGACGCCAAGCTCTCGACGTTATAATAGATTGTCGCTCCAGGCGTCGAACTCTTTAGAATAATAACATCTACAATATCATCATCAAAGCTAACGTTCGGCCCCTCTACCGTCCGGGCATACTGGAAAATGGGGGGGACAGTCAGGTTGCTTGTAACTTTCCACCAAGCAACATCGGTAGACCACCCGGCAAAAACCAAATCGTCGGATGATATGGATCCGGGCGGGATGGCAGCCGCGCCATAAGCGACAATCTGAGTCGATACCTCGTTGTCGTCCTGATCCACAAAGGTAACAGTGTATTTCACGGTTTCCCAATCAGCAATTATCAAGGTATTGCCGGTTACAATATCATCAGCGGATACCGCTTGCTTGACATTTTCAACTAAGGTGTACCAGCCTTTGAAAATCTTGCCCTCCGCCTGTGGTGTCGGAAGTGTACCTATGGCGTCACCATAGGTGTACAGGTTCATTTCCACGGTGTCGTTTGCAAAGTCAACCAAGGCCACCACATAATGGTTTTTTATGTAGTTAGCGGTTATTACCAGGTTGCTATAAATGTTCGTCGTGTAGTCGTTCCATCCGATAAACGTATGTCCCTCTTTCTGTGGAATGGCTGGAATAATTGCCGTGCCGCCTTCTGTCACGGTCTGGCTGGACAACTCAACGCCGTCGGCGACGAATTTCACCGTGTATTCTGGCTTAGGGGCTTCTATAATATCTACGTTGATGATTCTTGTTGCGCCTTCCAGCGCCAGCGCCACGATAAAGTCGCCGGTATTCGCAGACGGGTCTTCCTTCGGCTTAAAATCAAAGCTGTAAGTATTGCCGTCTTTAATTTCGATCTGGTCGACATACTGGAGTTGTCCCGCAGTCGGGTCGGTATTGGTCCTCTGATAAACCAACACCGTAGCCTTATGCCCTGAATAGTCAACCGCAAGGCTGTCTAATGTTCCGGACGATAAATATGTCGTGCCTGTCGTGTCCTCCGTTCCCGCAGTCGGGTCGCCTTGTATTACCTTGTTTCTGTATTGATACAGCGTCCTTGTCTCGGTTTGCGTCTGCGGAACGGGAACCGCCAACGTCCTGATTTCCGTGTCCCTCAACGGCATATCTGACAAGATTTCCGCCGGAGTTCCCGCGTCCCTGTCTTTCCACTCCGACCAATCACTATATTTGTAGAAATAATAGGTGTAGCTAGTATCCCTGTAACGGTACTCATAGTATCCGCCACCGGTTTGAACCGTACGTGTGTTATACCAGTAGAAATTGGGACTACTGCTATCGTATCTAGTATAGCAATAAATCATACCTGTGTGCCAACAATCGCTATAAGTGCCTATGCATCTTTGGTTTATTGCTGTATATGAAAGTGTGGTATCCCGCCATCCGCTTTCTATATAACTGAATTTGGTTCCATAAACATATTTCCCGCAACCGGCACAGAAGTGGGTTCTGTTGCTTGCGTCCCTGTATCCCCAATAGTTATACTGGGTCTTATAAGTCGGACTGATGTACTGATTCTCTATGGTTCTGCCTGTCGCGCTAGCGGGTGATATCGTTGACCAATTCGTCCAGTCCCCAACAACAGAAGTGGCGTCGTAGAGCGTCCAGCCAGACAACGTATTGGATGTCGTTGAGGTCGTCGTTTGCAGCTGCTGCTCCCTGATCTGCATCTTGCTCCGCGTCTGATCCGCGCTGGTCGGAGGCATGGTGGTGCTCCACTCGCCGAC
>JGI24702J35022_10002128_pt1 | contig 12231 bp, 10 predicted proteins | sample TergutTh196P4_FD_35022 | JGI IMG/M metagenome (IMG submission 35022)
AAGTCGGAATCTATTTGGGAATACTTGAGGATTGTGAAGCCTTCATCATCTTTGATGCTTATCTGGTATGGCGCACCCGACAGTAGCTCCCGCCAGTCTGCGTTCTGCTTTATAAACTCAATTGTCTTTAGCACCCTGTCACCTCGCGCCGCCCATTCCCTCTACACCGGGCACATTATGCACCATAGCGCCGTCACCAAAAGTAAAGATTGTGGGGACGCTGCCGCATCACTTGTATCTATCAGCAATTTCAATCCAGCGCGGAATATTCAGGTTTACCCCAAAATGAGCCCGATAACTTGCCAAGAACCTATTTTGCCACTGCTGCGCTAATTCGCGTGTGTCTCGGTTTTGATATATCGATTGCTCCAGAGCTGACAAGAAGTCTTCAAGACACGCAAAAGGTTTATACTTTGCCCGTGTACTATAAAAAACGCCTGGTCTTATCTTGTGTACCACGCTCTTTTTAACCTGCAGCTTCATTGGCCACGCAGCGCTGCTGCAAGTAATTTGCCAGACTTTTTTGAGCCACAGATCATTTACAGTTACAACACCCTCGTCCATTTTATAGCCAAACACAAGGTAGTCTGCGTCAAGCATATATGGCTTATCAATCACCTCTGAGGCAAACATTCCAAAGTCTGCAATATCAAATCCAGGTGTTCTTTCCTTGTTAAAAGCCTTCACTTCAAGTAGGTTCACAGTCATATCATCCGGAGACAGGAAGAAATCCGGAGGCATTTGCGTGTTTTGAGAAAGCGCATATTCTATTTCACGCTTCTCGAGCCACCCCTGCACCCATTCTTGTATAATGTTTCCAACGACGTCCTTTTGCTTGACGATTATGTCAACATCGCCAAAGAAGAACCTTATCCGCCCCTCTAAAGCCAATACTCTGTCCTCATCCATCAGTTTATCATAGACTTCCTGTGCTGTACACCTCATCAGTTTCACCTCTGTAGTAAATATTAAGTACTCGTGCAGCAACTGCGCTTATTACGGGAACAACGACCGTGTTCCCCAATAAGTCATACCCGTTCTCCAATGACACATCAAACTTGAAGTCGTCAGGAAATCCGAACAGTCGTAATCCCTCCCGCAAAGACAACGTCCTCAAACCGTCGCCGTCCACCACGAATAAGTGTTGCATATCCATCGCTACCAATGTAGGAGCTATATTATGCGGGTCAAGCACTTTGTTGATTTCAAATGACATCTTACCCGAGACGATGTTATATCCTAATGGGAGATTAGTGTCTTGCACCCTACCCTTCCCAACTCGCATTTTTGGATATTCCATTTTCAAGTATCCTTTATTTACGAGGTCTGCAAGCATTCCCTCCAAATCACGGTGCTCATAAAAAGTCCTAATATGCTCAATCGTTAGAGGCATACCGTCCATCCAGTCTATGCCATACTCTTCAGCCCATTTTTTCTTGCGGCGTTCTTTGAGCATTAAGTTCAACAGTTCCCTCTGTTCGGAGCTAACCGCACCTTTGTATTCAATATCCCAACTATGTATATTGTTCTCTCCACCGCGCTTATCCTTAATGGATTTTCCATACAATGCGGAAAGAGGATAATGCTTTAGAACAAGCCGAACAAAATCGCTATCAGAAATGGGCAAGCCTGTTTGCAACACTTTATCAAGGCAGAGAGGAGAGTGCTTGAAAGACTCCAAGTCAGGATGCTCATCACGTGTTCCAACAATGTAGATACGTCTCCGGTCCTGTGGGACACCGAAATTTTTAGCATTTAAAACTTTCCATGAAACCTTGTAACCTAAACCCTCCAGCGTCTGAATAATAACAGACAATGTTCTTCCGACTTTATCGCTCGGCTTATCCTTATCGTGATTCACAAGCCCTTCCACATTCTCCAGAATAAAGCCCCGGGGGTTCTTCTCCTTAAGAATACGCGCGACTTCAAAAAATAGAGTGCCGCGTGTATCTTCAAAGCCAAGGCGTTTTCCCGCTGCAGAAAACGCTTGGCATGGAAACCCAGCAAGGAGAAAATCGAAGTCCGGAATACAATCGGTCAATACTTGGGTTATATCACCATGTACGATCTCGCCGGGGTGATTTTGACGTAAAACTTCAATCGCATAGGGTTTGATCTCAGAGGTAAAAACGCATGTGGAAGACATACCCAACGCTTTGCAAGCAATCTCAAAGCCTTTTCTAATGCCGCCTATTCCGGCAAACAAATCAATAAACCGAATGCCCATTGGCTTACCTTCTTCTTTATTGGTATTTTGCTGGTCCACGCCATAACCATAGAACATTGACAATTGCTCACGCACATTAATTGTTGCATCGGGGATTGAGTCATACATAAGAAACACCACCGCTCGGAATAATGGTCTGAATGATGCAGAATCACCACACATCAGTTACTCTTATAATAACATACCACATGTCCAATAAACCGGTCTCTTGGCAATATGTCAAAAATCTCAACAACACCTGCCCGCCCCTACACCGGTTTGTCTCGCCCCAGCCGCTTGTAATACTCCTCCGGAATATCTTTCTTATCCTTATAAAAGATGAATTGGCACGATGAGCCATCTCCCGGCGGAATGTTAATGAACAGAAAATCGCCGTTCTCGTCTATCGAATTCCGGTTGAACAACGGGCAATGCACGCAATAAATCGGGTAATCCGACGTGCCGAACGTCAGATCCGAAGGCTCGGAAATCCGTGCAAGCCCTACCTCCTCGCCGTAGCCGCCCATCTGAATGAGCCGCCCGCCGGAGCCGCAAGGCCGGTTCGTGATGACAGCCTTCTCATCGTCCTCAACTATCTCCATGTGCTGGTGCACATGCCCTTGGAGCTCGGATGCCATTTTCTCCACAATGAACTTGAAATCCGTTCTCTCGGGCGGCTTGAACACAAGCTGCGCCTCTTTGGCGTGCGCCTCGCTCTCCGCAGCTTCCACGCCCGCTACGCCGTGCCGCTCAAATATCCATGTCAGCAGTCCCGCGACCCAGACCATATAGCCGTCATGCAAATGCACGAACTGGTCATACATAAGATTCACCAATTCCTTGGCCTTTGCTCCGTCACCATTGTCAATAGCTGAAAAAGCCTTGTCGATCGTCCGCTTTGCCATATCCGCAAGCTGCTCATCAGTCCAAATTCGATCCATCTCGCCACCTACGCTTTCCCAGCCGGCGCCGTCGTCCCGCCGTCAGCAATGTTGAACGCATCGTTATCAATTCCGCCCTCGGCAGCCATCGGGTATTGGATCCCCAAGTGGTCCCCTCCGCCGTCGATGATCAGCTCGGTGCCCGTCGCATAGCGGCACTCATCGGAAGCGTAAAACAAGACAGCATGCGCGACCTCGATGGCCGTCCCCGGCCTGCCCATCGGGATATACGGAATCTGCATTTTTTCCATTGCGCCTCCCGGCGGCGAAAGCTCGGTGGTGGTCAGCCCCGGCACCACGCAGTTCGCCCGAATGTTGTACTTCCCATACCCCATCGCGATCGATCGCATTAGCGCGTTTATGCCGGCCTTCGCCGCAGCATACACGCTGCCCTGCGCCACGCCGTTGTATGCGGCAGTCGACGACGTAAAGATGAAATCGCCTTTCATCTGCGCCATCATATGTGGCAGAATTAGCTTTGCGGCGTACCAATTCGACCGCATGAACGTATCTATCGTATAGTAAAAATCCTTTTCGATGTCCATCTCTTCTATATTGAAGAAATTTCCGACCCCCGCGTTGCCGTAATACACATCGATGCGCCCATACGCATCCAGCGCGCTGTGCACGAGGTTGTCGATGTCGTCGAGGCTGCGCACGTCGCACTTGACGAACATTGCTTCGCCTCCAGCCGCTTTGATCTCATCGACGACAGTCTGCGTCTTGTCGCGCCGCGCTGCAAGGACTACCTTGCCGCCCTCCGCCGCGAGCAGCCTTGCGGCCGCCTCGCCGATCCCCGATGACGCACCCGTGATAATTACAACTTTTCCTTCTATCCTACCGGCCATATAAAAACCCTCCTATAATAATCTGCTCTGCCATACAAGGTGAACGCATATTCTATCATTCCATGCACATGCCCTTGTCATTATCTGAGCCGCAGGCGAAGAATCTTTCCCTTGAAAGTTCAAGTGTTCAGAAAAGCTCCTACGCTTCACTCAAGATAACAAAGAGGTCTTAGCTTAATGGCATTACCTCACAGCTCCACAGCCACGTTAAACGCATCCATGTTCGCCCAAAAAATCTTTCCAGCCTCGCGCGCGTCGCCCACGACATAAACCTCCGGCATCACGTCCCGGATCAAAAGGTTGAACTCGCGGTTTGGCCGAATGCCAAATGCGCTGACATAAGTATCGCCGCCAATGCAATGCCTGTCGCCCACCCCATCGAGATATTCGACGCCATCGTCGCCCAATGCGACGATTTTCGCCGAATCGATGAGCTCCACCTCGTTCAGCTCCTTCAGCTCGATAAGCCCGCTGCGCAGCTCGTCCATGACCTCGCGCCACAGCTTGTCCATAGGCAAGAGCTCCACGATGCTCACAGAATGGCCGTCATGTGCAAGCTGAATGGCACACTCCAGCGCAGATATGCCGCCTCCCATGATGACGACCTTATGCCCGATGGGCTTCGTCTTCAAGTCGGCTTCGGTGACGGTGATGACATCAGGCCTGTCTATCCCCGGGATAGGTGGGACAATCGGAACGCCGCCGCTCGCATTGATGATGACGTCGGGTTTCTCCGCTGCAGCGATTTCCGGCGTCACCTCCGTCCCGCAAACGATGCGGGCGCCGCATGCCTTCGTAGCAGCAATGTCCCATTCGAGATATGCCTTGTGGGTGTCGGCCTTTTTATACAGCGCCGAAGCCTCTTTCAGCCTTCCGCCGAGCTCAGGCTCCCGCTCATAAAGCACTACCTCAAGGCCGCGCCTGCGCGCGACCTGCGCCGCCTGCATGCCCGCGGGCCCTCCTCCGATGATAAGCACCTTTTTTGGAGTCTCCGCCTTCGTGAGCAACGGATACTTCGTCTCGCGCCCGACCATCGGATTCACGGAGCAGCGAACCCCGCCGCCCATTGCGGGCCGCGCGGCACATTCAATGCAGCGCAGGCAGGGACGGATGCTATCGGGATCGCCACTATAAGCCTTTTTGACGAATTCCATGTCAGCAATGATCGACCGCGCCATTGCAACGACGTCGGCCTGTCCTTTTGCCAGAATATCCTCCGCCGCATGGACCGTGTTGATGTTGCCGACAGCGACCACCGGAATATCGAGCTGCTCCTTGATTATCGCCGTCCGCTCGATGTTCAAGCACCGGGGCTCGCAATATGACGGCATCATCTTGCGGATCCAGTTCGGGTCGAATATCCATCCCCCCGAAAGATGCGCCGAGTCGATATAGGCCGACGCCTCTTTCAGAAACGCGACGACATCTTCCAACGTAATGGTATCCTCCGCATATTCGTTCTGGCTTATGCGGTATTCGATGTTCAGGCTCGTCCCGACTTCCTCGCGGACGGCCTTCAGCAGCCGCAGAGGAAAGCGCGCGCGGTTTTCAAACGAACCGCCATACGCGTCGTCGCGGCGGTTGGTCGCCGGTGAGAGGAACCCGCTGACGAAATTGCCATGGGCGCCGTGAATGAGCACCTCGTCCACCCTCGCCTCCGCCAGCCTTCGCGCGGCCGCGCGAAACAGGGCGATGACCTCATCCATCTCCTCCTCGCCCACCTGCATGTATTTTTCAGGGTCCATGTCCGGGGCTAGCCACGGCACGTACGCCTTTCGACCCGCCAGCGCCTCCGGCTGCGCGATGCGCCCCGCGTGCAGCAGCTCAATGGAGAACTTCGCATCATAGCGGTGGACTTCCTCCGCAAGCCGCCTGACCCCCGCGATGTCCGTATCCCGCGTTACGGAAAGACACCCAAAGAAGTCCCGTGCCCTGCCGAAGTCGACGGGCGTGGCTCCGATGCCAACGCGGCTGACGCCCGTGCGGGCCTGCGCGCCGACGAAGTCGACGAGATTGTCGGTCACCTCCCCGTCGCGGATCGAAGCATGGCCCGAAACGACCGGTGAGAACACCAGCCGGTTCTTCAGCTCCATCCTCCCGATTCGGATGGGCTCGAAAAGATTCGGAAAATTATTAAACCAGGGCATATCTATCATTCCTTTCGTCCGTGAGCGCGCGGCGTCCGGGATTCCCACGAAAAAATATTAATAATCAGACAACTGCCCCGGAGCAAAACCCCGGGGCAGCAACCGGTTCTAGAACCTGCCGATATCTCGGGCAGTGTTGTAAGCAAGATTTGTCGCATCCGCGATATTCTTTGGAGTCAAGCAATCGCCAATCTGATAAAACTCAGGCGCGGCAAACCTCAGCTCCTCTGCCTCCGAGCGCAAAGGAGACTGCCCCGCGGCATAAACGACGGTATCCGCCTCAAAAAGCTGCTTGCCGTCAGGCCCCTCGCCGACGAGCCCCTTCTCATTGATCTCCAGCGCCTTCACGGAAAGGTTGACCTTCACGTTCTTTCTCGCGAGCTCGAGCCGGATCGCAAGCCCATGAAGCATGTTCCCGCCATCGCCCATCGCGGGCGCCATCTCCACGATCTCGACCTCGCGTCCCAGCCCCGCGAGATAAGCCGCCAGCTCCGTCCCGACAAGACCTCCGCCCAGAATCACGACGCGCTTGCCCGCCTTCTCGGGATCGAGATAGACTTCCTCCGCCCCAACGACATTGGCTCCGTCGATCCCCGGAATGCCCGGGACGATCGGACGCGAACCAAGCGCGGCGATGATAACATCAGGAGCAATGGATTCGGCATATTCTTTCGTAACCTCGGTATTAAGGCGAATATCCACGCCCGCAGCGCGCAGCTTACGCTCCTGGCGCCGCAGATACTCCGTGAGATGCTTCTTAAACGGGACATCATGCTCGCAATTCAAAGCGCCGCCCAATTCGCCGGTCTTCTCGCAAAGAATGACCTCGTGGCCGCGTTCTGCGGCGGTGAGCGCAGCCTGCATCCCGCCAATCCCGCCACCGGCGATCAAAACCTGTTTTTTGACTGCCGGCTGGACGATCCAATTATTCTCAATCTCGCGCCCGATGACGGGGTTGATCGCGCAGATGAACTGCCCTTTCGACATATGGTTCGAGAAGCACGTGAGGCAGCGCATACACCCATTGATCTCGTCGCTCCTGCCCGTGCGCGCTTTCAACGGCAAGTCAGGATCGGCTATGAGTCCGCGCGCGAGTTCCACGACATCCGCCTGGCCCGATGCGATGATTTCTTCCATCAGCTCCGGGTCTGCCAATGCACCGACGGTCGCGACCGCGGTCTTGACGTGCTTCTTGATCTCTGCCGCGAACCTGACGTTCGCGCCGTCCGGCAGGAACATGTCTGGATGCGTGACGGTGAAAACATCCCAAATCTCATGGCTCCCGGCAGAAACGTGGATGAGGTCAAGATGGCCATCAAGCTGCTTTGCGATCTCTACGCCCTCGTCGATGTCATACCCCGACGGATGGCACTCCGACCCCGAAATGCGCATCTCAATCGGGAAGTTCGGCCCCACAGCCTTGCGAATAGCCTTGCACACCTCGACGGCAAACCTGCATCGATTCTCCGGCGAACCGCCCCATTTATCGGTGCGGCGGTTCGACACCGGCGACATGAACTCGGTCAGTAGCCATCCATGGCCGCCATGCACCGTCACCATGCCAAACCCGCTGCGTTTCGCGGCCAGCGCAGCTTTCGCGAACTGGTCCACGATTTCATAAATCTTGTCATCGTTCATCGCCTCGACATGGAAACCCGCAGCGGTCGTATATTCCATCGGCCCGTATAATTGGTTGCCCTCTCTGGCGGACGAATGTGCATGGCTCCCGCTGTGCGAAAGCTCGATGGATGCGACGGCCCCATGGCGCGAAATAGAGTCCGCAAGCCTGCTCAGCGCGGATGCCCCTCCCGGGTCGTCGAGAACGATATGCCCGTTGTTGAACCGCCCATGCTTCGAACAAACAACGGCGTCGCCAACGCAAACCGACGCGGCCCCGCCGATCGCCTTGCGTTCATAATATGCGAACGTCTCCTGTATGGGGTAGTGCTGCGACGACATATACGCCGTGCCTGTCGGCGAAGCGAATATGCGGTTGCGGAACACAGTCCCCGCCAATGTGATTGGCGAAAATAAATGCGGATATTTAATGTCAGACATAATACTTTTCCTCTCATTAGAATTGTGATTGTGTGAATTAATCGGAGCGCGCGGCATCCGGGTCGTGGGGGTGGAACCCCCCACATTACCTGACGGACATCCCGGTCTCGTTATATGCTCATCGCGGCGAAGAACCCGCCGTTGATGGCGTTATCCACCTTCCCCGGCTGCTTCGCATCGCCAATATTGATGACGAACGGCGCCCTGTCATAAAGCTCGAAATAAGTCCTCTCGTCGGGGCGCATTCCAACAGCATACAAGACAGCGTCGGCAGGCGCCGTGGCCGTCTGCCCATCCTTTTCATATACAACGCCCGTGTCGGTGATCTCCAGCGTCTTCGCGCCGGTCAGGACGTTCATGCCCTTCTCTTGGATCGCATCCATGATCCCGACGAGCCCCGATGAGTCGCGCGCGATGTCATTCGTCAATTCAAGGACGGTCACCTTCTTGCCCAAGTTCATGAGATGCAGCCCTGTCTCGACGCCGATGGGGCCGCCCCCGATGATCACGATGTTTTCACCTAACGAAAAATCAGCATGGAAATACACATCGGCGGCATACCGAGCCTTTTCCACGCCCTTGATGGCAGGAATTATGGGCACGCTTCCCGTCGCGATGATGATATGCCCGGGGTTCAGCCTTTCGACTAGATCATCCGTCACGACGGTATTGAGCATAATAGTCGCGCTGGAACGATGCACCTTGCGAATGAGATACTCCGTAAATCTGCGGAGATCATGCTTGATCGTATCCGTCTCCGTAAACCGCAGCAGTCCGCCAAGGGCAGGACCGCGCTCCACAAGCGTGACCCTATGGCCGCGTTCGGAAGCGGTGATCGCGGCCTGCATTCCGGCAGGCCCGCCGCCGACGATCAACACGTTTCTCTTGTGCAATGCCTCCTCGATTCCATCCCCAAAACCGTGGCGCAGCTCATGCGCCGTCAGCGGATTGACGCTGCAGCGGAAATGCCTGTTCGCGTTGTCGCCATTCGTGCAATTGGAGCAGCGAAGGCATGGCGTGATATCTTCCGCGCGCCCTAGAATCGTCTTTTTGGGGAAGAACGGGTCAGCGATGAGCGCGCGCGACATCGAAACGCCGTCCGCAGCTCCCGAAGCGATGATCTCCTCCGCCTGGTCCGGATCGACGATGGAGCCGATCGTGAAAATCGGGATGTTGACGCGCCCGGACTTCTTGATGGTTTCGGCCAAAAAGACGTTCTGCCCGTGCGGCATATACGGCGAAGCGAAAATATACCTGAAATCTTCGGTAGAAATCTCCGCCATGTCGATATATTCCTGTGCTTTTACGAGGAACTCGATGGAATCCTCGACGGTGAACCCCGCAGGGTCGCGCTCCGAGCCCGAAAGCCGAATGGTGATCGTCCTGTGGTTGCCGACATGCTCGCGGATTTTTTTCAAAACATAAAGCGGGAAGCGCATGCGGTTTTCCAGGCTTCCACCATATTCGTCGGTCCTCTTGTTGATGATCGGCGATAGGAACTGCGTCAGCAGCCACCCATGCCCGCAGTGGACATGCACGATGTCGAAACCCGCATGGTAGTAATACGCCGCCGTCTTCGCGAATCCGTCCGCGACATATTCCATGTCTTCCTTGGTCATGGCGCGTATCTTCGTGCCTGTCATCGGGTTCACGGTGTCGCTCGGCCCCATGATCTTGTTCGGGTCCTTGTTAAAATCGGCCCTGACCCTGTTGCCTCCGTGCGTAAGCTCCACGGCCGCAGCAGCGCCGTGCTCGTGAATCGCCTGCGACATTTCTGCATAAATGGCCATGTTCTCCTGTGTCGTTTCCATGCCCGGCGTATGGTTGCCGCCGTCGCAGACATTCGCCTCGCCGAGAGTGACGATCCCCGCGCCACCGCGCGCCTTGTGTTCGAGATAGCGCACATAGTATTCGTCCGGGCGGCCGTCGATCGTCCGAAACAGCATGTTTGGCGCGGACATCATCCGGTTTTTAACAAGAAGATTCCTCAGTTTGATAGGTTTTTGCAAATTTGGGTACGGTTGCTTGTACATAGTATGCATTCCTTTCGTCTGTATAATTCATAATATACCTTAATCTACCACATCGCCACGCAAAACACAATATAATTATAGGGTAAAACAAGGAGCCTCCTGTCCACGCCTCGCCGAGCGTGAGATGTAAAAATCCGCTATAGCAAAGCGCCCGTTATCCGAAAATGGACAACGGGCGTATAAGAATCGCAAGATCGTCAATCGATGTCTATATCCGGCCGTCCCGCCTGGCGCTGCGGCGCAGCAACGGCGCGCGCCGCCTGCTTGAACTTCGCCCGCGACTGCTGCAGTTCCCTGAGCGCGGCAGCAAGCGCCTCCTCCGAACGCTGCATCGCGTCGTCGACATATTCATTTGCGACCCGCCTCAGCTCCGTCGTAGCCGCCTCGGCGTTCGAGAGCATATCGTTGCTCCGATCCCTGGAAATCCTGATGATCTCCTGCTCATCGATGAGCTGCCGCGCCCTGTCCTCGGCGTTTTTCTTGATTGCCTCCGCCTCGCGCTTCGCATTGTTGATAAAATCAGCGCGCGCGTCGATCAGCCTCTTCGCCTCCGCGATCTCCGTCGGGAACTGCGCCCTGATCTCATCGAGCAAATCGAGGGCTTTGTCGCGCTCAATGACGCATTTTTCCGCGCCCAGCGGCAGCCCCCAGGCTTCAGTGATCATAGTATGGAGCATCTCCAATAATTCAGGTATTCTACTGCTCATAAAGAACCTCGATTCATCAATAATACCGCAGATCGCACATCATTTCTCGACTTTCTTCAACACATCTTCAATAATCTCTTTTGGGACAAATGTCCCCAAATCCGCGCCATATCTGGCCATCTCCTTGACGACGGACGAACTGAGATATGTATATTTTTCGCTCGAAAGCATCAAAAGCGTCTCGATGCTCGGATCGAGCTTCCTGTTGACCAACGCAATTTGAAATTCCCTTTCATAATCGGACACGGCGCGCATGCCTTTGATGATCACCTTCGCGCCCCGCTCCTTCATAAACTCGACAAGCAGCTCGGCCGATGCCTCGACGCGCACGTTGCGGAACCTTGCCGTAGTCCTTTTGATCAGTTCCACGCGCTCCTCGTGCGTGAACATCGGATTCTTGCCCGAATTCACCATGACGCATACTATCAGCTCGTCAAAAATCGTCGCCGACCGCCTGATGACGTTGAGGTGGCCGAGCGTAATGGGGTCAAAGCTCCCCGGGTATACAGCAATACTCATACTCACTCTCCGAATTGCAGCTCCACGCTCTCCCTACATGCATCGCCCCGTTCCAAATGGGACGCTGCTCATATGGGACGCTGCCAATATCGCCCCGTTCTGCCTGTATAAATGCCGAACATCGCATATATCACTCGCGCTCATACCGCAACAGCATAATGCGCCCGTATTTATATTCCCTGTGCAAACGGTACGGCGGCGAAACAGCAGGCAAGGCGTGGCCCGCCTTAATTTCACATATAATTATACCATTCGTGTTCACTTTGTCAAACTCTATTATTCGCGCCAATGCCTTTTCTACAAGATTGGTATTGTATGGCGGATCGACGAAAATCAAGTCGAATGTTTCATCCTTCTTCAAGTAGCTCAAAGCATCGGCCGTATGCACGCTCGCGTTCTCGGTGAGCCCGCAGAGCTTCAAATTATCCCAAATCAGCTTGATGGCATCGGGGCTCGTATCGATGAATGTCGCGCTTTTCGCGCCGCGAGACAGCGCCTCGATGCCAAGCTGCCCCGTTCCCGCAAACAAGTCCAGGATGCTCCTACCCTCAATGTCAAATTGAACGATATTAAAAATGGACTCCTTCACCATTCCGCTCGTTGGCCTGATGGTGTATCCCGGCGTGTCTTTTAATCTGCGGCCCCCGGCCGTCCCGCTGATGACTCTCATATGCAAAAATCTCCGATTTATTCAGTATCTCTGCCACCCCTGCCGACCTATGGCGGCATTCTGCAGCCAGCTCCACAACGCAGCTGCAACCTCCGTAGCGGC
>JGI24702J35022_10002129_pt1 | contig 12230 bp, 9 predicted proteins | sample TergutTh196P4_FD_35022 | JGI IMG/M metagenome (IMG submission 35022)
TTTGGTCATTTTCATACAAAAAAAAGTGATCATATTAATTATAGCACACATTGGAGAAATTATCTTTTTGACAACCTCTTAAATAAAAAATCTGTACTGGATATTTTAAAAATTTTTTATGAGGATGAAAATGTTGGAATAGTATACCCTCCTTTGAATAAAGATGTTTATTCCATTCACAATTCTACTGGGGATCCAATTTTTCAGGAAATTGATTTGATAAAAACGTATCTTTCAAAAATTGAATTGCCGGTAATTACAAATTACAGTGAAATATTATTTTCTGCTGGAACCATGTTCTGGTATAGACCCTCTGCGCTTAAAAAATTGTTTTTCAACAATCTTTCATACAACGATTTCCCTAATGAACCAATCGGTTCTAATGGAACTCTCGCCCATGCTATTGAACGCCTTCCATCTTACATTGCCTCTGACTCTGGATATATAACAAAATTGTATATGAATCCTAAATTACTTTCCAAAACATTATTTGACTTATATTACACCAATACAGATATAGACAAGTTATTTGCTGAAAGGGAAGAACTAATTTTAGAAAATACCCGTTTAATTAGTGATATTAATGCAATATTTAATTCAAAATCATGGATAATAACCAAACCTTTAAGAATGCTCCGTGCTTTTAATAAAGATAATATTCTATTTCAAATATTTGCAAAGCTATTTACATTTTGTTTTCTACACCCATTTAAATTTATTTCAAAATTAACGCCTAAAAGAATTTGGCATTTTTTTTATACCTTAAAAACTGAAGGAACAACCGGTATATTAAAAAAAATTGATAATGTTTCTTCTAATAATAAAATACCAAAATATTCGCAAGAAATAAAATTAGTAGAATTAAAACGAAATATAAATAAAATAACTGATTTCAAACAGATCATTTTTGACAATATTACAAACCCTTTAGTTTCAATAATTATACCAGTATATAATCAATTTAACTATACTTATAATTGCCTGGAATCAATACTTAATAATTCTGGGAAAAAAATAGACTATGAAATAATTATCGCAGATGATTGCTCGGATGATTTTACATCTAATATAAATGAAATTATATTTAATATTACCGTAATAAAGACACCAACAAATCTAAGATTTTTAAAAAATTGCAACAATGCTGCAAAATATGCGAAAGGAAAATACATACTCTTTTTAAACAATGATACACAGGTACAAAACAATTGGTTAGCACCTTTGGTTAATCTTATAGAAAATGACGATTCAATCGGGGCAGTAGGTTCAAAAATACTTCTAAAAAATGGATTAATTCTTGAGGCAGTTGGTGTAATATGGAATGACGCTTCTGCTTGGAATTATGGAAGGTTAAGCGATCCTTCTATGCCCGAATACAATTATGTTAAAGAAGTAGATTATTTATCAGGTGCTTCTATATTGATTAGAAAAACTATTTGGGATAAGTTGGGTGGCTTTGATGAAAATTTTGCCCCATCTTATTATGAAGACCCTGATTTATGCTTTTCTATAAGGAAAATGGGTTTTAAGGTAGTATACCAGCCTTTGTCTGTAGTTGTACATTTTGAAGGAATTTCAAATGGCACTGATACTACAAAAGGAATAAAACAGTTTCAGGTAATTAATAAAAAGAAATTTTTTGAAAAATGGCGGCTTATACTTGAAAAAGAACATTTTACTAAAGAAACGCATATTTTTCATGCAAGAGATCGCAGTAGGGATAAAAAAACTATATTGATAATTAATGATTATGTTCCCCATTATGATAAAGACGCAGGTTCTAAAACTATTTTTCAATATATTAAACTTTTTTTGAATCTTGGTTTTAATATAAAGTTCATAGACGATTCATTTTTTAAATATGACCCTTATACTTCCGTTCTTGAACAATTGGGCATTGAAGTTTTATATGGCACTTATTATTTTAAGAATTGGAAAAACTGGCTCAAAAACAATGCTAAATATATTGATTATGTTTTTTTAAGCAGACCACATATTGCCACTAAATATATAGATACAATAAAAAAAATTACAAACGCTAAAATTATTTTTTATGGACATGATTTGCGTTTCTTAAGGGAAAAAAGGGAATACGAATTTAACAATGACAAAAATCTTTTAAAATCATATAACAAATGGAAATATACAGAATTTGAATTAATGAAAAAAGCAAATGTTACATACTATCCATCTCAGGTTGAAGTAGATGAAATAAAAAAAATTAATCCATCGATAGTAGCAAAAGTGATTCCGGCCTTCATATTTCAAATTAAACCAATCATTGAAAGAAATTTTACAGATACAATGGATATTATGTTCATAGGCGGATTTCTTCACAATCCCAATATAGACGGAGTTTTGTGGTATATTAAAGAGATTTTTCCTGTTTTAAATAAACTGCGAGCTGATATTAAGACCTACATCATAGGATCCAATGTTCCAAAAGATTTTTATAATATTAATTATGATAATATTATTATTACTGGACACTTAACTGAAGAGAAGCTCAATTATTATTATAAAAAATGCAGGCTTTCTATAGCACCTCTTCGTTATGGTGCAGGCGTAAAAGGCAAAGTTATTGAAGCTATGTACAATCAGATTCCTGTTGTTACTACGTCAATAGGGGCTGAAGGAATAAATGGAGCGGAAAGTTGTATGTTTATAAAAGACGATCCTATTTCTTTTGCGAAAGAAATTATAAGGGTATATGATAATATCGATCTTCTTTCAAAAATATCTATAAAAGAAATTGAATTAATAAATAGGGATTATACCCAAGACGCTGCACTCAAAATAATTTCTAGTGATTTTGACATATAGTATGATTCAACGAAAAGGACTAAATGCTAATGCAAATTTCTATTAATGATCTATGGAAAATATACCCAATGGGAAAGACTGAAGTACATGCTTTAAAAGGTTTAAATCTGCAAATCTCCAAAGGTGAATTCGTTTCAATTGCGGGTCCTTCAGGTTCCGGTAAAACTACCCTGTTAAACATCATTGGCCTTATAGATGCCTTTGATAAAGGCAGCCTGACAATTGGAGAAATTGCAATAAATGAGCAAAACCGCAGAGAACTGGCAAGGCTAAGAAGGGATCTTATTGGTTTTGTTTTTCAATCATTTAACCTTTTGCCTGTATTAAATGTCTTTGAAAATGTTGAACTCCCCTTGATCATTGCCAGAAAAAAATTGAAAAAAGCTGAGCGCAGGGATAGGGTTAATTACCTGCTTAATGAAGTTGGCCTCTCCAACCGAATTAAGCATTTCCCCTCGGAGCTTTCAGGGGGTCAGCAACAACGTGTTGCCATTGCGCGTGCTTTAGTTTGTTCTCCTCCGATAGTTATCGCGGACGAACCTACAGGCAATCTGGATTCTGATACAGGCAAAAAAGTCCTTGAATTAATGAGAGAGATAAACCAAACTGAAAAGGCAACTTTTATTTTTTCAACCCACGATCCAGAAATATGGAAAATGGCAGATAATGTAATCTTTCTTCATGATGGTAACATTAAGTGCTGACACTCAAACATTTAATTAAAAACAAAAAAGACTACTCTATAATATTTATTTTAATTTCTGTCATCACTTTTGTTTTTTTTGTAGGAAACAACACTATTGCAGATATCAATAATAATATTCGTCATGCATTTATTGAAAGTATTACCGGTGATATAATCTTGGAAAAAATTAACGATGTCCCAATGAACCTTTTCGGCGTGAATACCCCTGTAATTGACAGGTATTTTTCAATCCCTACCCTGCCTGCTTATAATACTATTATTGATCTTTTATCTTCTGAAACCGGGATTGATAAAATAACCAGCCAGGTATCGGGAAACGCCTACCTTGATTTATTGGGTGTCCGTGAACCTGTTTTACTTTGCGGTATCGATGCCGATACCTATTTTACGCTTTTCCCTGGCATAGTCCTTAAAGAAGGACGTTTCTTACTTTCAGGGGAATATGGTGCAATGATTACCTCTGAACGTGCAATTAGAATTGAAGCACAAAGCGGAGTATATCCCCAAATTGATATGCCCCTGCTTTTTACTTTTGCCAACACTTTAGGATTCAAAATCAGGGAAGTTCCCCTTGTTGGGATTTTCAGTTATCAAAACCCAGGCACTTTTATGAACGATATTGTTATTATAGATCCACAAACGGTCAGAATCCTCAACTCCATTAAAGTTGCAGGCACTTCCAATGTAAATTTAGAAGAAAATATTATTCAGCTAATGAACGCCAACCCTGATGATATTTTCGATGATGCTTTTGAGGAATATTTTACTTCTGACTATGAAATTGAGGAAACTGAATTTTCAGTTGATCTTTTACAAAATTATTTAAGGGAAAACAGCGATGATAAAAGAATTGAAGAAACCGGTGGGGACTGGAATTTTATCATTTTGAAGCTTAAGAATGAAATCTCTTCAAATAATTTTATTTCTTCGATCAATAAAAAACTAAAACAATATAATATTACTTCAGTAAATTGGAGAACCGCAGCCGGGATTTCGGCTATTTTCCCATTATTGATTCAAGCACTGTTTAACTCAGGAATATTTCTGGTTTGTGTTGTCGGAATAATATCAATAATCAACATCCTTATGGTTTCTGTTTTTCGCCGTATTCGCGAAATCGGTACTCTAAGGGCCATCGGTGCATCTGATTTTTATATCCGCTCACTTATTTACAGTGAAAATCTCATAATCGCCCTATTTGGAGGCTTTACAGGGGTTTTTTTTGGGTTTTTATTCATAAAATGGGTTAATAACCTCAATCTTAATATAACAAATAATATCATTATAACTTTAATGGGGGGCATCCCATTGGTACAGTTCAAAATTTTACCAAATTTGACCTTTATTTCTTCATTTTTAGCCCTTGTTTTAGGTTTTATCGCATCTATTTACCCCGTCGAAACCGCAGTGCGGATCCAGCCAATGGAAGCAGTACGGAGAGGATAAAATGGACGTTTTTTATAGTACTATAAAACTTGGATCCAAATATCTTTACCGATACAGGCGGCGCTACATTTTCCTTATGGTCGTACTTGTCTTCGGTTTTGCGATTATTACTTTTATTACATCTACAAAAGACGGGATGTATGACAGTGTTTATTATTCCGCACAGTCACATTATGCCGGGGATATTGTTGCCGTTGGGTATGATAATGCCGTTGTCTGGGAATATTCCCACCACATGGGACAGGATGAAATATCGTCAATTCTTAAAGCGGCAAGTATTTCAGGAACAGATCCACAACACACAGTATTTCGAACACTTTATGGGTCAACCAGCTTTATTCATTATAACGGCAGCGCTATTCAATTGAGGGATCTTGTAGGCTGCGACTGGGAAAACGAATCGTTTTTATTCAGTAAAATGAATTTTGACGAAGGCCCTGCCTCATCACTTGATGATGATAGCATTTTTCTCTCTGCTCCCATTGCCAGCTATTTAGGTGCTGGAATGGGCGACATGGTTATTTTGGAACTTGAAACCTGTTATGGACAAAAGAATACTGGGTTTTTCATTGTACAAGGCATAGTGCAAGACACTTCTATATTTGCCTATTATAAAGCATACATTTCCAGATTAAGCCTGAATCGCCTGGCCGTCTATGACGACAATGATTGCTCCACAATTGGTTTTTTTCTTGATGAACCCTCTGCGGCCGAACAAAAACGTGCCCACTTACAAAGTAGTTTATCAATGCTTATTCAAACTGGCCCTTTAGTTTACGACAGGGATGGGCTTGAACGTGAAAGAAAACAGCCCTGGAACGGAACAATTGTTTTTCTTTATACCATGCCTGTTTATTTATCCGAAATTTCAAATATTTTGGATGCAATAAATTTAATTAGCTATCTCCTGTATGGAATGATGCTAATTATCATTCTTGTTAGCGCATCAGGTACTTACAGGCTTATTATTCATGAAAGGACAAAAGAAATTGGCACAATGCGCGTCATTGGTTTTTATGGAAAAGATTTGCATTTCATTCTTTGGTCGGAAATTTTGTTTCTTGGACTAATCTCTTTATTCGTTGGATTTTTGGTTTCTTATTTTCTTAGCTGGCTTGTTTCCCTATTATCATTTTCATGGTTCCCAGGTTTTGAGATTTTTTTAAAAAACAATAGACTTATTGCACTATACCTTCCAGGTACAATACTACTTAACACAGCGTTAATTTTTGCTATACTTATTATGATGACTTTAAAACCATCTTTATCCGTCTCACACAAAAAGCTTCCAGCTCTTTTATCAGGAGAATCATTATGAGATTAAAAACGATTCAATTTTTTGTAATAGCTACTTTTCTTATTTCTTCTATGATAGAGGCTCAATCAATTTCCGATCAGGAACTTCTTGCTAAAGTAGATTCACTTGTAAGTTACTATGATACTGATTTTTCAGCCGAGTACACAATTGTTCAGGAGCAGCCAGGACAGGGGCTTTCTACAACTGTAGCCGGGGTTTTTCGCAGGGACTCAAATGAAACCTATGTAATTGTTATAATGCAGCCCCTCGCAAGCAAAGGACAGGGTTACTTGAAACAGGGAAACACCCTTTGGTTTTATGACCCTGAAAGCCGCAACTTTAACACAACAAGCAGCGCTGACCGCTTTCAGAATACAAATGCCAGGAACTCAGATTTTACCCGCTCCACGCTGGCCCAGGACTATAAAGTTGTTAGCGGCGAAAACGCAACACTGGGACGCTTTGAATGCCGTGTTTTGACTCTTGAAGCCATTACAACATCTGTTACTTACCCAAAAATGAAAGTTTGGATAAGCAAAGACAGCTTATTACGAAAAAGCGAAGATTACAGCCTTTCAGGTCAGCTTTTACGGACATCTGCTATCCCCGATTATTACAACATAAACGGTCGTTTTGTTCCAAGACAAATTCTTTTTGTTGATGCTCTGCGCGGTTCAGTTATTAAGGGAGTTTTTGTTAATGAGAAAACTCAAATTTCAATAGCAAAGCCTTCTTTCAACAAAGTCGCTGATTCAGTTTTTTCCAAGACATTCCTTGAGCTGGTAAATCAATGAAGCACCTTTTGTTTTATGCCTGTTTTATCATTTTCCTTAGCCTCTCGGCAGTTTCTGTAAAGGGGCAGGAGCAGGATTCGCTTGACTGGGATATTGATTCCATTTTTGATGAATTTCTTGAGGAAGACGATGAAGAAGAAGTGATTCTCAGTAACGAACCAACAATTCAAAATATTATAAGACAGCGCGGTTACAATTTTGAAGCATTCTTTAGGTTTGTTTCCGGTTACAATTATGGCTGGTTTGAAGTTCCCTGGTATTCAAACCCTCTAGACGAAGGAGCTTCCTTTTCGGAACTGGTAATTAAAATGTACAGCTCTTTTAGCATTGATGCACAAATTTCAAATTCGTTTAGGGCTAAGGCTACAGTTTATTTTATAATTCCAAAGTTTGGCTTTCAACTTGGGGATTTCTTCTTTGATTATAATATTTATGATACTGTTTTTGTCCGAGGAGGAAAATACAACCTTGCATGGGGAATTTCAAATAATTATTCTTTTGCAAACCTGCTGGCAAGGGTACCAGAAAATAGTTATAATGGCCAGTCATTTATCTTAAAAGCTGATGTGCCCATTGGCATCGGTGGCTTCCAGGTACTTGCTTTGACCAGGGAAAACCTGCTGGGAGGCGTTGCACCCAAAAAGGAAGATTTAGGTTATGGTGCCAAATACAACCTGGCCCTCCGTAAAGCTGATTTAAATTTAGGTGTTTTTTATCGGGAGGAAATGCCTTTCCGAAGCTTTTTTTCTGCCAAAACAACCATAATGGAAACAGAAATTTATAATGAGTGGCTTTTAGCAGTGGATCCCAATATGGATAATGAAATAAGCTTTGCGGCAAACCTGGGATTTTCCAGGGACTTTTTTGATGGAAAATTCAACGTGGGCGCTGAAATCTTCTTTAATGGAGAGGGAAACGCATATTGGTATCGTCCCGAAGAATGGTACCGGGAATCAGAAATATCGCCTTTTATTGAAGGTATCAATGCTGCTTTCAACCTGCTCTACAAGTTTGACACTAAAAACGATCCCAGACTTTTTCTCCAAACGCGCTATTCTTTTTTGGAAGAGTCAGCCTTTCTTGTTCCTGGCTTCAGCATAAACCCTTTGCCTAACCTTGGCCTTCGATTGTCAGTACCAATGGCTGTTGGAAACAGGGATGGTTACTATTATTCTCATACCGGTTTTAAAAATGACAAGAACAAACCCCTTGCTTTTACCATAGTACTGCTGCTTTCCCTTAGTGGACGTGTCAATTATGGACACTACTACTAACGGCATTTACAACAAAGCCTAAATTAAATCTCATCTAGGCTAATCTCAGGAATTGAATGGTTTATTTCCCTTTCGCTTGACGGATCGCTAAAGCTCAGTAAATGGGCCCTGAGGCCGAGGAAACCTCTCCCATGTGCAGATCCGCCGTATACGCCGTCGTTGAGGATAGGCACACCAAACCACGCAAGGTGGCATCGAATCTGGTGGCGGAAACCCCTGGATATTCTGAGGCACAGGGAGGCAACATTCCTGGGGTCAACACTAATAGAAGGATGTTGGAATTCTAGGATTTCGGTAGTATATCGCTTTAATTTGTTTTCGCCTGGCAGAGTTTCAAACAAAACCGGGCGGACGGCTTTTCTGCCTGGGCCGAATGGCCTAAAGGCGCTCTTTATCCAGAACGGTTCACTGAAATCATCTTTGCCGGATAAAACCGAAGATGGAAGCTCCGGCCTTACCAAGGGAAACCCCGGAAGAAGGGCAGAACTCTGCGATACAAGGGCGCTATATCCCTTGATGATTTTTCCTTCTCTCTGCTGGGCAAGGAGCGATTCCATCCCGTGCAAACTTCGCGCAACAAGCACAAGCCCCTGGGTTTCATAGTCCAGCCGGTGGAGCAGCCCACCCTCCCCCGCCTTCCTGCCGGGCAAATCCGCGATTTCAGGGAATTTTTCAATGCACCATTGCAGTAGGATATTGTCTCCAGCAGATTTAGCGATAGGTGCTGAATGCATCCTTGGCGGCTTATAGACAACAAGATAGTCTTTTTCCTCTGCGATGATTTGAGGTTCGTCAAATTTCGTTATGACATTTTTCACTTTCCCTATTTATTGTCTTTTTTAGCAAAAGCGTCAATCCTCTCTTTGATATTGTCGCGCATGGAATCATGATAGAAGCTCATGTCATACTGATGGAACCTTCCGATGTTAGGAACATTGGGAGGATAATCCGCTTCGGGGACTGTGGTCGCCACCAAAACGCCGCGTGCCTTATCTACCTGCGCGTCTGCGTAAGCTGTAACCATCCTGTATGACCCATCTGGCTGTAAAACCATTGATGCTTTATTGGCGGATGCGCTCTGGTAATCTTCATCGGTCTCCCAGCAGATGGGATTGGTGATAAGCGCTGCGCTGTTCCAGGTACCAAAACCCTTATATGCTCCGCTCGCTATTTCGCTCGGTGCGGTGGTATTCCATGAAACAATGACGCCGGTATCGTTGGCACTTCGCGAGAACTTTAGGTTTGGGTTTCTTGCTATCCCGTCTGCAGTCACCGAAAAACCTACGGCATATGTAATGATGTGGTTTTTATTGTGTTGATAGTACTTCTCGTTGCCAAGAAATTTCATTGCGATTTCACCCACGAGTGCAGCGCCCTGGGAATGTCCAAAAAGGATAAACGGCCTCTCGCCTTTGTTTATATGCGTCAGAAAGTAATCAAAGGCCGCGAAGACATCGTTACGGGGCGTCGCGAAGGTATATGACTCAAATTCATCGCTTGAAAGCTGAGAGAGCATAAGACCGTTAAGTTGGCTGTATAGCGGGGCATATACATTCCCATTTTGTGTAATTATTCTGTCAACCCTGCCAAGCCAGGCCTCGGCGCTTTGACGCATAAGCGGACTAGCGAGCCGGACATAGGGTATGTCGGCTTCTTCATTGCTGAATGTGACAGTTGGATAAACAGCAAAAATATCTACACTTTTGCTTTTATCCCCGCCAAAGCGCAGCCAATTGTTTGTATCAGAATAATTAGCATTGCTTAGAACCAGTTCTTCATTTGAACCTGGGATAAGCTCCTGTGCTTCTAGGGTTGTTATACATATTATGGCGTATAACGCAAACGCCAATGTAAAAGCGCCTGCTAGTAGAGGCTTTTTCAAAACTTCCATTTTTGAAAAAGCAACCTTAGATTTAAACCTTGAAATTGTTTTATTCATCCTAATCTCCTTTTCTCTGTATGATCGGCTTAATAATATCCAGAAAGCGTTCTGGAAGCGGCGTCCTAAACGTCACGGGCTTAACTAGCGCACCTGAGCTGCCGGGGGGCAAGACCAGGGAAAGGCTCTTGGCGTGAAGCATCAGCGTCGCATTTTTAAAACGGGGTTGACCTTTGCCGTTGCGAGAATCGCTATTTCCATATATGGGATCGCCCAGAATGGGGTTCCCAAGGTATTTCAGGTGGACACGAAGCTGGTGGGTACGCCCGGTTTTCGGACGGAGAAGGAGCAGCGAACAATTGCCATAGGAGCGTACAAGCTTATAAAATGTAAGGCTCTGCCTTCCTTCCTTGTCAGAAACAGTGAATGTTTTCCTGTCACGGCGGGAGCGGACGATCCGCTTGTCGATGAAGCCTTGAGTGTCCCTGGGGCAGCCATACACAAGCGCGGCGTAACTCTTGCGCACCTTCCTCTCTTTGAACTGTCCCGAAAGGAAGGCGTGGGCTTCTTCGTCCCAGGCTGCAATGATGAGACCGGATGTGTCTTTGTCGAGCCTGTGCACTATACCCGGCCTTAACCCATACGTAACATCCGTTAATCTGTTTTGATACATTCTATACAGGAGGACGTTCGCAAGCGTGTCCTGCCTGTTCCCGGCTCCGGGATGCACCACCATCCCCTGTGCCTTGTTCACTACGATTACCCTTTTGTCCTCGTAGATCACGTCAAGTGGAAGGTTCTGCGGTACGAGAAATGGGCTTTCGGCCTCAAGCCAGGAAAGTTCCAAAAAATCACCGCTTTTTAAGATACGGGAAATTTTAACAGGTTTGCCGTTCAAGCGGGCTTCAAGGTTTCTAGCCTTTATCTGGGAACGGGAAAGAATTTTTAAATAATCCGCAATGTAACGATCTAACCTAAGGCCTTGGGGTAGAGGATCCTCAACGGTGCAAGAATGGGAAGGCATTATTCCTCATTCAGAATTTCTGATCTGTCTTCTGAATTGACGGCATCTTCTTCCAGAAGCGGCCTTCGTATTATTATCGGGGTTCCCTCAGGAAGCTGGCTGTTTTCCCTTTCAAGCTTGCTTCGCTTATATCGCATAATGCCATAATCCACAAGGGCAATTAAAACCGCCCCCCCAGCCGCGATCCCAAGTGTCACGATTTTTTCGTCCTTTGTTTGCTCAATGCCTCCTGCAGATGTTATCGGCCAGGGGGCGTAACGGGTATCCCATTCATTGTTGGACCAGCGGTAAGTGTTATACGCAAAATTTGAAAAAAAGTATGCAAAGGGAAAGGAGCCAAATGCGATGATTTCAAAACGGCGCAGATCCTTGGCCCACTGAGGAAACCCAGTTGTATCGAACTCGGATGAAACCATGTTAGGATCCGGTGTGCTTGCCTGGGCGCACAAAGCCGAAAGCGAAATGAAAAATAAGAGCGTAAAAAAACAAAAAAATGTAAGTTTCTTTTTCATGTTCCGCCTTCGCCAAATATTGCCGTTCCTATCCTAATAAGGGAGGATCCCTCTTCAACGGCAATTTCAAAATCGTTAGTCATACCCATTGAGAGGCAAGACCAGCACCCTTTATTGCTGGGGAAACGTTTTTCAAGCTCGTCCCTTGCGGCAACCAGTTTCCTGAACGACAAGCGGATCTCCGACTTGTCGGTTGTGTAGGGGGCCATTGTCATGAGCCCACACGGCACCAAACCCGGAAAGCAGAGGACTTTCTCCGCAGCACTTAACAGGCTGTCCAGGTCAGGAAAACCGGCCTTGGTTTCTTCCCCTGTGTGGTATTCCAACATAATCTTTATAGGATTTTCCCCAGCTCTGGTCAAGGTGCCAAGCTCGCTTATGAGTGAATCCCTGTCCACAGACTGGATACAATCAAAAACTGCGATTGCCTTATTTGCCTTGTTCCGCTGAAGCGAGCCAATAAGGTGAAGCTCGC
>JGI24702J35022_10002130_pt1 | contig 12215 bp, 9 predicted proteins | sample TergutTh196P4_FD_35022 | JGI IMG/M metagenome (IMG submission 35022)
GGGGGGCAATGTGGCATTGTCAACTCTGAATCCCCCTCACCCTAACCCTCTCCCAGAGGGAGAGGGGATGCCCTCCCGAGTCCCACACCCGCACCCGAATTGCCATGAAACTCCTCTTTGCCGACGACGAAACGAAGATCCGCGAGATTATGGAGACGGAACTCAGCCGCCTCGGACATTCCGTTACGATTTGCGGCGACGGCCTCACGGCAATCGAACGGATGAAGAAGGAAAAGTTCGACGTCCTGATCGTCGACCTCGACATGCCGGGCGCCGACGGTCTCGAAGTCATCGAACAGGCAAAGGAACTGAATTCCGACGCCGACACCGCGATTTTGACCGGAAAAGGTTCGTTCGAAACCGCCGTCGAGGCGATTCGCAAAGGCGTGTCGGATTATCTGACGAAACCGTATAAAATCGTCGATCTCGAATTGTTGTTGCGCCGAATCGGCGAGAAGCGGGACCTGAAGAAGACGAACCTTGCGATGAAGAACCAGCTTCGGCGGATCGAAGGCGAACGCCGTCTGATCGGAAGCTCCCTGTCGATGCAGCAGGTCCGCCGGCTGATCGAAAGGGTTGCGCAAACGGAATCGACCGTCGTGATTCTCGGCGAAACGGGCACCGGCAAGGAACTTGCGGCGAGGGCCGTTCACGATCACAGTTCCCGTTGCGAAAAACCGTTCGTTGCGATCAACTGCGGAGCGCTGCCGGAAAACCTGATCGAGAGCGAACTGTTCGGACACCGCAAAGGCAGTTTTACGGGGGCCGACGCCAACCGTATGGGCTTGTTCGAAGTCGCCAACGGCGGCACGCTGTTTTTGGACGAAATCGGCGAACTGCCCAAAGGCGTGCAAGCGAAACTGTTACGATTTCTCGAAAGCGGCGAGGTTCGGCGAATCGGCGAAAACACGTCGTCGACCTGCGACGTCCGCGTCGTTTGCGCAACGTTACGAAATTTGGAGTCGATGGTTCGCAGCGGCGAGTTCCGGGAAGACCTTTGGTTTCGGATCAACACGTTCGAAATTCATCTGCCGCCGCTCCGGGAACATCTCGAGGATCTGCCGGAACTGATCGTCCATTTGGCAAAACGAGTTCCCGGGGGCAAAGGCGTCAAGGACGGCGAAAAGCTGTTCACGAAGGACGCTTTCGTACTGCTCGAGCAGTACGATTGGCCCGGTAACGTTCGGCAGTTGGCGAACGCGCTCGAACACGCTTTGATTTTGTGCGATAAACCGCCGATCGACGTCGCCTCGTTGCCGCAGACGATCAGGCCGCGCAACGAAAAAGCCGCACCGAATCCGGATCGCATCAAGGAGAAGAAGCCGAATCGTCCTATCGTGAGCAAACCGTCGGATTCATCGATGACGATTCCGATTTACGGTCCGGCGGCGGACTTGATGTCCTTCGATCCGACGATTGCCGAGGAATCGACGACGCTGCGCGACATGGAGATGCGTGCGATCACCACCGCCCTTGCAAGACACGATGGCAACAAGGTCAAGGCCGCCGACGAACTCGGCATCAGTCTCAAGACGTTGTACAATAAATTGAACCAGTTCGATGCCAAGCGGACGGCGTAACATCGAAGTATTTACCGTAACGACGATCAAACGAACCGGATCGTGCGTCCGAAGAGTCTCGTAAACCCACTACCTGCCAAGAAACGAATGATGACGGATGACTCGATTCATGTCGCTTTTGCAGCGGACATCGGCTATTATCAACACGTGTGCGTAACATTGGTTTCGATGCTTGAAAACAATCGCGACCGGCGTTTTCACGTCCATGTTTTGACGAACCGGTCGTCCGATGAAGCCGAGGCGCCGCTACGATCCCTTGAAAACCAGTACGATAATTTCAAGCTTGACTTTCTGGAAGTCGACGATTCCCAGTTCAGCGGCCTGCAATTGACCATTGATTACATTTCGATCCAAACCTATTATCGATACGTTCTCGCCCGGCTTTTCCCCGATCTTGACAAAGTCTTGTATCTTGATTGCGACCTTGTCGTGCGAGGAAGCCTCAAGGAACTTTGGGCGGAAGACCTCAACGGATACTACGCCGCCGGCGTGGCCGATTGGTATATCAACAAACGGCACCTCCTTATGAAAAGTCTTGGATTTCAAGGGAGAAACGATTATGTGAACGGCGGCGTCCTGTTGTTCAATCTGAAAGCCATTCGGGAAAACAACATCATCGACGAATTTTTTTCCTGTCAGCAGACCCATCGAAAAATCCTTCGATTCCAGGATCAGGACGTCATCAACATGGTTTTGAAGGATCGAATCAAACTTTTATCGCCGCGATTCAACTGGATTGCCGACAAACGCCCCGACGGCTTTGACCCGATTATCGTACATTACGTGGGAAAAGTCAAACCCTGGACTCTTCACCATCGCAGCAGAAACGTTTATAAGGGCGAGTACTTCAACTATCTTCTTCGTACACCCTACCGGCATTTCCATCGACATTACCATCATTATTGGTATCGTATGGTTCGGTGGTGCTCGGTCTTGTGTGATTGCATTTTCTCGGCAAAGGCCAATGAGACCGCCTTCCGAGTCAGAGTGTTCGGCATTCGAGTCTACAAAAAAACGAAAGAAACTTTATGACGACCATGCGCAGAATCAAAGTCGGACTTATTGTCGACGAATACTTCGGAGCACTTGGAACCCCTTACGGCGGTTACGGTATGCTTGCGCGGCATTATATCGCCAAGTATCTGCCCGACGAGGAAATCGAAGTCGAAGTTATTCTGAAGCGGCAAGGCGGCCTGTTCCGGCATCCTTTTGCCAAAAAGCATATCGTCGACGGCATCGTCGTCTATGAACCGCCGTCCCGCTTTTGGTGCCGCCAATGGCTGAACCGGCGGGATTACGACGTCTATCTCGGCGTCGAAATGACGCATGACATACTCAAATACGAAAAAACGAAATCCCAACGACGCTTGATCCATTGGATACAGGATCCGCGCCCCTGGAAGGAATGGCAGGAGATCAATACGGTTTCATTGTTTCGTGAATCGTGTTATTGGAACTCCGCTTTGTATGATTTGGTCAATCGTCTTTTCCAAAATGATCGAATACGCTTTATCTCGCAAGGACATTTCTTAAACGATTACGCCAGGGAACTGTACCGACTCGACTTGGATACGGACATTCAATATCTTCCTAATCCGGTTGTCATTGATGAGGCATTCAACCTTGAAGACCACTCCAAGAAAAACAAAATAATTTTTCTGGGACGGATCGAATCGGTCAAACGCGGCTGGCTTTTCTGTGAAATTGCCCGGCAAATGCCCGAATATGAATTTTATGTCATTGGGCAGACGTTTAGGGAAAAAAATAAAAACGATGCGGTTATGGCTCCTTACAAAAGTCTGTCCAACCTCCATTTTACCGGACACCTCGAAGGCGAGGAGAAGATTCGATTTTTGAGGGATTCCAAAATACTCGTCAATACGTCGATTCATGAAGCGCTGCCGATTACCTTTCTGGAAGCGCTTTCTTACGGAACGCTGCTTGTCAGCTGCCGTAACCCCGAAAATCTTGTGTCAAAATTCGGCGCTTATGTCGGCAAAGTTCTTGGAGACGGATTTGACAAGATCGATTTGTTCGTCGAGGAGATTCGTCAAATCATTTCCAATGATGAACGTCGCCGGGAAACGGCTCGTCAGGCGGTCGCCTACGTCAAGGAAAATCACTCGATCAAGCGCTTTCAGGACACCCTGCGAGCCGTCGTGAAGGAAGAGGCTCAAAAATAGCCGAGATCGCCAAGCCGACCATCGCAGTTTCCCGCCCGTTCGTGGTACACGACGGTTTGACGTTTTTCAACGAACCGGAACTCCTCAATTGCCCGCAAAAGGAACTGAATCAATGAAGATTATTATTTGCGTCGCTTGCAACGACCGTTACGCTCGCCACGCGGCGGCCCTGATCGTTTCGATCCGTAAACACCGAAACGACGATGAAGAGCACGTCTTTTACGTGCTCTCCGACCGTCTGTCCGATGAGAGCCGACGGAGATTCGCCCTGATGGAACAATCACATCATTGCGAGATTCATATTATCGACATCGATGACGTCATATTTGCTCACTTGCCGGTATGGCGGCAATCCTATGCCGCCTATTTCCGGCTCCTGATGGGAAGTATCATTTCGAAAGATGTTTCAAAAATTCTTTATCTCGATTGCGATATGATCGTTCGGTCGAGTCTTGCACCGTTGTGGACAACCGATCTGACGAACCATTATGCGGCTGCCGTTGCCGAAGGAACCGCTGCGGCAAAAATGTATTCGCATCTGAACTTGACCGGATTATATTTTAATAGCGGGATGATTCTCTTCAACCTCGACAAATACCGCGAAGACGGTTTGGAAGAAAAGATTCTCTGGCGCGGCGAGGCATTGGCCGGGAAATTGTATCTATCCGATCAAGACCTTCTGAACGAAACGTTCCACGACAAGACTGTTTTCGTACCTTATCGCTGGAATTGCAATTGGACCTGGGAAGGGCAGGGATATTTTCATCGAAGCGGCTTCTTCAATGTTTATACGGAAGAACAATTTCGCGAGGAAATGAAGTCGCCGTGTATTGTCCATTTCTGCGGCGAAAAACCCTGGAAGGTGTGCTGCCTGCATCCGTTCAAAAAACTTTACTGGGACTGCCAGCGGGAAACGCCGTTTTTCCGCGATGCCTGCCGGGGGTATTACCGTTCCTTTCCCACATTGCTGAAACGGTATTTTCAGCGTTTCGTTGATTCGGTGATCCGTTTTCGTGTTACGAAAGAGCGAACTTACCTGAAACTGTTCGGACGGATCATTTATGATTCCGATCCGGGGTAGTTGCTTTTTCGAGGCGAAAAATGAGACCTGAACAATCGACGATAGCCGAAGCAAACCCATGATTTACGACTGCTCCATTTTTTTCAACGAACTTGATCTCCTCGAAATCCGCCTCAATGTTCTGGATGGTGTCGTTGATCGGTTCGTTCTCGTGGAAGCGACCCGCATGCATTCGAATAAACCGAAAGAACTCGTTTTTCAGGCCAATGCCGCGAGGTTCGACAAATTTTTGCACAAAATCGATTATATCGCCGTCGATGATTACCCGGAATACGAAACATCGTGGACGTATGAGAATCACCAGAGGAATTGTATCGAACGAGGTTTTCGTAACTGTTCCGAAAACGACGTGATTTTGATTTCCGATCTCGACGAGATTCCGAAACCGGAGAAAATCGTCGAATACCGCGATCAACCGGGAATTCATGTTTTTGAGCAGTTAATGCATTATTACTACATGAATCATCTTTGCGTCCGGCGTCCGGTCTGGCGGGGAACAAGAATGCTGCATTATCGTGACTTTTTACACTCGTTGGACGCCGTCGACAATTATGGAGCGTGCTGTGTCAAGTCGATCAATCAAGGAACAACCGCAACGAAAATCCGGATGTTCAAGGACGCATCGCCGATTGCGGACGGCGGCTGGCATTTCACGTTTCTCGGCGGTCTCGAACGGATTCAGGAAAAAATCCGTTCATACGCTCACGAGGAGCACAATTTCCCGGCGTACACGGATTTGCGTAACATCGAAAAGCGGATGCAAGCCGACTTTGCCTGCCATCGCCTGCTCGGCGTCGAACTCGACGAAACGTATCCGGCATATTTACGTAACAATAGAGAACGATATGCGCATCTCCTCGGCCCCGTTACGCCGCCGAAGATCGCCGAACGTGTTCGGAAAAACGCCTGGTTCATGGCGCAAGCCGACCGGTTAAAACGACTTGCGGCACAACTCCTGACCTGCCTGATTCCCGTCAAAAAATGGAGAAAACGTGCAAGAACGTTCTTCGCCGTCAATCTGTACGGCACCGCTCGTTAGCGCAGCACTTAGATCGCCAGGGGAATGCCCGGTTCGAACGTCAACGGCTTTTCGAACGCTTTTGATTCCAAACCGATTTCATCAAGGCGTACGGAAACACGGCTCGTGATCGGCTTCTCCGAAACGTTCACGAAAAAGAAGACCGCCGAAGCGGTTTTGCCGTTTTCGTCCGCTTTTCGCCATGCTCCCGTTTGCACGGCGTTCGCCGTGATGTTCCATTCGCCGTGCCATTGCCAATCGGCGGTGATGGTCGGAATTTCGTCCAATAATTTCGGCGGACGGATCATTTCACCCTTGTAGAAATAGTCACGATATTTATACCGGGTCAGTACGATGTCCTTGAAGAACGGAAAACGCTGCGGATCGTCGACGACACGCGGATCAATCCAACCGATCTGTTCGCCGTAAACGAGTTGTTCCGCCGCTTTCATCCGATCCGCCAGAACACGACTCGGACCGCCGCGATACGCCCTGCCGAACGTCTGCACCGCTCCGCCGTACACCGCCGCGAAGGCGGGCACCTGATCCTGATACTGAAAATGCCAGGTCAGATAACCGTCGAAAACGTTGGTGAACGGTTCGGCGTTGCATTCCGTCGTCAGCATTTTTTCTTTCGGCAGTTCGCTTCGGATTTTTTCGAACATTTTCCAATATTCACGGTTCCACCAATCGCCGCCCGCCAATGGATGTCCGTGCGATTTGTCGAAACACAATGCCGGTCTCGCCGCCGCGACCTGATCGACATATACGCCGTGGACGCCGCAGTCGTTCGTCAAACGGAAAATGTTTTCCGTGACTTTATTCTTCCAAACGTCGGTTGCCGGACACATCACGGCAAGCTCGACCTTCGAACCGTCGGATTCCTTGCTGCCGTAGGTTTCGATGTAAGGTTTACCATCCTCTTTTTTCGTTGCGCCGGGAAGAGCAACCGACGTGAACTGAAAATCCTCCATTCCTTTGTCCCGCGTGTCCCACAGACGACCGTTGATGTACGGCATCACGAAGCAATCGCCGTTTTTCTGGATTTCCGTAACGGCTTCCTTGAAACCGTCCTTCGCGGGAAAATAGTGCGGATAATCGTTGTCGAACGGAATTTTGTGCCAATTATACCAATGCACCGCCGTCGGAACACCGAGAGCGTCGGTGAATTTTCGCATCGTTTCCGGCATTTTCTGCGGCGGATCGCTGCACTGTGCCCAAACGCAGAGTTCCTTCATCCATCGCGGCGTGTCGGAGCGACCGTCGGGACCGAGTTTTTGTCGCGGATACCACTCGGCGGCTTTTCGGACAAAATCACGATAGATGAGGGCGGCATCGAACCAATCGCCGTGGAACGTTCGCAAGACGCATCCGCCGACCGCAATGGAGTCGGGCTTGTCGATCAGCGGCAGCGGAGTCTCGAACCGGATCGTCAATGAATTGGTAACGGAATTCCCGTCGAGCCGGATGTCCTTGACGCTTCCACCGGAATCATGCGTTGCGGCATACAAGCCGACGTTTTTTGTTTCACAATATATCGCCGTCCATTGCATCGAGCACCAGCCGCTCGGATACGTTCCCCGCCAGCGGAGGTCCTTGCCGACGGGATTTTCCGCAACGACGCCGGAAGCATGCGGATAACACGCTTTCATCGTCGGACCGAAATTTCGTAGCGAAATTTGAGGGTAATTCAGTTTCCGAAATTCGTAACGGTCGACACTCTGCAAGACTCGCCAACCCCACAAGCCGGGTTGAGTGGGCGATATAAGCAGTGCGACGCTAAGTCCCTTTGCTTCCGGCAAGGGAGCGCCGGCAAAGGTAAAAAACTTCAAATACCCCGTTTCCCGTCCTTCGTCGACCATTTCCCACCCCTCGTCGGAATTTATCGAAACGGTTTTGCCTGTCTCTTTATCGAGGAGTTCCGCCGTGAAAAGCGGCACCGATTCCCGTGCGGAAAGCACCGTTTTTGTTTGTGCATCAACAAGCGAAAGGAGCCGAAGTCCCTTACCTTTTTCTTTATCGTCCGTTATTTCGAGGATCGTGCCGAGGCCGTAGGCTTCAATGCCGATCCAGTTTTCCGGCAACTTCTCTGCGTTGCGCAATCGTTCGAGTTCGTTTTTGGACGATATTTTGCCGGAGAGGAACAAATCGTTCAGTGCGGCGGTCTTCCAATCTTTGGCGGCGGCGTCCAACTCCGGGATGACGATCTTGGCTTGCGGCATTTTTGCGACGGTTTCATACGCCGATTGCAGCGCCTTGGCCGGTTCCGAACTGTTGCCGATCCAGAACCACGCCGAGGTTCGATGATTCGTATCCGTCCAGGCTTGCCAGGCGTCGCCGCCTTTCGGTAACAGATACGGACCGAAACTTTTCAGGCCGTCGTAAAGGAATGTGCCGGGGGCAATGGTTGCGATGATGTTGTTGTCATCGTCTTGGAAACCGGAGTACCGGCTAAATGTTTGGGATTGCCTTGTGCCGGTGAAGGTTCCCGTTTTGCCGTCGCCGAACCATTTTCCAAACGAACCGTCCGGGATGTGAAGTTCGGAAAAATGCTTTTCCTTCCATTCGGCCGGTTCTTCCTGTTGCGCAAAAGCAGTCACGTAGACCAGTTCCCGTTTGGGAAAAACGAACCATTGGTATTCCGCGCGGGGCTTTGACGCCGGAGCGTCATCGCCCCGTTTGAACGCCGCCGCCGTTCGAACGACTTTCAGGAACGGTTTGTCGACGACAAGTTCGACGACGGCGTTTTTATCGAACCTTATGTCCCACGAACCGGTTTTCGGATCGTGCAAGCGGTCGAACCAAGTCAGCGTCCGGAGGGACTTTCCGTTCGGAAACGAAACGGTCGACGGCAACCCGCCCAGTTTGGCGGCGTCGAAGACGAGAGGACCGGCGGCAATCGGCGATTCGGAACGGATCGGCTTGCCGGCGTCCTTGTTTTCGAAACGCAAACGAATCGGTTTGCCTTTCGGTACGTCGTTCGGCAGCACGGCGACGAAGGTTCCCCGTAACGGCGAGTTGCCGGGAACGAACACGGCATCGATTTTTCCATCATTGTACGAAAATTCGGCGCCGTCCAAACGGGATACGCCCAGCCAATTCGCCGCCGGCGTCATGTCCAACGGGCAGACCACCAGTGTCCCAGCCGGAGCGTCCTTCGGAACGTCGGCGAGTTCGACGAACAGCGGTTCGGCGAAGCAGCGTCCGATGAACAGGATTGCAAGAAGAAAAACGATTTTACGCATTGTTTTTGATAAGGTGAGGAAATCAGGTAGGTCGCCGACCGCCGACGTGTGGTACTCCGCACACATTTTTGTCGGCTATTGCCGGCGCTGCCGCCCGGCGGTCGGCAGCCTACCATTGGGCAACCTGCCATCCTGCGGTTAAATGGTACTGCTCATATTGAACACCGGCAACATGAGAGCAAGAACGAGGAACAACACGACACCGCCGAGGATGATGAGCATCAGCGGTTCGATAAATCGTACCGCGATGTCCAAGGTTCGCCAATTTCTTTTTTCCAGCGACGCGGAAATTTTAACGAGGATGGCATCCAACGTGTTCGATTCCTCGGCAACGGCAATCATTTCGACGACGGACCTCGGAAAACAACCGGAATCGGCCAAGGGTTCAGACAGTCGGGAACCGCTCGTAATGTTTTCCGACGCTTTTTGAACGGCATCAATGAGAATTTTATTTCCGGTTGCGTCCGCCGCAATGTCTAGCGACTTGACAATCTGGACGCCGTTTTTCAACAGCGTACCGAGTACGCGACAGAATCGGGCAATGGCAAACCCTTCGTACACGGGACCGATGATCGGTGAACGCAGTTTGAACCGGTCGATGGTCCGACGACCGCGATCGGTGCGTCCCCAAATTCGGAACCATCCATACAGAGCGCCCAGCACGGGCAGAGCAACGAGCAAAATGTATTTTGCGCGTTTGGAAACGTAAAGCAGTCCTTCGGTAATCGGCGGCAACTCGCCCTTTCGGCGTAAGTCTTGGAACAAACCTTCGAAGTTCGGAACAACGAACAACAGAATCGCACTGACGACCAAAACCATGAAGCAAAACAAGAGCGTCGGGTAAACGAGCGCTCCGACGATCCGGCCTTTCAGGTCGTCTTGAGCTTCCGTATAGTCGGCGACATGGGTGAGCGACTCTTCGAGGAATCCGCCCTCGCTTCCGGCTCGGACCATCTGGACGCCGATTTCGCCAAACACGATCTGGTACCGGGCCATCGCCTCGGCCATCGTTTCGCCCTCCTCGACACGGCGGTAAACGTTGTCCAGCACAAACTTCATGTTCGTGTTCGACGTTTGATCGTGTAGGATTTTCAGTGCCCGGAGCAGCGGGACACCGCCATGCAGCAAGTCGGAAAGCTGCGAATAAAACGCCGCCAGCTGTCGGTCGCTCACTCGCCGGACCTTGCCGGTTGCCGTCTGTTTCAAGATCGGCTTGATCTCCAGCGGAAAGAAACCACCGGCGGAAAGCTGCGACGCGGCCTCCGATTCGTTGGCGGCGTCCAACGTTCCGGTGAGCTTCGCTCCGAGTTCGTTGCGAGCAGTGTAATGGAATTCCGGCATGAGACGGTTTTACGGAAACGGTGTCACGAAACAGGGCGGCAACAGGGTATGTTAGCAATGAAAAAGAAAAATTGCAAGAGCCGGAGAGACCCGCTCGTGTTCCGTTATCGAACAACTTGATGATAGACCGGTCCCATACCGGGAACGTCGACTTTGTAACGTCCTTTTTCGCCAACAAAAACGTCCTGGAAAAGGACAATTTCAGGCCGTTGACAGTATATGTTCGTATTTCTTCGTGCCCTTCGTGCCTTCGTGGTTAAAAATCATTGCGCTGTGCTCCATTCGTGGGTTCGGTGGGTTAACCTGACGAGCGCAATCTTTACGATTGCGGCTCAGATTCGTTTGGCGGCGGTTTGCGCCAACAACCGTCCGGCGGCGCGGCAGGTTTCCAAGACGGCGGGCGACGGTCTGTATTTCGTCTTGATCGGTTCGTAAATCGACGTCCATTGCAGTTCCTCAATGGACCGGGCAAGCTGTTCGACTCCGGCGTGTGCCCAACCACAGGAACCAAAGGCGAACGCCGACTTCGACGTGAATTTCAAGCCGCGAATGTAATTTATGACAGCGGCCATCTGTGGCATCATCATCATATTGAGCGTCGGACTGCCCAGTGCCACGGCGGCGGCATCCAGCATTTCGGTCGCAATGCGGGTCAATGTTGTCTTCCGGACATACATCAACTGCACGTCGACGGCATCGCTTTCGTCCGTCGCGCCCTGGAGAATCGCTTCGGCCATTCGAGCGGTGCTTTCCCACATCGTGTCGTACAGGATCAAGGCTTTCGGAGCGTATTTTCCCGACGACCAATCCTGATAGGCGGCGAGAATTGCCGGAATATGCTTGCGCCAAATCAGACCGTGCGACGGAGCAATGATCGAGATCGGCAACCCGGCAGCGGCTTCGAGCGTTTTTTGTACCTGTTTTCCGTAAGGCGTAACGATATTGGCGTAATAGGTTTTCGCTTCCATAAGGAGTTGCGGCAGTTCCCATTGATCGTCGAATCGGGCGCTCGTCGCAAGGTGTTGGCCGAAGGCGTCCATCGAAAAAAGCAGTTTCTCTTCCGGGATGTACGTGAACATCGACTCCGGCCAATGGACCATCGGCGTATTGAGGAACGACAGTGTCCGATTGCCGAGGGAAATATTTTCGTCCGGCGACACAACTTGGATTTTCCAATCGGAGAGATCGAAATAGGCGGCCAACGTTTCCCGGCACTTGGCATTGCAGAGCAGCGTTGCGTTCGGCAGCGCTTGCATTACGGCGGGCAGTGAACCGGCGTGATCGAGTTCCGCATGGTTGCAGACGACGTAATCGACTTTCGCAAGATCAATCTTCTCGGCGACGTTTCGCAGCAGATTTCCGGCAAACGGCGCTTTCACGGTGTCGATCAGTGCCGTTTTTTCGTCGCGGACCAAATAGGCGTTATACGTCGCTCCGCGGTACGTATCGTAACTGTGAAAATCGCGGACGTTCCAGTCGACATAGCCGACCCAATCGATATGGTGGACGAGTTCCTGCATGAGAGCGCGAGTAGTGTAAAGTGAAGGAGGTAATCGCCTTATTTTCGCAAAGACGGCGGGAGAGTCAACACGGGGACAATGGGGAGGGTGATGTGCGAACTCAAAACTTTACTACACCGATGCCCCTTTGTGAGGGGAAAAGTCTTGTTTCTTTACTTGCCCTTTGTCAATAAATCGTCTAGAATGCGTGCTCGAAATGTTCGCACCCTTCACCCACGCTTCACTCATGACCGACAAACAAACACGG
>JGI24702J35022_10002131_pt1 | contig 12215 bp, 14 predicted proteins | sample TergutTh196P4_FD_35022 | JGI IMG/M metagenome (IMG submission 35022)
CCCGCGGACCGTGTTGACATACGTTAAATAGTACCCACGCCCGTTAAGGTAGGCGTGAAGGAAAAGAAGACGGTATATCTGGCGATGTCCGCCGACCTGATACACAGCGGTCATATAGGCATAATAGAAGAGGCGGCCAAATACGGTGAGCTCACGGTAGGCATACTCTCGGACAAGGCGGTCGCGTCCTACAGACGGGCACCGGTATTCGATTACGAGACTCGGAACAAGATAATATCGAACATCAAGAATGTCTCAAGGACAGTGAGACAAGAGACGCTCGACTATACCGAGAACCTGATGAAACTTAAACCGGATTACGTGATGCACGGCGACAACTGGAAGGTCGGCGTCCAGAGCATTGTGAGACAGAAAGTGATAGAAACACTGGGCCAATGGGGCGGTAAGCTGATAGAGGTGCCGTACGACGAGAGATCGGAGTTCATAAAGATGGACGCCGAGGCGTGCGCACTGTTCAACACACCGGACATCAGAAGAAAGAGGCTCAAGACGCTTCTTGGGCTGAAGCCGTACATAAGGGCCATGGAAGCGTCGAACGGCCTGTCAGGACTTATCGTCGAGAACACGACGATAGAGGACGAGAGGACGGCGAGTACAACGGAATACGATGCGATATGGATCAGCAGCTTATGCGATTCCACGTTCAAAGGGAAGCCGGATATTGAATTGGTGGACATCACCAGCAGGATAAACACCATCAACGAGATAATGGAAGTGACAACGAAGCCGATGATACTCGACGGCGACACCGGCGGCAGGACAGAGCATTTCACGTTCAATGTCAGGACGCTGGAGAGACTCGGCGTCTCCGCCGTCATCATAGAGGACAAGACGGGGCCTAAACACAACTCTCTGTTCGGCGCGGACGCCGATCAGATCCTGGAAGATCCCGTTGTTTTTGCGAACAAGATAGCCGCGGGCAAGAAGGCGCAGGTGACCGGAGAGTTCATGATATTCGCAAGGCTTGAGAGCCTGATCGCCGGCGCCGGCATCGAAGATGCGTTACAGAGAGCAAAAATGTACATCAAGGCGGGCGCGGACGGGATAATGATTCACAGCCAGAAGACGGACGGGAAAGAAGTGGCGGAATTTCTTAAAGAGTTCAGGAAGTACTCGAATGACATCCCGGTGATAGTCGCCCCGACGTCGTACAACCATATGACGGAGCAGGAACTTAACGAACTGGGAGCTAATATAATCATCTACGCTAATCATTTGCTTAGAAGCGCCTATCCGGCCATGCTGAGGACCGCGAGGAAGATACTCGAGTGCGGCAGGAGCAAAGAGGTGGACGGTGACGTCACGCCGATAAAGGAGATAATCACTCTGATACCGGGAGAAAGGCAGGTATGATCGACACGAAGGAATTTTATGATCATCTTCTGCGCAAAGGTCTCTCGTTCTTTACCGGCGTTCCCGATTCGCTGCTGAAGGATATATGCGCATGCATAACCGAGAACAGCAGCACGAAAGACCACATAATAGCGGCGAACGAGGGCAACGCGGTGGCCGTCGCCGCCGGAAGATATCTTTCTACGGGGATGCCCGGCGTTGTATACATGCAGAACTCCGGTCTGGGGAATGCGGCAAACCCTCTGCTGTCCTTGGCCGACAGAGAGGTTTACGGGATACCGATGCTCCTCATCATCGGATGGCGCGGCGAACCCGGGACAAAAGATGAGCCGCAGCACGTAAAGCAGGGAAAGATAACGCTGCCGATGCTTGATGCCATGGAGATACCGTACCTGATTCTCGACGACAATTACAGGGAGCAGACAGACCGCTGCTGCAAGCTCATGCGCGATCAGCAGTGCCCCGTAGCAATAATAGTGCGCAGCGGCACATTCGCCCCGTACGGGCGCGCCGTGTCCCCCGGCCGGTACATGCTCACAAGAGAGGAGGCGCTGAGTTCGCTCATCAACGCCATCGGTAACGACGGCTTTGTCGTGTCGACCACCGGAAAAACATCACGCGAGCTGTTCGAGCTGCGTGAGAGGAACGGACAGGGGCATTCGAACGATCTTCTGACGGTCGGCTCGATGGGGCACACCGCGTCGATAGCGTTCGGCATGTCCCTCGGCACGGAAAAGAACGTGTACTGCGTGGACGGGGACGGTTCGTTCCTGATGCACACGGGAGGGCTCGCGGTCATAGCAAAGAACGCGGGGAAGAATTTCAAGTACATCATGATGAACAACGGCGCCCACGAGTCGGTGGGCGGTCAGCCCACAGTCGCTTTCGACATAGACGCAGAAGGCATACTGAAGGCGGCCGGTTTTGAAAGAACGTACACGGCGTCAACGAACGAGGAAATAGAAAAGAACATGGCGCGCATGAAAGAAGAGGGAAAGAGCGCCCTGATAATTCTCATAAGACAGGGGTCGCGGAAGGACCTCGGAAGACCGACGGTATCGCCGAAGGACAACAAGTCCGCGCTCATGGAAAAGATACGTTCAGAGTGATGTCTCACGGTTTCCCACGGACCTTTTCGCAATGGCGAAAAGATCTTCCTCCGCCAACGGACGCGGAGAGTTCGATGCCCTTGAGTGCGACGCGATGACCGGTATCATCTCCCGTATCTCCGCGTCTGCGATCCTGACGTCATTTTCCAGAAGGGAGATAACGAGATCTTCGAATTCATTCATGTCCTTCATTCCGAGCGCCTCGAGCAGCCTTTTTATCTTTTCACCGCCAGCCTGTGCGTTGAATCTTAAAAACTCAGGAAGGAACACTGCGCACGCGGCCCCGTGAGGAACACCGTGCACGTACGTTAAATGATATCCCATCGCGTGCGGGGCGTTGCTTCTTGTGATATCAATGACAAGACCGCCGAGGTGCGACGCGTCAAGGAGGCGCGTGCGGTCGTTATGATCAAGCTTTCCGTTCACCAAAGCGTTCTTGGCCATACCAAATAATCTCATTCCGTCAATGGCCAGTGAATCGCTCTCATTCGTCGCCTTGTTGCTTATGTACCCTTCGACAAGATGCGACAGCGCGTCCAGCGCAGTATATCTGGTGACATTCAGCGGAAGGTTCTCGGTATATCTGCCGTCAAGGAACACGGCGGCAGGGTAGAGCGGATCGCCGGCGACCGTCCTTTTGCTGCGATCCTTGTGATCTAAGATCACGGCATAACGTGTAACTTCACTTCCCGAGCCCGCCGTTGTGGGTATGGCAACGAAGGGAAGCGCCGGTACTTCGGAAACGTTCTCGGAAAGATCGGATGCCTTCATGCCGGCGGCCAGGACGCTTACAATCTTCGCGACATCAAGCGGCGACCCTCCGCCTATGGCAACCAATGCGTCAGCGCCGAATGCCTTCGCGATATCGGCGACAGCCAGACAATCATCAAGGTCTGGGTTCGGTCTCACCGAGTCGCAGACGGAATAAGAGATCCCGGAGTCATTCAGCACCGCTCTTACATCGGCCAGCGCCCCGCTCCTCTCGCCGGCCGTCCTGCTTGTCACTATCAGAATGCGTTTGCCCAAGGACGCAAGGACGTCCGGATTATTCAGGACGGCGCCGGTGCCTCTGTACACGCTGATATGTGAACGTCCTTTCATGATGCTCGTTCAATGGTACCGATACCGCCTTTTTAATGTTTGCCGATGTCCGCGGCGTTGCGGCATGCGAATGTTTCTTATCGGTACGCATCATTAACGGTGGCATGAGACCCGGCGAAACTGCAGAGGTGCCGAGATGAGAGCGATACTGATGGCCGCCGGCGTCGGCAGCAGGATGGGCAAAGCGGTCACGAAACCGAAGAGCACACTGAAGGTCGGCGATACGACGATAATCGCGCACACGGTCGACATGCTGATCGCGAATAGCATAGACGTGAGCGTCGTCGTCGGATATCGGAAGGAGATGATATACGAGGCACTCTCGGGACGAAAAGTGAGATTCTTCTTTAATCCGTTCTACCGGGCGACGAACAGTTCGGCGTCTCTGTGGTTCGCCCGCGAGCTAATTGACGGGAGCGATGACGTGATATTCATCAACGCCGACATCTACTGGGAACAATCTATTCTGGAAATATTATTGTCCGATAAGAGGGACGCCGTAATGCTTGGCGATGAGTCCAGGGCGGACAACGGAGACTTCTTCCTGAACACCGTCAGCGGCAGGGTGACAGCGTACGGGAAAGACCTGAAGAGAGAGGAGAGGAACACCGAATCGGTGGGCATCGCGAAGGTCAGCAAAAATTTCTCGCTCACGTTCCGGAAATGGCTTGAGGCGCACATTGAGAATGAGAACTACGGGACGCTGTGGGAAGGAATATTCTGCTTGAATTCTGCGGAGACGCCGATACACGTCGCCGACGTCGGCGGATGGTTCCAGGCCGAGGTCGATACGGCGGACGATTACGAGCGGGTCAAAGAGTACGTATCAAAAAAGCGGAAGGACGCCGTCTAGAGGATTCATTCCTTTTGCCCGGAGACGCCGAGGTCCTTGAAATGGACGGGTTTCCTTGATTCCGCTGGAGGGAGCTTCGTATAATCGCCGTAGCTTATCCTAAGGATGTCGTCATAGCCTTTCGGCGCAGGAACGGTCAGTCCTCTTATCTCCAAAGTGACGGTATCGGAGAACCAGGATGCGTCGTACTCTCTGTGCAGTGAGAAAGGGACAATGTTCGATACATACAGAGCATCTCTTTTTTTGCATCTTTTTGACAGCGACGTGTACCATTCGATCTTCTTTTCGAGAGGCATAAGCTTCCCGATCCACTGGATCGGGACGGACATACCTCTTATAACGGCATTCCGTGAGCTGATCGCGTAATCCGGCATCAGACGGCCGTCGCGATGTCCCATCGCCAGAGCATATACGAATCTCTGCGCGGTCACGCGCAGCTTTTGTCTCTTCCCGCCGTATGAGCCGTCAAGCACGAAGATGTCGATGAACGGATGCCTCGACAAAGGGTACGAGTCGGCCTCATGTCTCACATCAACGATCCTGGGTATGAAGTCCAGGAATGCCCCGTCCTCGGCGGGACGGTGCAATCTCATGTGATCGGGATATTCATCATCGGGAAGGGACAGCAGCTTATCATAATCTTCCCTGAAGAGAACGACATCCATGTCATCGTCCCAGGGTATGAAGTCCCTGTGCCTCACAGCACCGAGAAGAGTACCTTCAAAAACGAAATATCCTATCCCGTTCTTTTTGCAAAGATCATCGAAATCGGAAAGAAGACCTATCTGACATGTGTGCATGTCCTCCATCGTTCTGATATACACTCTTCGCGAGTAGGATTATCCGGATATATACGTTTGGCGGGTCGGACCGTGCCTCGCAGACCGATAAGATATAACGAGAACCGCACGGTTGCGTGTGCGCTAGTAATATATATTACAACGAAGTACGCCGTCTGCTCTTTGGAGCCGATGAATGATGACGATGTAAACACATCGGAAAGAGGTAATAAAATGGCAATATTTGTTAAATTTGAGACGCCGAAAGAGCTGTCCGACAAAGCGTACTCCCTCGCGGAGATCGCCAGGGACGGCGGAAAGATAAAGAAAGGTACGAACGAGGTCACAAAAGCAGCTGAGCGCGGCGAGGCCGCGATCATAATCATGGCGACGGATGTCGCTCCTCCGGAGATACTGGCGCATATGCCCGCTCTCTGCGACGAGAAGAACATCCCGTACGTATACGTACCGAGCAAAGCAGAACTTGGTAACGCCATAGGTCTCGAGAAACCTACCGCGTCCATCGCTATCGTTGACGTAGGCAAAGGAAAACCGCTCTGCGAAGAGATATCGAAAGCTGTACGCGAGCTGAAGAAATAAGGTGATGGGAATGGCTGACGCAGATAGCATTCCCTCGGAGGTCGTCGAGATAATAGGCCGCACCGGCATGACCGGTGAGGCCACGCAGGTAAAGGTGCGTGTGCTCGACGGGCGCGACAAGGGAAGGATAATCACAAGGAACATCATGGGCCCGGTAAGGATGGGCGATATCCTGATGCTTCGCGAAACGTCGAGAGAGGCCAGGAAACTGGGGATGAGGTGATCTCATGGCCGAAAAGAGGAACTGCTCGTTCTGCGGCCTTGAGATAGAGCCGGGGACCGGAAAGATGTTCGTGAAGAAGGACGGCACCGTGCTGAACTTCTGCACTAGCAAGTGTTACAAAAATATGATCGAACTCAGACGCGTCCCGCGAACGACGAGATGGACGAAGAAGTTCGAAGCTGAGAAGAAAGCGCGCCTGAAGGCGGCAGAGAAGAAGTGATTCCCATGGAGAGAACGTTCCTCATGGTCAAACCGGACGCCGTTCAGAGAGGGCTGATGGGCGATATCGTCTCCAGATTCGAGAAGAAAGGACTGAAGCTCATCGCAATGAGGTTCATGCTCATCCCCAAGGCGAAAGCGGAGGAGCATTACGGCGAGCACAAAGGAAAGAAGTTCTACGATCCGTTAATATCGTACATAACGTCAGGTCCGGTGCTCGCGATGGTCTGGGAAGGAGAGGACGCAGTATCCGTCTGCAGGAACATGATGGGCAAGACGAACCCCAAGGAGTCCGCGCCGGGAACGGTGCGCGGCGACTACGGCATGCAGACGGGAAGGAACATAATACATGGTTCTGATTCGCCGGCGTCGGCGGAGAGGGAGATATCCATCTTCTTCGAACCCGAGGACATCGTCGTTTACGCAAGAACGGCAGACCAATGGGTGTACGAATAGATCATCAATGGTGATGATATGGCAATAAGGCAGCCGGTGGTGAGCGTCCTCGGTCATGTCGACCACGGGAAGACGAAGCTCCTTGACAGCATCAGAGGAACGTCCGTCGTCTCCCGGGAAGCGGGAGCGATAACGCAGCACATCGGTGCCACGGAAGTTCCCATAGAGCATATCTACAAGGTATGCGGCGACCTCATCGGAAAGAGGAGGTTCAATGTCCCCGGACTGCTTTTTATCGACACGCCCGGTCACCATTCCTTCATAACGTTACGCGCCAGAGGGGGTTCTCTGGCAGATCTCGCCGTTCTGGTGATCGACATAAGGGAAGGTCTTAAACCTCAGACCGTCGAATCGATAAAGATACTCAGGCAGTACAAAACGCCGTTCATAATCGCCATGAACAAGATAGACACGATACAGGGATGGATGCCCGAGAAAGGAAGGCCGTTCGTCGCCGCCGAGAAAGAGCAGCAGGAGCATACGATGGAGGCGTTCAATGAGCGCATGTATCATATCATTTCGCTGCTGGCGTCAGAGGGCGTGCCCGCTGACAGATACGACAGGATAGACGATTTCACCAAAGCTGTCGCTTTGGTACCGGTGAGCGCGAAGGAAGGCGAAGGGATACCCGATCTTCTGCTGATGCTCGTCGGTCTCGCCCAGCGTTTCCTGGAAACACAGTTGTCGAACGAGGAAGGCCCCGGAAAGGGGACGATACTTGAGGTGAAGGAAGAAAAAGGGCTTGGGCAAACGCTTGATATGATATTGTACTCAGGGATACTCAGGAGAGGCGATACCGTTGCGCTTGGAACGCACGGCGCCCCGCTTATAACAAAAGTTAAAGCCATACTGAAGCCGAAACCTTTGGATGAGATACGCGACCCGCGTGACAGGTTCGATTCAGTCAAGGAATTATATGCGGCCGCCGGAGTGAAGATATCATGCCAGAACATGGACGGCGTCATAGCCGGCGCCCCGCTGATGGTTGTTAGCGGTCCGGGCGACCCTGCGCTTTCGGAAATGAAGGAGGAGTCGCACGTCAGGATAGAGACGGAGGACGTAGGCGTAATGATAAAGGCTGACGCCATCGGTTCGCTGGAGGCGCTGGCGTTCGAGGCGAAAGCGTCATCGATACCGATAAGGAAGTATGGCATCGGCGAGATATCGAGACGCGACATCGTCGACGCCGCCGCGGTCGGTACAAAACTGACAAAGGTGATATTAGGATTCAACGCCGAACTTTCGAAGGATGCCGCCACGGAGATGGAGACGCAGCCCGTCAAAGTGTTCACCAACCGCGTCGTGTATCGATTGATAGAAGAGTATCAGCAATGGCTCGACGAGACGAAGAAGAAACAGGACGCCGAGAAGAGGGCCGAGTTCGCATTTCCCGCAAAGTTCACGATACTTCCCAACTGCGTTTTCCACGCGGCGAAGCCCGCCATCGTCGGCGTGCGTGTCCTCGCGGGACGCATAAGGCCGGGTCAGAGGCTGATAATGCAGGACGGACGTTCGGCCGGAAAGATAAGGAGCATACGTTCCGGCGAGGAAGTTATCAAAGAGGCGATACAGGGTCAGGAAGTTGCCGTTGCCATCGATGACATCACGATAGGGAGACAAGCGGACGTCGGAGATGTGATGTACGCAGACCTTCTGGGATCGGCGGTCAGGGAGATGTCGAAGACGGACATGACCGACGATGAGAGAATGACACTGGACGAAGTGACCGCAATAAAAAGAAAAGAAGAACCGTTCTGGGGGATGTGATCATGTCGCCTAAGAACAAACAGCATTATGAGTCCAAAGAGATGGTCCACGAGGTGGACAGGTTCGTTGACGGTCTTTCAAAAGCGTTGAGAACGAAGCTCAGGATGCCGTCCGGTTTCAACAGGGTGTGCATATGCGGGATGGGCGCGTCGGCGATGAGCGGTGAGATAATTGCCGATGCGGTGATGACATCATGGGACATCCCGGTGCAGGTGATAAGGTTCACAAGCCTTCCTAACTGGGTCGATGAGCTTACGCTGGTGATAGCGTCAAGCTATTCCGGCAATACAAAAGAGACGTTAATGATGTACGATCAGGCAAAGGCCAAAGGATGCAGGATCGTTGTTCTCACAGCGGGCGGCGAGATACGCGACAAATGCCTGAGGGATAGTAACAAATTGATAGAGATACCCGGGAACATACAGCCGCGCAGTTCCACGGGGTACACGATAGGATATTTGGCGAATATCATCGAGGCGACCGGCGGGCCGAAAATAAAGACGGAGCTCATGAAGCTCATACCGGTGCTGCGCAAGTTCAGGGGCAGCATATGGATGCGCAACCCGGACAGCCAGGCGAAGCAGATCGCGGAAAGGATCCACGGAACGGTGCCCGCGATATATGCCACCGGTCCGTTATCAGCGGCGGCGACAAGATGGAAGCATCAGATATGTGAAAATTCCAAGACAATAGCGTTCAACGGCGCCATACCGGAGATGAACCATAACGAGATAGTGGGATGGTCGGAAGGCGTAAGCCGGACAAAATGCAGACCGGTGTTCCTGTGCGAGGACGAGGCGCCGGACGCCGTGAAGAAAATGATGGACGAGTCCATCAAAGTGCTCAGATCGTCGGGCATGGAACCGGAGGCGGTGACGATCGAAGGGAATACGGCGCTGGAGAGAAGTCTTAAGGCAGTTATGCTCGGCGATTACGTCTCGCTGTTCCTGGCGTCGATGAACGGCGTGGACCCGATGGACGTCGAGCCGATAAGGACGTTCAAACAGAAGCTCGCGGCGCTGCTCGGCCGCAAGAGAACGGATAAGCGGCAGTCAAGACCCGACGGGAAGAAATGATGATACCTCATGCGTATACCGCGTTAATTGCGCGTGAGCGCCGCGTGTGACCAAAACTATTATAAGGTCTTCTTTAATAAGGCGCTAAATACAGGTGTACAGATGGTTGACTTCAAAGTGGTCGTGGGAGATGTGAGATCCGGTAAATCACATAAGGTGACGGTATCCGGGCATCACGCGAACTCCTTAATGGGCAAGAACATCGGAGAGGTGGTCGACGGTATCTTCGTAGGGCTTCCGGGATACAAGTTAAAGATAACCGGCGGCAGCGACGGCAACGGAACGCCGATGAGAAAGGACCTTCCGGGCAACAAGAGAAGGAAGATACTTCTTTCGGACAGTTTGGGATTCCGCGAAGTGTATCCGGGAGAGCGCAGGCGCAAGGCGCTCCGCGGTTCCGCGATATCTTCCGAGATAGTGCAAATAAACATGTCCGTCGCGGAATACGGTCCCAAACCGATAGAAGAGATATTGGCTCCCCAGAAGGCTGAGGAGAAGAAATGAAGGTCCCCAAGCAGCCCGAGGTCAATATCGGAATGATCGGGCACGTCGACCACGGCAAGACGACGCTTACAAAGGCGTTAAGCGGTGAGTGGACCGACAAACATTCCGAAGAGGTCAAAAGAGGCATATCGATAAAATTGGGATATGCTGACGTTGCGTTCTATTCATGCAAAGAATGCGGCGAGAAGGGAACAGCTGAAAAATGTAAGAACTGCGGTTCAGACGCGGAGTTCATACGCTCCGTGTCGTTCGTTGACGCGCCCGGGCACGAGACGTTGATGGCAACGATGCTGTCAGGCGCAGCATTAATGGACGGTGCTTTGCTGCTTGTTGCGGCCAATGAGAAATGTCCGCAGCCGCAGACCAAGGAGCATTTGATGGCGTTATCGATCGTCGGCATCGAAAGGATAATAATCGTGCAGAACAAGATCGATATCGTAACGCGTGACGAAGCGATCGAGAATTATAAGCAGATCAAAGAGTTCGTAAAAGGGACGATAGCGGAGAACGCTCCGATAATACCGGTATCGGCGCACCATGACGTGAATATCGATAAGTTAGTGAATGCGATCGAGACGCACATAATCTCGAACATCGAAAGGAACGCGGACGCGCCTCCGCTGATGCATGTTGCCCGTTCCTTTGATATAAATTCGCCGGGAGCGTCGCCGAAGGAGATAAAAGGCGGCGTGATAGGCGGGTCGCTCATCCAGGGGACGCTGAAAGTGGGTGATGAAATAGAGATCGTCCCGGGACGCAAGGCGGAGGCGGCAGGCAAACAGACGTGGGAACGTATCACCACAAAAATAACGTCATTGCAGGCGGGAGGTAAAAAAGCTGATATCGTATACCCGGGCGGGCTGATAGCGATCGGTACGGGGCTGGATCCGGCGATCACGAAATCAGACGGCCTGACGGGAAGGATGATAGGCACGCCCGCGTATCTGCCGGACGTAGTTCATGATTTCAAAATGAAGGCGATGCTTCTTGACCGCGTTGTCGGGACGGCGTCAGATCTTAAAGTGGATGAGATAAAGAGCAACGAACCGCTGATGCTCAGCATCGGAACGGCGACCACCGTCGGCGTCGTCAAGAGCGCAAGGAACGATTCCGCCGAGGTTGTGCTCAAAATACCGGTATGCATCATGAAAGGTCAGAGGGTAGCGATATCAAGAAGAATATCCGGCAAGTGGAGACTTATCGGGTACGGCATAGTAGAGCAGTGAACATGCGATATGTCATTTTAGATACGAACGCGTTGCTCATGCCGTTCGAGATCCGTATGAACCTGGACCTTGCGGTAAGATCGTTATTAGGCGATGTAAGAATGGCGGTTCCCGGACCGATGATCGGTGAATTGAAGAATATAGACAGCAAGCACGCAAAGGCGGCGCTCGCGCTCGCAAGGAAATATGAAATAATTCAGACGGACGCGTCCGGCGACGACGCGGTCGTTGAGGCAGCGATCAGACTCGACGCGTATGTTCTGACGAACGATAAAGAATTAAGAAGAAGGCTCAGATCGCTGAGGATACCCATCCTGTATCTCAGATCCGGAACTCATCTGGTCCTTGAGACGGTCAGTTGAGCGGCGAAGGGCTGGAATCCTCTCCTGTGGCCGGTTCTTTTCCGAGTTCTTTCAGTTTTGAAAGGATCATATCTTTGCCGAACTCGCTGCTCGCGTACACCGGTATCTTCGTGCCCGCCTGAAGCAATGCACGCTCTTTTGCCACAGTGCGCAGATGCTCGGAGGCGCATGCGGTTATGACGTCGCACGAATCGAACATCATCTCAGCGCCTTTCATTGACGTTCCCGTGGTGTGTACCGCGAGTATAACAACATTATCGCCGAACGCGTTCCGTATGAGCGAAGCCTCATCTCCTTTCGTTATTGTGACACCAACTTTCCCGTATCCCATGCCGAAGGCCTTGGAGACGCCGGCGAACTGGTCTATCGTCGCTTTTTCGGGGTCAAGGATGCGCTCGCGTCCGATGCCGCTGATGACCTCGTCTATCGGCTCCGTTTCAACAACACCGGAAATGCGGCCTCCTAATCCCTGCACTACGTCAGGATCTTCAATGACGCACGTGCCCGTCCCGTCGGAAACAATGACGGCGGCGTCTATCGTACCGTTCTGAAGCGCCATGCTCAGC
>JGI24702J35022_10002132_pt1 | contig 12212 bp, 12 predicted proteins | sample TergutTh196P4_FD_35022 | JGI IMG/M metagenome (IMG submission 35022)
GACTTTTGTAAGCATGTTTTCTCTTGATTTTTCCTGTTCCGGTAAGAGCGAATCTTTTTTTGGCACCGGAATTAGTCTTCATTTTCGGCATGTTTGTTTTAAAATTTAGTTTATTAATAATTCCTGTCATCCCGCGCTCGACGCGGGATCCCTTGCGATTGCAGGGGATTGCAGGTCAAGCGTGCAATGACAAGCACTTGCTTTATTCTTCCTCTTTTTGCTCAACCGGACTTTCCGGTTTCACAAGTTTCTTTTGCACTACCCCCAATTTCTTGGGAGCCAGCATAATAATCATTTTTTTACCTTCCAATACAGGTAGCTGTTCCACTTTCGCATGCTCTTCCAAGTCGTTGGCGAAACGTAACAACAACACTTCTCCCTGTTCCTTGAAGAGAATCGATCTCCCTTTGAAAAATACATAAGCCTTTACTTTTGCACCTTCTTCAAGGAAATTTTTCGCATGTTTCAACTTGAAATTATAGTCGTGATCGTCGGTTTGCGGACCAAATCGAATTTCTTTGACTATAATTTTTACGGATTTGGCTTTTTGTTCCTTTTGCCGTTTCTTTTGTTGGTAGATAAACTTTTGATAATCCAAAATTCTACAAACAGGCGGCACGGCATTTGGCGATATTTCAATCAAATCCAGATTTTGGGCTTTCGCAATTTCTAGAGCTTCGTTGAGCGGATAAACGCCTTGTTCTATATTGTCCCCTACTAAACGAACTTCTTTTACCCGGATTTTTTCATTAATCCGGTACTGATCTTTAAGATTGTCTTTCTTCATTTACAAGTTAACGAGACTTTGTTTTTCTACTTCATTATTTATTATTTCGGCAAAGTTAGCAATTTTCATTGAACCCATATCTCCTTCTCCCTGTTTTCTTACCGAAACTTCATTGTTTTCAATTTCTTTTTCTCCAACAACCAACAGATAAGGGATTTTTTTCAATTCATTATCTCTGATTTTACGTCCGATTTTTTCATTCCTGTCATCAATGATGACGCGAACACCTTTTTTCTTTAATTCTTTGGCAACTTCTTCGGCATACGCGTTGAATTTTTCACTGACCGGAATCACAACTGCCTGATCGGGTACCAACCACAAGGGGAATTTCCCTGCCGTATGCTCAATCAACACAGCCACAAAGCGTTCCATCGAACCGAAAGGCGCCCTGTGAATCATAACCGGACGGTGTTTTTGGTTGTCCGCACCCGTGTATTCCAACTCAAAACGTTCGGGCAGATTGTAATCGACCTGAATGGTTCCCAACTGCCAACGGCGACCCAAAGCGTCTTTTACCATAAAATCCAACTTGGGACCGTAAAAAGCGGCTTCTCCCAATTCGATTTTTGCTTTGATGCCTTTTTCTTCACAAACTTCAATAATTTCTCTTTCAGAGCGTTCCCAATTTTCTTCCGAACCGATGTACTTTTCTGTATTATTGGGATCACGCAAAGAAATCTGGGCTTCGTAATCTTTAAAATCCAAGGCGCGGAAAATGATGTGGATAATATCCATCACCTTGATAAATTCTTCTTTGACTTGCCCGGGCGCACAAAAAATATGCGCATCGTCTTGCGTGAAACCTCTCACGCGCGTCAATCCGTGTAATTCCCCGCTTTGCTCGTAACGGTAAACCGTTCCAAATTCAGCCAACCGGAGCGGTAATTCCTTGTATGAACGGGGAAATGCCTTGTATATCTCACAATGGTGAGGACAATTCATCGGCTTCAGTAAAAATTCTTCTCCTTCTTCGGGTGTATGAATCGGTTGGAAAGAATCTTTTCCGTATTTCGCATAGTGACCGGAAGTTACATATAGCGTTTTGTTTCCGATATGCGGCGTAATCACCTGTTGATAACCGTATTCCCGCTGGATTTTTTTGAGAAATTCTTCCAATGCCAGGCGCAATTGCGTTCCTTTCGGCAACCAAAGCGGAAGTCCTTGTCCCACATTCTGTGAGAAAGTGAACAGTTCCATTTCTTTGCCGATTTTCCGGTGGTCACGTTTTTTGGCTTCTTCCAATAAAACGAGATATTCGTCCAACAATTTCTTCTTAGGAAAGCTAACCCCGTAAATACGAGTCAATTGCGGACGTTTTTCATCGCCGCGCCAATAAGCTCCGGCCACCGACATTAGTTTGATGGCTTTGATGGGTGAAGTATCGGGCAAATGTGGTCCGCGACAGAGGTCGGTAAATACACCTTGCGTATAAGTAGTTATTGTCCCTTCTTCTAATTCGCTGATTAATTCGGTTTTATAGGTTTCGTTCCTGTCGCCAAACAATTTCAAAGCGTCGTTTTTGGTAATGCTTTCCCGACAAATCGGTTCTTTTTTCGCTGCTAATTCCTGCATTTTCCTTTCTATGCCGGAAAGATCTGAGTCCTTGATGGTTACGCCTTCGCCCGGATCTACGTCGTAATAAAAGCCGTTTTCAATCGCCGGCCCTATCCCGAATTTAATGCCCGGATACAGTATTTGTAAGGCTTCTGCCAATAAATGTGCGGAAGAATGCCAAAAAGCATATTTGCCTTCTTCATCCTCCCATTTATATAATCGAATAGTCGCATCCGAATCGATCGGGCGCGACAAATCCCAAGTTTCACCGTTGACACTTGCAGCCAGAACGTCTTGCGCCAAACGGGGGCTAATGCTTTCCGCTATTTGCATAGCAGTTGTTCCTTTCGGATATTCGCGAAGGGAACCGTCAGGAAATGTTATTTTTATCATATATATGAAAATTCGTGCAAAATTACAATAAATTTTTTAATGTCGCAAATCTGATTTTTTGAAATCTGTATTTATTTTGCCACGTTAAAAAAAAGTATTAATTTTGGGGTTTCAAAAAAACGCATTATTACCAAATAATTAAAGTTATGAACGAAAAGACAAGATATTCGGATGTTGAATTAGAAGAATTTCGTGCGATAATCATGGATAAGTTAGAAGCGGCTAAACGTGATTATGAATTGTTGAAAGCAACGATTATGAATGCCGACGGGAATGACGTTACCGATACTTCCCCAACTTTCAAGGTTTTGGAAGAGGGCGCAGCCACGCTGTCGAAAGAAGAAGCCGGCCAGTTGGCGCAACGGCAAATGAAATTCATCCAGAATTTACAAGCAGCATTGATCCGCATAGAAAACAAAACGTACGGAGTTTGTCGCGAGACCGGAAAGTTAATTCCTAAAGAAAGATTACGCGCAGTTCCTCATGCTACTTTGAGTATTGAAGCTAAGCAAAATCAAAATAAATGAGTTCGTCGAAAAAAGGTTTTTGGGCTATTGCATTCATCTTGCTTATTCTGATTATTGACCAGATTATAAAAATCACGGTCAAAACGAATATGGTTTTATATGAAAGTATAGTCGTCACGAATTGGTTCAAAATCCATTTCATTGAAAACAACGGAATGGCGATGGGCATCGAAGTGACGGGTAAATTGTTTTTGTCTATATTCAGGATAATTGCCACAATTGCAATTGCTTATTACATTTTTCAATTAGTAAAAAAGGATTTTAAGTTATCCTATATTTTGTTTGTATCTTTGGTATTTGCCGGAGCTGTCGGCAATATTGTGGATAGTGTTTTTTACGGAGTCATTTTCAGCGAAAGCACTCCGATGCAAGTTGCCGTTCTTTTTCCGCCGGAAGGAGGGTACAGTACCTGGTTGCACGGGAAAGTCGTAGATATGTTTTATTTCCCGTTTTTTTCGTTTACATGGCCTTCGTGGATGCCTTTTCTCGGAGGAAGCGAATTTGAATTTTTCAAATATATCTTTAATCTTGCCGATGCTTCCATCAGCGTCGGGGGAGTCATTTTATTGTTATTTTACAGAAAGACTTTTTCTTTAAGTTTTGAAAATAAGAAGGATAGTGAAGATTAAATATTTGATTCCGCTCTTTTTTTTGTCCGCTTTTTTCACCGCTTGCGACAATCGTCCTACCTATGTTCTATCTGATAAAAAGATGGAAGCTGTGTTGTTTGACGTGTATATTGCCCAAACAATTATAGACAATAATCGCACAACCTTTTCCGACTCGGCACGAAAAGCGGATTTGTTAAATACTGTCCTTCAAAAACATAAGATCGACAAAGCGGTTTTTGATTCTTCTTTGGTGTGGTATTCCGATAATTTGGATAAATACATCAAAGTCAATGAAAAAATTATGGAACGCTATGGAAAAATGAACGAAAATCTGAAAGCCGAACAAGCCGAAAGTTCAAAATTGCTGCTTTCGGAAGAACCGGATTCGGCTCTTCGGTATCCGGTGAATAATCAAGCATTTTTCCTACGGAAAACAGACTTCTCTCAAAATGTATATACTTTCAGCGCCGATACGGTTTTACAAAAATCCGGAGGCACTTATAATCTGCGGTTCAATGTCTTGGGACTTCCGGTTCAATTCCGTCCGGTAGTAACGTTTTGCGTTCAAGGTCCGGACACCACGGTCGTGCGACGGGATACCATTCAAGGAAACGGACTTTTCACCCTGTCTGTTAGTGTGTATCCTGTAAGACAAGTCAACCATTTGTATGGTTCCATTCATTTTCCCGAAACTCGTTCCGATATGACTTTATTTATTAATCGGTTTATTATATCGAAAAAATAGTGTCCACTAAAAATATGATATATTGGTTTATACGAGAAAAAACAAAGAATAATTTTTTATTATTTGATTATGTTGTGTACCTTTGTAATGAAATTTAAACTTCAAAAGCTATGAATGCAACAGTATCATATTCACCATTAAACTCTACTCAACGGCATTTATTAAGAATGTTTTCAGTTACTAAAAGTGAGGAAAGCCTAAAAGAATTGCAAGCTGTGCTGTTCAATTATTACCAAAATAAATTAAAAGCACAAACCGATGAGTTCTGGGAAAAGAATAATTTGGATAGCGCTAAAATGGAAGAAATAATGTACGGACACAACCGTCTTCCGGCAAAATGAAAATAGTTTTAGACACGAATTGTTTATTGCCTGCTATTTTCTATAACTCGCCTTATTATTGGGTTTGGAAGTCGTTTTGTGCAGATAAGTTTACACTATGTTGTTCGACAGAAATACTTCAGGAATATGAAGAATTATTATCAAATTTTTATTCTGCCGAAATCAGCGAAAGTGTGATGCAAACCATTACGAATGCTATCAATATAGAACATATTATACCATACTATAAATGGAGTTTGATTTTTGATGATGCTGATGACAACAAATTTGCTGATTGCGCACTTAACGCCGGAGCAGACTTCATTGTTACTAATGACAAACACTTCAATATATTGAAAGAGATTGACTTCCCGAAAATAAACGTTATTGATATTGATACTTTTAAGAAAATAATTTCATAAAATAAATTTATTTCAACCTCATAATACTTTATCCTGAAAAAGTTTATACAGTGAAATAAAAAAGCTCCGGATTTCTCGGGAGCTTTTCCCCATTGATAATTCTGTTTTCGGGGANCTTTTTTTAGTTGGGATTTTACCCTAAATAACTCTTTAACAAGTCGTTCTTGTTACTTGTTTTCAATCGTCTGATTGCTTTTTCTTTGATTTGTCTTACACGCTCGCGCGTTAACCCAAATTTGTCACCAATTTCTTCCAGCGTCATTTCCTGGGAGCCGATTCCGAAAAACATCTTAATAATGTCACGTTCACGGTCGCTCAGTGTCGATAAAGCGCGGTTGATTTCTTTTGAAAGCGATTCATTGATCAGATAACGGTCGGCAATCGGTGCATCTTCATTGATTAGCACGTCTAATAGACTGTTGTCTTCGCCTTCTACGAAAGGTGCATCCACCGAAATGTGACGGCCCGAAACTTTCAGCGTATCTGAAATCTTGTCCACCGGAATGTCTAATTCTTCGGCCAGTTCTTCGGGTGAAGGCCTGCGCTCGTGTTCCTGTTCAAACTTCGCGAAAGCCTTGGTAATTTTGTTCAAAGAACCCACCTGATTCAACGGTAAACGCACAATCCTCGACTGTTCGGCCAAGGCTTGTAAAATAGATTGCCGAATCCACCATACTGCATAAGAAATGAATTTGAAACCTCGTGTTTCATCAAATTTTTCCGCCGCTTTTATCAAACCCAGATTGCCTTCGTTAATTAAATCGGGAAGGCTCAATCCCTGGTTTTGATACTGTTTCGCAACAGATACGACAAAACGAAGATTTGCACGTGTCAATTTTTCCAAAGCAGCACGGTCGCCTCTTTTAATCGCTTGCGCCAACTCAACTTCTTCTTCTACTGTGATAAGGTCTTCACGTCCAATTTCTTGTAGATACTTATCTAAAGAAGCGCTTTCGCGATTGGTGATTGATTTGGTAATTTTTAATTGCCTCATTCAATAAAATTTAGTATGAGAATACTGAAAACTTGCAAAAGTAGCTATTTAATTTAACATATAAAAATAAACAGCTACTTTTTATAATTATTTAATAAATTCAAAAATGAACTTTAATCGTTCAAATCTATGGCAATGTATTCTACCTTTTTGAAATTGGGATTGAGTACCCTGAGAAATAAACCTCTGTTGTCCGGATCCTGTTTCAGAATCGCTTGAACAACTCTTGTCAAATCGTTTGAAGAAGAAATCCGCGTATCGTTGGCTGTCAAGATAATGAAACCGTTTTTGATTCCGGCGGCTTTCAATTTTCCGTTCAACAAATCGGTAACTTCCACACCATAGTCAATGCCTAACTGCATTTTGGTCTCCCGGCTTAATTCTTTGAAAGATGCACCTAAAATATCTTTGGGCGGCAGAACTTTCGTGGCTTCTGTTGTTCCTTGATCATTTTTCAATTCAACAGTAAAAGTCTTTTTGGAACTTCCGCGTTGAACCTGAACATTTACTTTATCGCCCGGACGATAACGGCTTAACTGACCTTGAAGTTCGGCGAAATTCTTCACTTTTGAATCGTTGATTGCTGTGATAACGTCCCCGACTTCGATCCCTGCTTTTTCGGCGGCGCCGTTTTCGATGACTTCTCCGACATAAATGCCTTCTGTTACTTTCAGCTTATTATATGCATCAGGATCTTCCTTTTTCAAAGTGGGTAATTCGCTAATCTTCACGCCTAACAATGCTCTCTGAGCTATACCGTATTGTTTGAGATCGGTAATCACTTTCTTAACGATACTGATAGGTACTGCAAAAGAATAACCGATAAAATTTCCTGTTTCACTGTAAATGGCAGTGTTGATTCCCACCAATTCGCCATGGGTATTTACCAAAGCTCCGCCGCTGTTTCCCGGATTTACGGCAGCATCGGTTTGGATGTAAGATTCAATTCTTGGTACATCTTGTTGTCCTTGGCGACCTCCTCTGGGAAGAATGTTTCCACGCGCTTTAGCGCTTACAATTCCGGCTGTAACCGTTGAGGTTAAGTTGAACGGATTGCCGACGGCTAAAACCCATTCTCCTACTTTCAAAGCATCAGAATCGCCAAAAGGTATAACGGAAAAATCTTTTCCGTCGATTTTCAGCAAAGCAATATCGGTCGTTTCATCGCGGCCAATCAGTTGAGCTTTGTACGTTTTGTCGTTGTTCGTTGTAACTTCAATTTCATCTACGCCGGCAATTAGGTGATTGTTAGTTACAATATATCCGTCGGTGGAAATAATCACACCTGAACCGAAACCTACGCGAGGCTGGGGTGGCCTTTGCTGATACGGATTGATACCGCCTCTTCCAAAGAAATATTCAAAAATATCAATCTCTTCTCTTTGTCGCAGGGTGGCAGGATTCGGATTGATAACCGATTTTATGTGTACGACAGCATTGACGCTTTGTTCGGCCGCTTTCGTAAAATCGGTATTTTCGGCAGCTACATTAGAGAAACCTACTGTGCGGAAATTGCCTTGATTGAATAGTCCCGTAACAGACGTCTGTGTATTTTTATTCAGTTGCGAATAAGCTCCGATAGCAACAAAAGCGCTCAGTAAACTTACCAGAATAAAACCAAAAAATAATTTCCATGTCGTTTTCATATTTCTAATTATTTTAATTAATATTCTTTTAAAACAAACTCTTAACAAATAACGTACAAAAATAATTTTTTTATCGGGAATTTTAAACTATTTAACCACAAATATGAAGTATTAACCCTGTTTAACAGATTTAACAGACAAAATGGCATATTTTTCCTTCCGTAATGCTGTTTTGACAAAGCGCCTAAAACTCTTGTCGATGTAAAAAAAATATCTTACCTTTGCGACTGCAAAGAAATTTCGGGGTGTAGCTCAGCCCGGTTAGAGTACGCGTCTGGGGGGCGTGTGGTCGGACGTTCGAATCGTCTCACCCCGACGGTTGATTATCAAAGACTTACAACATATAATTGTAAGTCTTTTTTATTTAGTGGAACACATTTGGAACACAACTTAATATTATTAGTGCATCACTAATATTATTTCAATGTGGGTTTAGCTTTTTCAGTTAAGTAATAACCTCCGGTTTTTTTGGAACCTTTATATTCAATCAAACCATTGTTTATCAGCACATTCAAATATCTAAAAATAGTTTTTCTACTCTTTTTTATTTCTTTGATAATATCCGATTGATTGATACCGGGTCGTTTCTGTATCAAATCAAGAATTTTCGCCAAATCATTTTTTAATGGGTCATTTAATGGGTCATTTAATGGGTCATTTAATGGGTCATTTAATGGGTCATTTACACCGCCACCATCCCAAGGATTAGAAAAGCTGGCATTGATTTTTTCAATAGGTTTTTCCTTGATTGTCACTCCAAATACACCGAAAGTATTCAAATCAAATTCAGCCGGCTCGCTTCTGTTGTTTTTCAAATCCAATTGAGCATTTTTAACTCCCCAATTAAAACGGTTTACGAATCCCATTATACGCATGGATTCGGAAATTACCAAGTTTCGGTAGTCGCTGACATTAGGAAAATTTTCAGGTCTGGCATTTCCATATAATCCGCCGGGATTTACAATTTCGATTCGGTCTGAATATTGATAAAACTTTATGTATGAAGTGATTTCATACGAGCGGTGCATAAGCGCGTTCATTAAAAACTCCCTGATCGCAGATTCCGAATAGTTGAATACATTCTCTTCAATCAGGGCGGAAACAGGTATTGGGCGTTTTTTTATAATATTGATTTTTACAAAACTGTTCAACTCATTAACAATTGAAATCAAATCACCGGAAAACTGTGTGTCTGCCAGTACTCTGCTTCCTTCAAATTTTACATATTGAACGTAAGCCGTCGAAAAGAAATACCGGACATTATTGCCAAACATCAAAATCCCCGCGTTAGTTGGACAATCATAAACCAAATCATAAAAGCGTAAAGATGCTAATTGTAACTTAATGTCCCTCTGGTCATTGGCAAGCACATCAGGGCTTACGGCTTTGGGTAAATAGACCATTTTAAACAAAGTGATATTCAAATCATCAATTGTAGCGCCAAAACATGGTCGCTCGTCAAAAGTTTTTGCATTGGAAGTCCTTTTTTCAGTCAATAAACGTTCTTCCATTTCATTGGCAATTCCGCGTCGCGGACCAACCCGAATCCAAATTGTGCCTTTATACCGAACCGGTGGAAAATGAGCGGGCTGCACTTCAACCACAATCACATCACCTCCATCGAATGTATAAGGTAGAACCGTCATTGCAGGCTGTGGTAAAATATTCCCATCGGAACGNATGGCTGCAATATTTTTCAGTAATTTGTCGGTTACTTTCANGCCGGATAATTTACAAGTCTTATCATGAACCCCAATAAACAAATATCCCNGTTTTTGATGATTTGCTAAATCGTTTGAAAATGCACAAATTGCCTCTGCAAATTTGTCAGTATCGTCGGTGGAAGTTGTCCGTTCAATGCGGTCGCTTTCCTTGTCGTTGATTAACTCTAATATTTTTTCGTTTGATAACATAATGCTGTTGAAATCAGGCTACAAATTTAATTAAATAAATCGGATAATGTTCACAAAACCTTTACGGCTTCATCAATAATACTGCTCGATAAACTGTCCAAGTAAGTATTAGTGGTCGATAAATCGCTAACACAGTTTTGCACATCTCAAAAAAAGGTGTACATTTGCAGTTTCAAACAACAGGTATGGAAGACATTTTTTCAAAAATAGGAACTACGCAAACGTTGAGCCAAAAAATCGAACGACGAATCGAGGAGGCTATCATTCAACGCAAACTGATTCTGGGGAATAAACTCCCATCAGAAAAAGAGTTGTGCGCATCGTTTGCCGTAAGCCGGACAGCGTTGCGTGAAGCGTTAAGACGTCTGGATGCCCGCGGACTGATCGAAATCAGAAAAGGCAGCGGCATGTTCGTTTCCGAAATCAGTATAGAAGAAGCCGTTAAGCCGTTGAACTTGTATTACGATTTGAAATTTGATTCCAATCTCATTGCCCAAATGATTGAAATGCGGCTACTTTTTGAACCGCAAATCGCCCGCCTCGCCGCAAAGAATCGCACGGAAGAAGACTTACTTGTCCTGAAACAAAACCTGATTGATTTGGAAGAATGTAATCCCGATAATACGCAATTGGAAGCCGATACCATCAACCGCTTTCATACCAATATCACCAAAGCTACCGGCAACCCAATGATTATCGTCAGCATGGAACCCATTTTTTCCCTTTTGCCCCGCATGAGGAATTTTCTGTATGCCAACGTGGATGGGGAGAAAGAATATACACTGGAATCTCACCAAAAAATATATGAGGCTATCAAAGCGAAAAACGATAAGGCGGCGCACGATGAAATGCGTTCTCTCTTGCGCCGGAATCACGAAGTATATGATAAGTATTTTAAATCGTTGTTGGCAAAACAAGTTTAATGCTCCACAACAGCATCCAAAGCCTTTTTCACCGACCCGTACTGCAAGAGTAGCGTTTCAGCTTCTTCCCGGGGAATATGTAATTCATCAACAATCATTAAGGTACCGCGTTCGACCAGTTTTTTATTGGTCAATTGCATATTGACCATTTTGTTGCCTTTTACCCGTCCCATCTTAATCATTAAGGTAGTGGAAATCATATTCAAGATCAGTTTTTGAACGGTTCCTGCTTTCATGCGTGTGCTGCCGGTCACAAATTCCGGTCCTACCACAGCTTCAATAGGATATTCCGCAGCTTGCGCCAAAGGCGAACCCGGATTACAAGTAATACATCCGGTCAGTAATCCGTTTTCACGGGCTTTCTTCACGCCACCGATAACATAAGGCGTTGTACCCGAAGCGGCGATGCCAATTACCGTATCCATCGCGTTAATGTTAAGTTCTTGCAATTCTTCCCAAGCTCGTTCGGAATTATCCTCTGCCGCCTCGACCGCACTCCGCAAAGCGCCATCACCCCCTGCAATCAATCCGATGATAATTCCCGGCGATACGCCGAAAGTAGGCGGTATTTCCGAAGCATCCAACACACCCAAGCGTCCGCTGGTACCTGCACCCAAATAAAAAACCCGGCCTCCGTAAAACATTCGTTCCAAAATCAGGTCGATAAGCCTTTCAATCTGAGGAATTATATTTTTAACTATCAGAGGCACTTTGGTGTCTTCCTGATTCATTCCGGTTAAAAGTTCATTTACCGACATCTGGTCCAAATGCTGAAAGACTGAAGGTGATTCTGTGATACTTACCATCTTGATTCCATCATTTTGTACATTCATAATATAATAAAAGTTGTAATACAAGTTTATTTCTCAAACGATCAACTTGAGAAAAAAACACCTATTCGGGCTTCAAAATTAATATATATTAATGGACTTTGCAAAAAAAACAGGGAAAATTTAGTGTTTTATCAGTAAAAAAAGAAAAAATGATGTATTTTTATAAGATGTATGACAGGTTTTTTGTTTTTTAAAAAAATTTGTATATCTTTGGGGCATTATTATATTATGCAAACATTCAATTAAGTATGATTGAAAAGAAAGAGGGAAAGAAAATTACCTGTTTTTTACCTTACAGTACTGCAGAAAACACAAAAAGCGTTGTGCAAGAATTATGGTTGCATACCGGAGTAAGTGAAGTTTTTGTGATTCACAAAAACACGCCGGACATTGTTTTGCCGGAAGGTTGTAAAGGATTGGTTGCAGGCGATTTGCAGCAAACGCAAACGTTAAAAGTTATGGCGGCCGAAATACGTACTCCTTATACCTTGCTATATATACAACCTTTGCCCTTGCAATTGGGCGCTTATGCCATCGAACGAAT
>JGI24702J35022_10002133_pt1 | contig 12211 bp, 1 predicted proteins | sample TergutTh196P4_FD_35022 | JGI IMG/M metagenome (IMG submission 35022)
CCAAAAGTCGCCTGCCTCAAAATGACCGTTTAATGGCGGTGCGCAGTATAAAAGGGAATTATCTCTTTAATTCCACAAGCCGTTTTTTTAACACGAAACACACGAAATGACGAAATTCACGAAAAATGTTGATTGTCGATGTTCGTGTTTTTCGTGTATTTTGTGTTGGAAAACATGCCGGAATCGTCTCCGTGGAATTAAGTATGTAATTCCCTTATAAAACAGGCGGCAGATAAAAATGTTCTGCAACGAGGGATGTTCCGGCTTGTCGGCATCCTGTTTTGTGCGTTTCTGCAACAAAAATGGTGGAATCCGTTATGCCTCCTCCCGTCGCAGAACGTTTTTCGGTTTCCATGGAGAGCGGACGAGCGAGAAAAGGGTCAACAGGATCACTGCGACTCCGAATGGTCCCGACGGGTGGAGGATCCATATCGCGGTACCGAGGGTTAATCCGCCAAAATGAGGGAATCGTCGGAAAATTTCCCAAGTTCCCGGATGCCAAAAAACAATCAAGGCAACAGCCAGGGGAATTGCCCAAAACCACCACCCAAACTGAAATCGTTGCATAAACCGATAAGGCTCCGGTAGCGGTTCCAGTCTCAGTTCTTTTAATTGTCCCTCGGTAAGGCCGAAAAGGTGCGTTGTGTGTCCCGTCAGAGACTCGCCCCAGAGAACCAATGAGTGGGTCGGCAATGGAAAGGCAAACTCGGATTCCTGACGAATACGCGTCAATCCAAGCCGGGTCAACGCCCGTTCCTCCAAAATTTGCATGGCATCGAAGGATCGCTTGGGAACGCTCATCGACTTGATGGCTGTTTTCAGCGTTTGCTTCGACGCTTCGGGCGTTCCCAGGATCGGAGCGGCATCATTACTTTCGGCAGAGTCGACAAGTTCTTCGAGTTGGAACCCGATCATTTTCTTGAGGCTCCACCATTCCCTAATCCAATGCGTTCCCCAACGATCGACTTCAGATGTCTTCCCCGACAGTGATGTCGGAACCAATTCGAGGACCGCCAGAAGATTGTTCAACCGTGCCAAATTCAAACGGACTTGCGTTGCAGTCGCGGCGACGCCCGAAATAGGTCTGCAAATTCCCAAGTCGTCGATGTCTTCGTGGAATTCTTTTTCCACCGATTCCCGAACGGCAGTCATGGACATTCGAGGCAGGGGTTCTTTTCCCATTGTTTCAAACGACAGAGTCCAAAGCGTTTCACGCACTTCCACGCCTTCCAAGTAGGGCATCTGAAGATTCATGACCGAACCGGCGTCACCGAACCGATTGAACGACGTTTCCACTCCGTCTTGCATTTCCGTGAACACCCCGCCTTTAAAAATTATGACAATTCGTTGCGGATAGTCGCCGCCCCACAGATTGATTTTCCAACGCCGTTCGGCGAGTTGCGTTCCTTTCGATGCCACTCCGGCGCAAACCGCTTGAACAACCTCAAAGCGATTCGGCAATTGCAGGACGAATCCGTCGTGTCCGCGACTCTGGATGTCGATGGTCGCAGTTCCGTAAATTCTGCCGTCAGCCTTGATGAGCAGCCCAATATCCAATAGGGTCGCTTGAGGACGGTCATTTTGGGAAGTGATGGAGGCTGTGGCATTTTCCCCCGTCACCTGAAAAAACATTCGCGGAATCGTCTGCGGCGCGTTTAGGGTTTCCTTTTTTTTCCCGTCATCCACTTTGTCTTCCCATTGAGCGTCGACCTTCGCGGTAATTTCCTTCTTCGTTGCCTCGTCGAGCGGCGTCAGCATTTTCCAATCCCAAACGATTGTTTCCTGGTTCCCTTCCATCGGCAGAACGACATACGACGTGATTTCCGCTTGCCCTTCACCTTTCAAATCGATCGGAACGTTCGGAAACGAAATCAAGTTTCCGGCAAAATTACACGGTGCTTGAATTCGAAACCGCTGTTTCCCACTCAACGGATGTTTTGGCAAAAGGATCAATTGCGCGTATCCTTGTTTCCGCTCCAAGCTCCACGGGATTGTCGGTTCGATGAGGGTCGGGGAACCGCATGGATCGTTCCACGGGAGCCCTATTGTTTCCAGTTCGCCTCCGAAAATTTCGCAATCGAGGTCCATTGCCATTTCCCACCCCTCACCGGAGCGCGAGGGCAACATCGAGGTTATTTGGCAACCGCGAACGACGGGGGTGTTCGGAACAATCGTCCATGTCGGCAAACGTCGTGAGAAATTGAGTTGCTCGGCAATTTCCCATTTTCCCGTTACCGTTGGATCGGTCGTCGACTTCCAGGCGTCAAGGAAGACGGCATCGACAAATTCCGTCGGCGGCTCCAGTTGGGTTTCCTCCGGTTGGCATCCGGCGACGACCGGCTTGTCAACAATCACGGAACGTGATCGGAACAGGTTCAACGACTGTTCTTTGTAGAGAACGTCCTCAAACAGGATCAATGGAATCCGGGCATCCCGCCGTTGGGAACCTTCTTGTGTGACGATTTCCGTCGGAAAGCGTCCTGAAATCGCCAGGGAATACTCGCCGGGCAATGCCCGTTTGAAAAATAATGTGTATTCCTTGAATTTCAATTCGTCGACAATACGAATTTGTTTCGACTTCACCCAGCGAACTTCGGCGATGTTGCCCTGGGTGTCGCCTACATCAATGGCCTCGATTTCGAGGATCTCCGGCGCGAGAAAGGTTTGTTGGAACAATTCACCGTTCGCAGAAATCGTTGCCGAAACGTTAAAAGCCGCCTCGTCATAGTCGAAAAGAACGGTGTGATTGAGACGAATGGATGGCAATCGCTTTTTTGCCCGAATCGTCATGCTCCAAGAGGGGTCCGTCTTCGTCAGATCGTAAGTCGCCAGGGGACGATCTTCCAACGTTGCGGTGCCGTTCGTCGACTTCGCTCCCGTCGGCGCATAACGTGATGAGGCCATGATTTCCGCCAGGGTCGATTCGAAGCCGATGGCCTTGGGAGTGTCGGGGAGCCCGGGATCCATAGAAGCGTCCGCTGAAACGGCGAGCATCGATTTCGCAATTTTGACCTGCGATGCCGAAATTTGCGGTAGCTGAACGCGACCGATTCCGGAAAAGTCCTTTAAAACGAAGGCGCCTTCAATCGTCAAGATTCCGGAGACCGGCGTTTTGAACACCAATCGGGTAATTTCCCGTTGCGGTGCCGCCGATTCGCCCGACCCAATGGAGTCGTAAAACGGCTCGGCCAGCTCAATGGGCGCCTCGGCGCATGTGAATTGTCCCGACAGTTGCCAACGCGGATCGGTCTGCAACAGAATGTGCGGAATTTTACCGCCATCGATTCGGTAGCGAAAAACGGCTTGAAGAATCACGGCGTCCACCGGGCCGGACCGGGCACGCAACTTAAAGAGCTGATCGACCTCGACGGCGACGCGATCTCCCCGGCCCGGTTCATCCAACCAGGAAAATGTGAGTTTTTCCGAAGGCCCGATTTCCGCCGTCATCGTGGACATTGCGATGGAATGGGGCGTGACCANACCGCAACAGTCGTAAACCGCAATCGGCGGTGCATCCGGCGGAACGGTCAACCGGAGTACCGCATTGGGCACCTTGGGAATATCCAATGAAACCCGCCGGGTGTTGTCCCGACGAGTCGAAGGCGGCGTCAACGTCAATTCCAACCGGTGTTTGCCTTTCTCTTGATTATGGACACTGAAAACCATCAAATCATCGACTTGACCGGAAGGTTGAATCGGCGTCCGGTCCCATTTCGCACCATCGGGCGGAATGGGAAGGTTCGGAAACCGGATCGTCGCATTTTCCGTGTCGAGCGAAATGTCATAGACGGCCTTGAGAGAGGCAAGGTCAAGGCTCTGCGTCAACGGGTCGTAGGCCAGTAATCCCTGATAGGCGGCCTTATCGATTTTCCAGAGTTGCAGTGAACGCGGTTTGACGACTTGTAATTGTCGTTTCAGCAAGCGTAAAAAATCATCCGTCAGCCAAACTTTGTCGCCGATGATTCGTTTTTGCCCGTCGATCGGGAAAAAGACCCGATAGGGTTCCACCCGTTCCTGTAGAGGTGTTTTTTCCTCACTCTCGCGTTCCGTCATTAAGGGCGATTCGGCCCTGGCGATCCCCTTGAAAAACACGGTCAAGGCAAGTAAAAACACGCCAAGGAGCAGAAACCCTGACGTTGAACTTCGCCGGGGTTCCCCGTTTTCGGAAGAAGAATTCTCCTTTGGCCTGTCCTCACCGGACAATTTTGAGTCTTCGAGAGGGAAAAGGGTCGCATTGATTTCGAAGGCTTGAGCGTCGCTCGGCGATTCGCGAAGCGTCTGCGCCGTGCTCCCTTGCGGCGCCACACTCCTTTCGCGAAGCCGTCGTTCGCGTTTGGCGGAAACTTGTGTTCGAACCAGGACGAACCCGAAAGAAACGAGCGTGCCGAGAAAAGCGCCGCTTGGAATACCGCGAAAACAAGGCGCAATCGTTCTCGCAACGATTTCGAAAACAACCAAAAGGAGAAACAGCAGGGTGGGAGACGAGAACGGCCGCCTCCAGGTCAGTGCGATGACGGCAAGAAACGCGAGCCAGTAGTAGGTCACCTGCGTGTTTCGGCGGACAACGTAGAGTGGCGTGACAAATTCATCGTGTGATATTTCGAAAGCGTTCCAATCGGGGGTGACGGCGGCCAATCGTATGATTTGTGGCGAAATCGACCACGGGGAGTGCGATGCCGCCGTGCCCGTAATCCATTGCTCCAAATGACTCCAGCGGGGCGGACCGGTCTGCGGTAAAGGTGACAACGTTTCACCCAACGCCGAATGCTCTGTTTTTCCCTCCGGCGGTGCAAAAGGAAGGAATCGAACGCAACCGTCCAGTTGCTCGGTGTGCGGAATGGCGTTGATCGCTGCGGAAAGAACGGACGTAACATAAAACGTTACTTCGAACTCGCCGTTTTGATTTCTCCACGGACACACATACAGAATGAGACCGGCACGTTCGAAAGCGTCGGTCCCTCGAATTTCGGCGTTGGCGGAATTCGAGCGAAAAACGGTTGTCGACGGAAACACATCAATCGCCGCAACGGCACGGCGGTCGATCTTCACAGTCGTTCGGACCGGTCCGCGTCCGTTGCGGCGGAGGATTTGAAATTCTTCCCCCGGTTCCGAGGTCAGCGATTCGGCAAGATTACGTTCGTCGTTCAACAACATTCCCCATGTCGGCGTTTTTCTTTCAGTAACGGAATTGACGGAACGGTCCGCCGGAGACTCTGCGGTATTCGATGCGCTTGCGGGTTCCTCTTTTGTTTCGAATTCGGCCAGTTTCCGACCGAGCCGGATCAGAAAAATTCTCGAAGCCGCAACGGCTTGGTCCCGACGCTGCCGTTTTGTCAAGATAAGGTTCCATTCTTCCCTGGAAAACGGATTGAATGACCCGGCAACGAAAAGATCGTTCAGGGTATACGGGACAAAGGAGAATTCCGAATCATCGCGGCGTTCCCGGGGACAGACATTGTATTCCGGAGGAAACCACGACGTCCAGCTATCGGACAGGACCGGAATATCGATCGAAGGATACCGGGGAAAAAGTTTTCGCTGATGGGTCAAAGGCTTGTCCTTAAACGAATATTCGAGCGAAACGGAAACAAAACGCTTTCCTTGCGGCAGGATGACGCCAAGGATATTTGGCCTTTCGATGGTCCCCATGTTTTCGGTCCATCGGGTGTTGACGTCGTCGACCCGGACGGCGAGAACGTTTTCCCATTGGACGCCTTCGGGAAGTGTGATCTTCAAGGCATCTTTTCCCCGATTCTCAATCAGGAACCGGGCCGTGTTATGTACGGTGCCTTCCGCTTCGAATTGCGAGTCGAGCCGCAGCGCCCAAGCCCAAGCGGCGGCGGGAACATCCTGCGGTTCCGCAGGGGCAATCAATAACGGCGGTTCCGCCGAAAGAATCGCCTCCTCGGAAGGATCGTAACGAAAAGCGGCGCGAATGGTTTGATAACGATTCCAATCCGGTGCGGCAATCGGAATTGAAGCCAATCGGCGATTGACAATCTGGTAAAAAGATTCTTGCGGCGACTCGATAACTATTTCCGCTTTCTGTGATGAGGCAAGCGGAAAATACGCCAGAGGAATCGGCGGCGTATATGCGGAGACCGGTCGGGAAACGGAAATTTTTGTCGTTGCCCGAATCTCGAACTCCTGTGATTGCGGAGTGGAAAAACGCAGTTCCCAAGTCTCGCCGCGCTTCGGTTCAGCCGACAGGATTCCGGGACCGAGCGACGGAAACAGTTCCTCGATCTCTTCGGTGGAAAGGAGCCGGGCTTGGATAGGATTGGACGATTCGTCGCTCGTCTCCCAACGCCATGATTCCGGAGGGGCCGGGGTAAAGTGAACATAGAGTCGATCAACGGTCGAATCGGTCGGATGACAAAGAAAACGAAATCGAGAAATCATTTCGTTTTCCTTGAGAAGTATGGTTTCCGCAATTTCCACGGAGTAACTTGGTTTCAGCGGCTCCAAACTGAAACGAATATCTTGTGTCTGGGTGTCGAGTGGAAAAATCGTTCCGAGTGGCGGTTCCGAGAACCGGTCGCGGAATCGGGAATCGAGCGGGTTCCGAATTTCCGGAGCAGTACCGGCCGGCGAAACATATTTGAATTGGTACGGCGAATCCGAATTTAACGCGATGAAATGCCGTTCACCCTTCTTTCGTTCTCGAACAAGGGGAATCAGTTCCGCCAAGAGGAATTCCTGTTGCGACGTGGGCGGATAGTATCGACCGCTGATTTGCAGGCGAATACCCTCCTTCGGGCGCAGGGGATGTTTGAGCAGAATTGTCAGGATTTTGTTTTTTGCGGATGTGGGCGTACCGCTTACTTCTTTTGCGTCGAGAATATCCCAGGATCGAACGTCGTCCCCGGAAAGACTTTTAACGGAATAGATGGTCCAGCGATCGGCGACCGGAAAGTCCAGCGTATACAAGTCGCCTTCGTTCAGCGAGGCGTCGAGGGTCATGTCTCCCTTGATTTCGCTGTTGCCCCAAAATATCTGCGTGGCATCCTCGATGGCGACTTCCGACGAAAAATAATCCACCTCGACGGCAAGTTGCGAATCAGGGTCGAAGTATTGAAAACCGAATGCATCCTGTTCGGTGGGATCCGTCGCCTGAATCTTCGGTAAAACTTGCGTTGCCCGCGTCGCCACAAGCCTGTTTGTTACCAATGGACGCTGTACGGCGATGTCAACGTGGGTTTCCTTCCAGAAAACATTGGAGGAAAGAATGCGAACTCGCGGTAATTCCCAAAGGCGGTCCGTCGTAAACGGAGATTGCGCAATGATCGACAGTTCCCGTTGATCGGTCTTTTCCACGGCGGCAAGATTGACGAGCAGTCGGCAACCGACACCGTCGTCTGACGAGGCGATCAGCCAGGGCACTGCCCGACCGCCGTACCGGACCCCGATCGGCTGAAGAGGCGCATCCAATTCAAGTTGCAACTCATTCACCAACGGATCCGCCTTGTCGAAATAGACCCGGTTGGTCGTTTTCATACCCTGGGGTGAAAGGCTGTAAAGTATCCATTGCCGAACGGCGGTTTTCCGCATGGTCCCGAGTCGCTCGTCCAACGACAAGGCAACCGTCGCCTTGGAGTTGCCGCCGAGAAGGATTCGCCAACGCCGTGTGTTTGCCGTTTGTGCCTTTTCGTCTTCCAAAATGATCCCGACAGACGAAGAAGGCACCATCGACGGCGGCAGATCAAGCTGGACTTCCAAACTCAAACAGCGTGGCAACTGGAAATCAAACAGAAGAGGTCCCTGCGCGTCAATGGTTCCGCGAAGCGACCACTGAAATCGAATCCGCTTCGTTTTCGCCTGCCGAAACTCTGCTTCGGGAACGGTGAGACAGAATTCACCCGTCGACATTTGCGAAATCGCCGCCTCGGTTCCATCGTCGAGTTTCGGCGAAGATATCCATACGCCGAGCGGCGCAAGCGGAAAATGACGGTCTTCGGCTTCTTCGGAATTCCCGATTTCCCGCAATGGCAAATCGTCGCGGAAGTCAAAGAATCCCCGGCCATCAACCAGTTGTCGTCCCTCCAGCCGTGCCTGGAGAACAACACGAACCAACATATCCCTATCCGGCGATTCCGTGAAATTTTCAAGTTGATCGACCCATTCCTCGAAAATTGATCTGTTGAACGGAAGATAATTTCCTTCGCCGAAAGGCCAATGATTAAAACGTTCGACGGGAGCCAGCCAACGCCGATACCACAATGACGTGTCGGCATCGGAAGACGTTTGCGCTCCGCAGACGCTCGCCCAAAGGATTAGAATCGTCCAAGTGAAGAATACCGGAAAAAAAGGGAAAAGGGAAAAGGGAAAAGGAAAGAGTACCGTCGAAACAGAAACCTTTTTCCTGTTCCCTTTTCCCTTGTTTCTTCTTTTCAAGCCTTCGTGGTCCATTTCAACCTGTTGGGGGGAAATTACTTAAGGACACCTCTAATTATTCACATTATTGTGAAACGAAAAGTCATCATCTTCGTTATTTCAAACGCCGGGACCACAGGTTCCGGCTCGGAGTTTGAATTTTTAGAGGTCCAAAATATACGGAAGACGAAAAACACAAATTTCGATCATAAAAGCTTTTCGCGAATTTCGTATTTTTATGTGCGTTTCGTGTTAAAAAACGTGTAGGATCAAGTATGTAATTCCCTGTTTTTTGCCGCCGATTCTTCTTTTTTCGAGCCGGATTCGTCAACGATAACGGGATAAACTTCCGCGAATTGTGACTCTTCGTCCGGAATTTGCCGGAGTGGGCGTTGCGGAACGGCCTGCCGGTGGTCGCCGCGATTGAGCATTCGATACACATAACTCGCTCCAAGAGCGAGAAACACACCGCACGACGCCGCCTGAAGTGCAAGGAGCACCGGCGCCGGTTGATACAGAACCGTTGCCAACAGGGCGATACCCAAACCAAGTAACGACCCTGCATAACGGCAACGGGGCAAATAAATCAGTGCAAGACCGACCAACAGGGAAAGGCCGCTGGAAACAAGCACGATCCAAGAGCGGTTCAAAACATAAAACGACACCTTCGCCGTGGGATGGAAACTGCTGAAAAGGTATTGACTCGCGTCCGTCGGCGGTTGTTGTGCCGGAGTGCCCGAAAATCCAATTGATTCCATGCGGAGTGAAGGCACTCGTCCCCAAAAGAGTCCATTCCAATGCCAATCGTATTCCGGCGCCCAGCCCGTCGGAAGACCGACAAGATGCCGATTTTGCGGAAAAATCAATTGCCAATAGGCGAAACGAACGACCGTGTTCGGATCGAACTGAGGAAGCTCCATCTGAACGAATCCGTGGGGCGGGGTCTCCGGAAGCTGGTACAAAACATCCAAAACGAGCGGCCGAAATTGCTGCTCCGGGGTCAGCGGAATGACAAGATCGCCTTCGATGGTGGAACGTGCCAAAACCGGCGTGTTATCGAGGAGAATACGGATTCCTTTTCCCAAGGACGGCGGCAACGTCAACGTGATTGATTCACGGTCGCTGGTCAACTGACAAACAAGACGGTCCATCCGAACACGATCCGTCAACCATGTTTGAATCCATGCTTTTTCGACAACGGTTGTTCCCTGCGTTTCCCGCTCTCCGAGAGAGATTAACAGCCGAATCTCGTCTTGCAGTTGAGCGGAGGAAAATCCAACCGTTCGAAGTTGACGGCGAGAAACGAAATTGTCCGGGAAGGAAACATCCGTCTGTGTCCACACCCCATCGTTGTCGCCGTGCGGCTCAACACGCAAGCCGCCGGGGACGGACAAATAAACGCTGAAACCGGAAACGTTTGCTTCAGCGGGATGAACGAGCGGAATCGAACAGACTGCGCCGGAATGATTGCGGTCGACCGAAACCGGCGGGATCGAATAACCGACCGTCAGGGGGATTTTTCCGATCATTGCTTCCGGCAGGGAGATTCGCTTTTTCATCCAGTGATCCTGTTCGGCGGCAATCGGCATATCGCGGGTTTCCAATATTTGATCGCCAAGCGAAACACTCCATCGTCCGGTCTCATCGACCGACTTGGGAACGAGCAGGACGAGCCTGTCGACCGGTTCATAGGCAACAGAATAAATCAAGTTTGTCGACACTTGGTTTTCCGGCTCGAAAAGTTGGACGTTGCTTTGAACCGAAACGGATACCGTTTGTCGATGATACAAGAGGTCGGCAACGAAAATAGATGTGGCCGATTCCGTTTGGTAAACCAGCGGGTCCTGTTGACGCGGCGGAATATCGATTCGGATCGGCAATGTCCGCCGCCCTTTTCGGGCAAGGCCGATCGTTTGCCTGGGAAAATCCGAATCCGGTTCCTCAGAGATGGCCGCCGTTTCAGCGTCAACGGGAAGCAATTCAACATTGTCGTCCGATACAATGACGACGGATGCCGGTTCAATCCAGTCGGCGACAAGTTCCGGCAAACGAACGATCAAACGTTGCTTTTTTTCATCAAGAGAAATCGTTTGGAATGCCGTCAAATCGATCTCGAAGGAACCGTCGGACGGCGCCTGTAACGGAAGCGTCAAAAGGTGGTCGTTTTCGTCTTTACGAACACCTTTGTCATCGATGATGTCACTCGGCCCGATGTCGATCAGGAGCCAATCCGGAAACGTGAGTTGGAGCTTGTCCGTCTTGGAGCCGAGAACGACGTAAGAAAACTTTGCCGTCAGAAAGAGTTGCCCTTTCCTGACTCGAATCTGATACTCCGGTTTGACGTTAATTCGTGTTTGCGGGAGAACGATTTGGGCACGAAGGAGAAACGGTTGTAGAAAAAACTCAAATCGGGCGTCGATTCCCTCCTGAACCGACGAGACGGGAAGATCGACACGGCGAAGTCCGCGAACTGGTTTCCAGTTTGGTCGCATCTCGGCGGGAATTCCTATCGAAAGCGTACCGGTCTGTTGCTCCGCGCCGAGAACTTCAAAGCCGCCGATATTCCGAAACTCGCCCGCTTTGTCGGCAGGAATCGCCTGTACGGCTCGAAATCGAACAATCTGAGTCCCCGCTTTTCGAGAGAACCGAACCTCATAGACGGTGGAATCAGAGTCCAAGACGACTTCGGAACCCGTTGGAATGGTGGATTTTTCCTCCACGGAAAGTTTATGTAATTTGTACTCGTTTCCCAACTCGACCGATTCCGAGCCTTCTTGAACCAAGGCGGTGCCTTGGGGAAACCGAAGAAATACCCGATCAAAAGCAACCGGACTACTGATCGGAAAAACGACGTCGTAAAGGGTCGCCTGACTTTCCAATCGGGCGACGATGGCGGCGTCCTGTAAGTTGAGAACCGGTCGCTCCACCGGTTGGTCGGCCTTTCCCCGATGCCAGGAAATATCGAAATTCGACCTGAGCCCGCGAGCGGTGAAAAGTGTCGTCCGGCCATCTTCGGGGAAGAAAGTATCAAGCAACGTCCCCGGAGAAATAGTTGCCGTTGCGCCCGGCATCGGAACAGAAAGCCGAAATTGCGAACCGAGGGCTTTCGGAAACGAAATCGTCAATCGACGATCCTCTTCGCCATGTCCCGTCAGCGGAAACCAAAGTTTGAGCGTCAATTCGTGACGCTGTTCCGTTGTGACTTCCTTGGGACGCCGTTTTTCCGGTTCCACTTCAGGAGACGTTTTTTCCGGCTCGGCCTCCGATGACGCAGATTGTTCCGGCAGACCTTCGGAAACACTTGGCGATTCCTTCTCGACATGATCCTGATTCCGAATCAGACCGATGTACTGACCGTCTTGTGGGTCGACAATCAGATCGAACGTGCCCGGACCTGCGTAATGATAAGGCAACGGCAATTCCACGCCGACTTGACCGGAAACGTCATCAGTCGACGAAAAGGGGAGGATACCCTCTTTCAATCCCAACGGAATCCGAATCGTTTGATTGCCAGTCGTAGTGATGACGAGATGAAGTTCCGTTTCAACACGGTCGTCAACGACTTGTCCCTGAGCGGTAATCTGTTGAATCGTAAAGGGCGGAATGACTTCACGCTCATTGCGAATCACAAAAGAGTGGAACTCATCAATTTCTTCCAGCGGCCATCGACCCGGTAAAGTAAGAACCTCTTTACCCGTGTCCTCGTCGACAAGAACGACGGCATCCAAGGGGGCGCGCTTGAGTGGGACGGTAGCCGTTTTGCCCGGCGGCGATGCCTCCGGAGACTCCGCAACCTGTCCCCAAACGCCGCTCGAAACGAGACAAGCGCTGAGCAAAG